>JAEAMG010001112.1_pt1 | contig 22908 bp, 12 predicted proteins | sample 8958741 | NCBI WGS metagenome assembly JAEAMG01 (sample SAMN16933256, study PRJNA681125) | bioreactor sludge metagenome | isolation source: anaerobic bioreactor treating anionic surfactant - SDBS | place: India: Bengaluru | collected 2019-02-28 | reverse complement strand
GGCCCGCGCGCGGCCATTCGCAATGCGGCCCTCGGCCTTGGCACAGAAGGAAGCAGCGGTTTGACGCTGGGGGTATATGACCCCTTGAATTTCACTTGGAAAGGCAAACAGATCAAAATACCCTTCGCGCCGGTACTGTTTCAGGCGGTTGAAAAACTTTCCGACACGGAAGTATTGTCTCAACCGTCCCTGGTAACCTTGGACAATGAGGAAGCCAATATTATCGTCGGTCAGGAAGTGCCCTTCATTACCAGCACGAGCACATCCCGGACGGCTACCGGCAGTATGGATTATGGCTCTTATGGCGGGTATACGCGGGTGGAACGGCAGGATGTCGGTATCAAGCTGAAGGTCACCCCCCAGATATCTGAAGGCGACAACGTGATGCTGACCTCTGAAATCGAGATATCCGACACCAACGCCACCTCCGTAACCAATGTGGACATCACCGGCCCGACCACCAACAAGACCCAGGTCACGAACAAGACCCTGGTCAGGGACGGATCCACCGCGGTAATTGCAGGCTTGATTCGCGACAGTACGGTGCGCAAGCGTCAACCCCAGGCCCCCGTGCTGGGGGATTTACCCCTAGTGGGGTGGCTGTTCGGTTCGCGCCAAAGCAAGCGCGAAAAACAAAATATGGTCATGCTGGTAACGCCCTATATCATCAAAGAGGGCATGGATATAGACCGCCTGACGCATCACAAAATAAACGAATATTACGACATCAACATGGAAGAAATTTTTAAGGGTGGATTTTTTGACAGGATATTCCAAAAGTATAACCTGCGTGAAAATCATCGCCCGACGTTACAGCGTTCCGAAACGCTGAGCGGGCAGCGCGGCGACCAACCCTTCCGGCGCGGAGATATTGAAAGGTAGTCATGGCATTGCAAAAGGAGTGTAAACTTGGCGCGATTCTCATCGCCGAAGGGTGGGTGCATGCGGACCAGGTAGATGAAGCGCTGGAACTGCAACACCTGCGTCCGAAACGGCTGGGAGAATTGTTGCTTGATCTGGGCTACATCGAGGAAGAACATCTCCTGCGCGCCCTGGGCATCCAATTCGGCCTGGACTTTGAAGCGGACTTGCGCAAACAAGTGGAATCCTCCCTGACAACGAAGGTACCCATCAGCTTCATTCGCGAATACCAGATGGTCCCCTATAAACGCAACGGCGCCTCCTATCTGGTTGCCATCAACGACCCCATCAATCTTTTGCCCCTCGATGATTTACGCCTGCTGCTGGACGGTCCCGTGACGCCCGTGTTGTGCAGCAAGGAAGATATTCAATTCATCATTGACACCTATTTCGAGCAACAGAGCGAGAATGCGGGCGAACTCATTGACAATATCGTGCTCAGCGGTGAAGAAGAGGGAAAGGTCCATACGTTGGACCATATCGAATCCGAGCGCGACCTGCTCGATCTGGCCAATGAAGCGCCCATTATCAAACTTATCAACCTGATTATCTCGGGGGCGGTAAAGGAACGCGCCTCCGATATCCATCTGGAACCCTTTGAACATTCCGTTCGCGTACGCTACCGCATTGACGGTGTCTTATATGAAAAGTTTACCGTTCCCCGGGCACAGCAGGCCGCCCTTGTTTCCCGTGTCAAAATCATGGCCAATCTGAATATTGCCGAGCACCGCTTGCCCCAGGACGGCCGCATCAAGATACGTCTCAGCGGCAAGGAGATTGATATCCGCGTTTCCGTTATCCCCATCGCCCACGGCGAGCGTGTGGTCATGCGTATTCTCGAAAAGGGTAATTTCACCTTCAGCTTGGAAGACCTCGGGATGGATGCGCGCGACCATAAATTGATGGATAGGCTTATTACCAATTCCCACGGCATCATCCTGGTCACCGGGCCGACAGGCTCCGGCAAGTCCACCACGCTGTACGCGGCGCTGCAACGCGTGAATTCCCCCGATAAAAATATTATTACGGTAGAAGACCCCATTGAATATCTGATTTCAGGAATCGGCCAGATTCAGGTGCGGCCCAAAATCGGATTGACCTTTTCCGCAGGTCTGCGCAGTATCCTGCGACAAGACCCTGACATCATCCTGGTGGGGGAAATCCGCGACATGGAAACGGCCGAAATGGCCGTCCAGGCGTCGCTCACCGGCCACCTTGTTTTTGCCACCCTCCATACCAATGACAGTGCCGGCGCCATAACCCGCCTCATGAACATGGGGATTGAACCCTTTTTGGTTACCTCATCCACCATCGCCATACAGGCCCAGCGACTGGTACGCAAAATCTGCAACAACTGCAAAGAAACTTATGAACCGGATCCCGAAGGGCTGCGGGACTTGGGCGTTAATCTGGACGATCCACGTTTGAAGAAGCTCTCTCGAGGCGTTGGTTGTGAGAAGTGCGCCTCACGCGGGTACTTCGGACGCAGCGGTATCTTTGAATTGCTGGTCATGTCAAACCGCATTCAGGAAATGGTGCTCCAAGGGGCCGATTCCAATGCCATCAAGCGCGAAGCAAGACGCGAAGGTATGCGTACCTTGCGCGAGGACGGGGCGGAGAAGATGCTTCGCGGCGAAACCACGGCGGAAGAAATCTTGCGCGTAACACGCGACGAAATTCTGGAATAAAGAACGGACACACCTGATGGCAATTTATGAATACAAGGCAATAGTCAAAAAAACAGGAAAAACGACACGGGGAGTTATTGACGCCGAAAGCGTGGCGCAGGCACGAAGAAAATTACGCGATCAGGAATTGTATCCCACCGAAGTCACCCAGGATACCTCTGGCGCGGAGAGTATTAACAAAGGGATAAGCAGCCGCTTCGTGAGCCGCGGCCGCGTGTCCATGCGCGATATTGCCCTGATGACGCGCCAAATGGCGGTATTGTTGCGCGCGGGCATGCCTGTCCTTGAGGCATTGAACGCCTTGATTGACCAGACCAGCCGGATGCGGCTGCGCGCGATTATTTACGAAGTGCGGGACAAGGTGAACAGCGGGAACACCTTCGGGGACTCGCTGGCCGGACATCCCCGCGTGTTTTCAGACTTGTATGTGAACATGGTGCGCGCGGGAGAAGTCAGCGGCACCCTGGAACAGGTACTGGTGCGCCTGGCGGATATTCTGGAACGCCAGGCAAAAATCCGCGCGCAAATCATTTCCACGCTTGCCTATCCTGTTTTCATGGCCTTTTTTGCCGTGGCCATCGTTATTTTTCTTGTCATGGTGATTGTGCCCCGCATCACCCGCTTGTTCGAGCGTCAAGAGACGGAACTTCCGGCAATAACCGAGGCGCTAATCAACGCCAGTCACTGGATGGCAACCTACTGGTGGATTATTTTACTGGTATTGGCATCCGTCTTCGGCTTATGGCGATTGTGGATATCCCGTCCGGAGGGGAAGAAGAAATGGGACCAGTTCAAACTGGGACTTCCCCTCTATGGAAAATTACACTTAAAATTGGTGTGCGCGCGGTTCGCGCGAACCATGGGCACCATGCTGCAAAGCGGCCTGACCGTGCTGCCCGCCCTCGAGATTGTAAATACCGTTTTGGGCAACGCCTTCATCCAAAGTTGCATGGATGACGTTAAAGTAGGTGTAAGGCGCGGACGCGATCTGGCGCAACCACTGAAAGAAACCGGCTTTTTCCCGCCGATGCTCATCCACATGATTGAGCTGGGTCAGCGAAGCGGCGAAATCGAGAACATGTTGATACAAATAGCGGATACCTTCGACGAAGATGTGCGTTTGACCATTGACGCGCTGGTGTCCCTGATAGAACCGATTATCATAATTTGTATGGGTATTTTTGTGGGCTTGCTGGTATTGGCTATATTACTGCCGATTTTCCAGATGAGTTCCAACATAGGAGGACGATGAGAAATGAATAAGAGTGAGATGAAGCGTAAGCGGGGCCTGGCAGGTGAAGCGGGCTTTACCATGATCGAACTGATGGTTGTGGTGGCGATCATAGCCATTTTGGCGACCACCGCCGGCGTGTATCTTTTCGGCGCCCTGGATGACGCCGACACCGCGAAAGCGCAGTCGGAAATCAAAGCCCTCAAAGGCGCGGTAACCGCCTACATGCTCAAGAACAACCGTAGGCTGCCGGATTCCCTGGAGCAGGCTGCCGACTACATGGATCCGCCCAAGATACCCCAGGATCCGTGGGGAAATGCCTATCAGTATACGAAGGAAGGCGCCCGAAAATATCGTATCGTATCGTTGGGCGCTGATGGCGTTCCCGGCGGCGAGGGGATAAACAGCGATATTTCCAGCGATGAATTCTAGCCGTCCGCTTTTTCCCCTGCCTCCACGTTCAGCTTTCCGGCAAAGCCGGGGTTTTACGCTTATCGAATTGGCGGTAGCCATATTAATAATCTGCATCGTTACCGCAGTCGCCTTGCCCCAACTTCTGCCCTTGGTCGTCTTTTCAGAATTGGAAGGTCAGGCGAGAAGACTAACCCACTACGGTTCCGCCGTAATGGCGGAGGCCGCCCTGTTTGGAAGCGAACTTACCGTTTACCTGGACTTGGATGAACAGACGGTTTACGTCACCAAGACCATCTATCCCAGTGAAGACGAAGAAGGAGAAGCGGCGGTCAATCACATGGAAATGTTCATGGATTTCAGACAGTCCGGCGACTATTCGGCGGAAGAATTGTCGGGTATGCTGGATGGCGCAGCGAAAGGCTCCCTTCGCGAGAGCGGCGACCTGCCGGAAGACTTCGATCCCGCAGAGGCGGATGCGCAAATGAGAAATCAGTTGGACCTGCGGCATCAACAAATCATTTATGCACGCGCCCAAAATGTGAAGCAGGACGCCAGTTTTTTAAGTGAAATCGGTCCTTTGTTCGAAGAAGGATATGAACTGTCCTGGACCGAACCCTACGAAGAAGAATTGACCGAACCCTTGTTGGAACGCATTCTGTTGCCGGAAGGCATACGCCTCGACGAGGTGGCTATCAACGGAGAATCTTACACCCGCGGCGTCGCGGAGGCGGGAATAACCGCCTTGGGACTGGAGCAGCCTGTCTACCTGTATCTGTGCAATGAAGAAGACTGTTTTACGATAACCTGGAACCCCTTGACGGGACGGGGTTCCATGGTTGCAGGCCGCCTGGAGAACTGAAATGCGTCAGCAAATCCCTTACAGGCCTAACGCGCTATCCGGCTTTACCTTCATCGAGATACTGGTGGCACTGACCATCTTGACCGGCAGTATGTTTGTTTTGTTGAATACCCACTATGCGGCAATGAACCTGCATCTACTCACCATGGAGGAAGTGGATGCGCGGGTTCTTCTGGAAAGCGCGGTAGCCCGGGCGGAAATGGGTATTGCCGGCAAGGAACTATCCGGCAGCGGGGATTTCGGTTCGCGCTACCCCGGCTACAGCTGGTCCTACGAAGCCATGGAATTAGGAGAAGAAAGCGGCAGCAGTCCTCTCCTGGCTGACACCTTGTTTTACCGGGTGACCGCCACCCTAAGCACCCCTGATGGCGAAGGTACCACGCTTGAATTTCTAACCTTCAGCAACGCCGAGATGCAAACAATACAGCAAGGCGGAGGTGTGTCACCCAACAATAATGAAAACAGGGAACAGCCATGACCGGTAGCATCAATAATCGCCTAATCCGCACACCTTCCAAGGCGGGATTTACGCTTCTGGAAGTTCTGATTGCGATTATTGTGCTGTCCATCCTGGTAGGAATTGTATTCTCAGGCTTTTCCTCGGTGACAAACTCCATGGACCTGGCCCAAAGTGCCGCGGAGATACTGCGTTCCCGGCAGGTGGCATGGCGCAACATTTCCATTAATGCCCAAGGAATTTATGTGGATGCCGCCTGTTTGCAGCCGGAATACCAGTTCATCGGGACCTCGGAAGATGGTCCCTTCGGACCGGCGGACAGCCTCCGTTTCGCGACGTCCCTGCCCATGCGGGGCGCGCGCGCCCTGCCGGGTATATCCAAAGTGGTGACCTATACAGTAATGGACGCCAACGAAGTGGATGATGAAATCGCGTATACACTCCCCCTGGACGAAGAGCGACCAGGAAGCGTTCTTGTGATTCGTGAAGAACCGCTGCTATTGGCATCCGATGATTTCGGAGAAGTCACTGAAGAAACGGTCGGCGAAGTGTACGAACAAGGGGTGCCCATCGCTTCGATGGATATTCTATATTTTGACGGGGTTGCAAACGAATGGGTGGAAGAATGGGACTCTGTTTCCGAGCGTCGTCTGCCCGGAGGCATTCGCTTCAAGATAAACTTTCCCCGAAGCGAGGAGGAACGGGAACAGGTCTATGCCGAGGGAATAGACTTGCAGGAAAATCCGGATCTCGATATTATGCTGTCGGTACCCCTTGGCCGCGATGTCGAATTTCCTTTTCCGGATTTCAATAATTTACGATTGGATAGCGATGCTCAGGCTGAGGAAGAAACCACATAAACCTGCCTTGTCGGCGGCAACACCTACCACGCGCGACGGGGTCGCCCTCTTACTCGTTGTGGTATTCATCGCGTTATTGTCCGCGATGATATTTTCCTTCCTGTATGAAATGGAAGTGGACGCGGTCTTTACGCAAAATCAGGGCGCGGATTTTCAGGCCCGCCTGGCTGCGAATTCCGCCGTGGTCAACGGGATTATGGTGCTCGCCGAACAATATGCCGACATGCTTGAATCCGGAACGCCGCCCGTGGATAGCGAACTTGACAGTTCCCAATGGCATTTGGGAGTCGCGTTCGAGCCCTTGAATGATGCCACCATGCGCGCCTCCATCGCGGATGAATTCGGCAAGATCAATTTGAACGCCCTGTTGATATACGAGAATGACCAGCCTACCCGCAATGATCCCCTCATCAACGCGCTACGCGAGTTTTTCCTGATGCGGGATGATTCGGGATATGATCCGGTGGACGCCATTCTTGACTGGCTTGATTATAATGACAGCGATGCGGAGGAACCCGAAGGCGCCGAAACCGAGTTTTACCAGGGACTGGAAAATCCCTATTCCTGCAAGAACGGCCCGATGACCTGCATCGAGGAACTGCTGCTTGTCAAGGGCATTACGCCGGAACTGTATTTCGGTGATTCGGAACAGGAACAGGCGCCGCTTTCGGAATACCTGACCGTTCATGGCGACTGGCGCGGCCGCGTCAATGTAAACACAGCCCGTGTGGAAGTGATTGCGGCCATTTTGGGCGGTTACGCCGGCAACCCGGACTTGGGCGCGGCGGAACAGATTTATGAAGAAGCCAGAATTGCCCCGATGGACAATGCCGGCCAGTTACGCCAGTATGTCCCGGAACGAGCGGTGGATGCCAATGATAGCATCACCCCCGAAGAAACTTCTTTGGGCCGCCGGGAAAACACCAACCGGCAAAACTTGAGGATGCTGCAGCGGCGGCGGCAAAATGAGTCCATTGAAAGAATGTTCCGCTTCAACAGCAATGTGTTCAGGATATACGGCGATGGGGTGGCGGACGACACGCAGGTGCGCGTGGAAGCCTATGTCTTCCGGGAGCCTTACAATCCCGCCGATATCGAAGAGGAAATGGGGCGACTCGGATCTCTGGAACAGCAGGAGTTTGTAGATTTGCCACGCCAGTTATTCCGCATTCTTGACTGGAAAATAGTACAATAACCGCACCCATGCTCTTTCCAGGCCAAAGTGCGTAAACGCTGTCCCGGTACGGGACGTAAACAGATGGGTAGGAAATCCACGCACGATTCGGATTCAAACAGCCCGGATCGGGCTAACTTGAGTGATCGGAAATCTTATGTTCGCTACAGCCAAAATTGGCGCCATAGAATTCGCGGGCGACGAAGTACGCGTCGCGGTCGTGAAGACGGGCCGAAAGATGCCGCAACTGCTGGACCTGCAGGCCAGGAAGGCCTTGTATGAGGATCCGGCGGATCGTGCCAACGCGCTGACGCGCGCACTTAACGAAGCCCTGGACGCCTTGAAGACACAACCGTCCTCCTATGTATTGTGTATTCCCTGCATGACCACCATCGTTCGCGCATTGACGATCCCCTTTAAAGGTGTGGCCCGCGTGAGCAAGGCCGTGCCCTTCGAGTTGGAACCCCATCTGGCATTCCCGCTGGAAGAATTGCTGCTCGACTTTGATGTCATTCGCGAGGCCGACGGCGCCACGGAAGTGCTTGCGGTGGGCGTCCGCCGCAACACCCTCGAGGAGCAACTGGCCATAGTGCGCGGCGCAAGCGTGGATCCGGAAATGGCCGGGGTGGACGTGATCGGAATGACGGCGCTCTGGCAGGCCACCCAGAAAAACGTCAAGGGGTTGCGGGCGGTGATGCATGTGCGCGAGGAAAACAGCGTAATCGCCATCCTGCACAATAAGGCCCTCGCCTTTTTCCGCATACTCCATTTTGGGGCGGAACGCTTGCGCAACGATCCCGGCATGGCAAGCCGCGAAATACAGAACACCATCCGGGCGTTCCTCGCAAAATGGACCGGCGAGGAAACGATTGACTCCCTGGCCATCACCGGAATCACACTGGAACCGGAAGCGCTACTGCACCTTGAAAGTGCCCTGGGTATGCAGGCCACGACCATGGTGATGCTGGAACGGTTAAAGGGCGCCCTGAAATTCGCGGGAACCGATGAAGAATCCCGCAGCGCCAATCACTGGGAAGCCGCCATTGGCGTCGCATACACCGCCGGGGGCGGCGGGCTCTCCATCAACCTGATGCGCAATACCCAGGACGTTCACGCCGCGGTACGCGGTGTTATCGCGCATCTTATGTTCTCCGCCTGTCTGGCGCTCGTTTTCCTGCTGGGATGCGCCTGGTATTATCATGAAAGCATGTTACGGAACAAAACGACTACGGAACAAATCAAGGAAGAAATCGCATTTCTGGAAAATGAAATCGAAACCTTGTCCGCGGAAGGATTGGGCGAAGATGTGGACATCCGTTGTTTCAGCGATCCCTGCCTGCTGGATATCTTGAAAGAAATTAACACCACAATGCCCCCCGAAAAAGTGACCCTTTCCCAAATCCGCGTGTCCCAGCCCGGCGCGCGGGGAGGATGGGTGGAAATCACCGGTTCCACCGGAAATGCGTCCGACTTCAATGAAGTATTCAGCGCCTTGAAAAAGTCGCAACTCTTTAAGTTGGCTGATGATACGAATATCCGTTTGCAGGGTGAACGCACCACATTCCGCGTGCGCGCCTTCCGTCCGGAGGAGGAAATCAGTGAAGCTCAGTCTTGATTTCAAAGAAAAAATCGCGCTGGCATTCGGCATCTTCGCGTTGATGCTGGTGGCGGCCTTGGCCCTGTATGTGCCGTTGGGGCCCCGAAAAGGGTACCTGGACTCCCAAAAGGAATTGACCGCAGCGAAAGCGGAATTGCAGCTGCAGCAGCTAATCCAATTGGAGGAAACAGAGCGACTGCAAAGGCAAAAGGCCTTGATAAAGAAAGTGGAAGGAAGAGCCCCGGACTTTTCTCTCTTCGCTTATATTGACACCCTGCTGACCCAGACCGCGTTACGCAACCGCGCCGAACTCGAATCCTATACCATCAAGAATGCCTCGCCCAAACAACCCATGGTGCAGTTGCGCCTGCGCGAGGTCAGCCTCGAGGAGGTGGTCGCTTTTATTCACGCAGCCTATACCGGCAGCAATCTCATTGCGGTCTATAAGATGGATTATCTGCGCCCCGCCCCAGGAGACAAAGGCCTAGATTGCGATATCACCTTTGTAACGCTTATGCTCTAATTTCTCCGGCCGACCTGAAAAGGGCGATTAGGACAAAGGCTTTCCTCTGCTCCCCATGTTTTTTGTCTGTTTTGCGCGAGACCTGCCTACTGTTGATTGCGGACCAAGGCCCGTAAATACTTCAAGTAGTCGTCAAGACGAATAAACCCTGCTGCCGATTCCTCCGGAGGAACGGGTTCCGTCGGTACGGCAGCCGCAACCATATTGTCCCCATCGGTATTCTTCATAGTTGCCGATTCGCCGGTTGTGCTGTTGGCAGTTCCCGCAGCGGCGGCGCTCTCCCCTTCCACCACCTCCACACCTGTTTCTGGATCAATATGGACAGGAACCTTACTGCGATAACCGCCAAAAGGCACCACGCCGAACCGAGGCGTATCCCGGAAATACATCAATGCTTCGTCACCTTTGGCAAAGATGGGTAGACCGCTCACTGTGGTCACAATATTTCCGTATATTCCTCCAATGACGGAAAAGGAAAATGTAGACCCTCTATTCAGTTCCCCTTTGACAACTTCATCCACCTTGACAACCACATCCGTATAGATACGATTGTCATTTCCCATGCGCCCTTCTGTAGACACAACCTTTCCTGTGAAAATGAGGTCTGCGCCCGCAACATGATCCTGGATGGTAAATGGAAGTTGTCCCGCAAAGGCAATGGACATACCCGCCAAAAACAGGAACACACCAGCCAGCACTAACCGAGCCGTACTGGTATGTAACCGGCGCAAGCCTGCTAAGACAACTCCAGCACACAATGCCAAAGCGATAATCATTCTTCCAGTCTCCCAGATTCGTGTGCCGTAAACAATTACACCACGCACTACACGCAGTACCGTCTCATGCCGCAACAGTTGATACGCCAGATAAGGTGCCATCCGATAGTACATATCCACCAATGCCGTTCCCATAGCGGACTTCAGCAACACGGTGTCCCTGAAGGCACGCAGATGGTTGTTTATCCTTATGAATACTTGTGTTGAACCTCCGGCACCGCCGCCAAACCCTCCCGAATTCCCACCATCATCGCTTTTTATTCCTATCATGCTCAAGAGGCCTTCCGCGCCATTCTGTACTTGTGCTGTTCCGACATCGGATGTATTCCCAACATTTTCGATTACATTCATGGGACACACAACATCCGCATCCCCAAACATAGGCGTATTGGTCGGCAAAATAGCGGGCAACGTATTGCCGCTGTTTTTACTGATGACAGTGTTTTTCTCAAAACTCCATACAAGCGGGGTACCAGTCGTGTTGTTATCTATTCCGTAAACATTCCCAAATTCATTAAAAACTTCAGAGGAATAATTTATACTTATAAATTCTTGCACACTGCCAGCAGCGCTACCTACAGTATATTCAGTACTCGTATAAGAGTATCCTCCACTCCCCTGTCTCTCCTCGGTTTCCTCATAATGGTAATAGGAAGAGCCACCTCCTACTATTGAGTCAAAATTAGATCCAGTCATCTCGGGTGGCGCTTGACGGTCATACCCCAGCCCATTTATAGAATTCATGGTAATAACGTAAGAGGGTTCGAACAGTTCACCTGTCCCGCCGTAAACCTCCATTTGCTTCCAGAGTCCCATAAGATTGAATCTCCCCTTTAATTGGGCATTGCTCTGCAATTGATATAATCCGGACATTGTACTGAAAAGAGGGATACGCGTATCACCATCATTACCACTGCGACTAGCCCAGGCAACGATATGCGCACCGGATATGGGTTCCGAAGGCACGCCCGTGGTTTCCCTCACCTGTGTACGCGACTCTTGTTGAATGCTGAAGAAGTTTTCCAACCCGTCTTGACGGGGATACAACCATGTGATGCCAGATATATCATCGGGCGCCAAATCTCGCCAGCCGGCGAGATAATTACCCGACGGCATTTCCGTGAGGAAATAAGTCGGGAACATGGTCGGCGTTGCGCCAAGATCCGTGCGTATGCCATCCGCACCTGTAAGTTGCAGTACGGCCGGTTCTACGGGCAACCCGTTTTCGGCGTCATCCACTACTATCTCATTGAAGGGATCAAGATTGTTTAGGGGCGTATAGGCCAAGCCAAGTAATTGACCCACCTGATGAGCTACCGTTGCCTGCAGATCCAAGGTGCCAAAGGTATTGGATTCCACAAGTTCCGCGCGATGGGTAGCGGCATTGACCACGATATCACAGTCCAAAATAGTACCGGCCGGAATAATGACCTGCCGGCCTATGCCATCAACAACTGTCGTGTCAATAGCATAGGAAAGAAAGGTAATTGCAGGCATATATTCGTCAAGACCAGGAACCAAATATTCGTCCGTGTCCGCCTGGGTATATCCACCGGCTCCGGTCTCCCCCTCTTCCACATCTCCAATACCCTCTACCTGCAGGAAGACCATGGGCAGATAATCATATTCAACGGAACCAGGCAGTATGGGATCTTCAATATTTCCCACAAAACGGAAAGCGACATAACTCGTCGGCACATTCTGCCACACTCCGAAGCCTTTCAGGACCTGATCAATCTCCGCATTCGTAAATCCTCGGGGCCCGCTTTCAATTCGAAATTCCAGTCCTTCACCTTGTTCAATGGTCCCATTTTCATTGGTATCGAATTCTCGAAAGGGCCATGTGGCGTATCGCAGTTGCTGGGTCAGGTTAAATCCGCCCTTGGGGAAAAACCCATAAGCAGGCACCGCAAGCCCTGCCGTCACCAGTAAGATGCAAATGACCGCTGACACACAATAAATAGCCTTAGTCATCCGTCCTTCCTTTCCTAGGCTCCATATCCTTATCATAACTGAGCGCTGCCATGACGCCGGGCAAAAAATAGAACCGCCAGAAGGGCGCCCACTAACACCAGATCCCCTGTCACGCCGAGAGGCGTGTCAGGCGCTGGTTGACAACCGAAGAAACTGACCTTGGCCCGGGATTCGGGATTCAGGTATTCAAATCCATTGACAAGCACGTCCTGACCGCTATTAGGACCGCTGCTGGCAACTTGTACATCCAGTTTGCCGGGCATGGGCAATCCGCCAAGCGGGAAACTCACGGTAATGGACGTGCCATCTTCCGACACCGTCATAATCGGCATCAGTGTCGTGCCGAACCGGACTTCCATTTGACCTGCGTCAAAGAAATTTTCACCGCAAACAACTACCGGAAAGTCGTCTTTGCTTCCTCTGGCGGGCGTCACACTGTAAATTTTGGGACCCTGTCCCGTACTGCCACCCGTAAGGGTGAACAAGTCGGAACGGCTTCGTTCTTCTCCCGTTTGCGTATTGCGCACGATAAGGGTAATCGGCTCTTGGGGCACCACATCCTCCCGAGTCTCAATGGTCACCCGAATGGAGGTATCCGTGGCGGAATCCACAGTCACCGTATAGCCACTTAGGGCGACCATGGGACTGGTTCCAAAGTTCTTCCCGTAAATAATGAAGGAGAAGCCGGTACCCGGTAAGGTCTGTACGGGTAACCTGGTCTGGGATACGGATGTGATTTCGATGGTCTGCGGTCCAATGGGTAGATTCCTTGCGGTAATCACCCCAGAACGACGCTTTTCGGTGCTGCTTGAGCGAATCCAGTTATACCCGCTTGTATCGGGACGCTGGACAGCCTGCGCGCCGTTTAAGAAATAGTATGTTTGTGGTTCCTTGAAGAAGGTAACAAATCCCACACCACGTTCCGCCCACTGGAATTCGCGGAACTTGATATAATCGAAACGCCCGTCTCCAGTGAGACCTGCCCAGATGTGCGGATCCGGTTCCGTGGGCGTGTTCGGTCCCCAGGAAACGATACCTGCGCGTAATGTATCGCCCACCTGCATGTTCTCTGAGGCACGCAATACGATGATGAAATCAGCGCCAGAATACGGGTCGCCCACGCGGCCGCCGAAACTGTCGGGCACCCATTGCCTGGTACGCGGCTGTTCGCTTACGGGTAACGGATAATCCCGCGTTCCCGGTTTTGAGAACATAAAGCGTACCTTAATATCTTCGGCATTTCGCGCGATAAAATCGGGCGGCGTATCCAAAATCAAGGGAATGTCAATATCCGGATCGAAAATGCCGTTGCGGTTATTGGGATCGTTATCGTTATCGCGGTAAATGGCAACGCCGCTGATTTGCTGATCGATATCAAGCGGCAACAGATCGGTCAATGGGTTAAACACGGCAGCCCCGCCTTCCTGATAGAGTTCCACCGTGACTTCTTCAAGGAAGGTAGGCTCCTGCGCGATGCACCACGCGCCGTCACGGGGTGTGCCGCTGAGCAGCATGAGGGTATTCATCGTATTGCCGACTATCTCATAACTTTCAAACCGCTCATCAATGAGGAAGTCGCCAATGAAACTATCCGGGGACCAATTCGCGCCCGAAACCGAGAAAGCCTTGCTTGACCCGGCGCCGGAATCTCCGCCGGCACACACACCGTTTTCACGATTGGTGGAAATATCCAGGCCAAGCACAGGCACTGCGGCCCCGCCAATATGGATGTTTGTCCAGCGATCAGTCATGTCCACAATTTTCATGGGCACATTGGCTTCGATCATATCATGGCCGTAATACTCCTGAACCGGCCCCTCGTCCCCATGAGCTTTCAGATACGCTTGGGAACTGGTATCCACGGTGGGATAAAACTGGATGCCGGCTTGTTGACGTCCCGCCGGGCGCGACGGCAAGGTGGCAGGAACCACCGCCCGGAATTTCTGGAATCTGCTGATCCTGTCCGAAGTCTTGACCGTGATATAGAGGTCGTCCCCTCCCGTCGCCGTGGCCGGAATATCATCCAAGGGAAGTTCCCATTGCGTGACCGGACTCAGTTTGAGTACCCATGCCTTGTCTTGGTCATCAACGGCGCCGTCACCATCCAAGTCATCAGGAATGCCATCACCCGACAAGTCCACAAGTTCTGGAGCCCCTTCCCAATCGGCGCCTGTAATGGGCACGATGGCATCCGCCAACGGCAGCGGTGTATCCCCATAGGATGCAAATTCTTCCGTATTGAAAAAAGCAAAGGGCAGGGAAGCCGTAAGGGTGCTTACGGTGTTGTCCCACAGCAAGATACCCGAATTCAGACTCTGGTTTTGATTGTTGTCCGGGTCCAGCGGCGCTATAATATCCGGTGAAAAGTCGGGACCCCAGAAGGCCACGGTAATTTCCGCCAGCGTAACACTGTTGCCTTCTTCATTCACCACCGGGTCAACACTGCCGACCAGGTTAATCCCGAGCAGGGCGGTATGTTTGCTGTCGGCGCTAATCTTTTGCGTCAAAAGCCGGGCCTGTGCATTGGCGGGGTCCCAATCACTGAATCGCGGATACTGGCCCGCGTTCAACTGCATGGGCCACGTGGTATAGTGCGGTACTATAGGCGCGTCCTGGGGTACAGGATAGGCGCCTGAACGCGGGCCCTGCGGCAAGTCATCCTCCCTGGATTGATAGAACGGCATCGTTTCAAAAGCAAACGCCGGGTCGGGCCACGTGGAGGTCAGGAATGAGGTGGAACTTCCAAATAAAGAGGCTGTAATTGCCAACATATCTGGAGAGAACGTATATATGTCCGGAGAATGTCCGTTTTGAAAACTGTTCAACCCCGGGAACCAGGGCGGCTGATCCAGCCAATACCCCAAACTCCCCGGTATTGAATTTCCGACAGGAACATATCCAAAATTCTGTTCTCCCAGGCGATAACTATAAAAACTCGGATACAAGTTGAAAGCCAACATGGGTGAAATGTCCAGGATGGACATATAGTCCTCTTGGTCGGCAATAATCAAGTCATCCCGTAATGTTCTGGACCGATACGTCTGGACCATGTCATGTACTTCAACACCCAAGCGAAACGGCTTAGCGGATTGGGCATTCAAGGTGCGTTCAGGCCAGAAGGGCTCGTCAAACCAGCGGGAATCATTCTGCCAAGAACCGACAGGGCCCCCCACGTCAATATACGGAATCTGGCTGTGGGTGTAGATGCCGCCGGTCCACGAATTTGTCGTCACATTAAAACGTCTAGGTTCAATAAACGCACGGAAATCCGCACCATAGGTGGCCCCGGCGTTGGTCGGATTACGCAGTGAGCTGTCACGATGGCCACTGTCAAAGCGCGTCACAACGAAATAGTCATAGGAAAGTTCGCTTCCCGTGTAAAAATCATCTGCCAGAAAGGCTTCATGATTGTCCGGTATCGGGTCAATATAGGCCTCCGGATAATCTTCACCCACCAGGAATCTTAAGCGAACCTTCCACCAGGGATCGCCGCCATCCGGCGGTTCGGGGATATACTCCCAATCATAGGAAATATCCTCGAAATCCGGATAGAGGGGCAGGTCGCCATTAAATGTCACACCCCCGGCACCCTGCCCCACAGGGGCATCAAAAACCTGATTACCGTTGGCATCCGCCCAAACCCAGGCGCCACTGTAAACAAAATGATAGTCACCAGTATACCCAAAATAATTTTCGTATCGAATTGGTTTCAACGCTTCCCGGGGATTGAATCCGCCATTTCCCGGCGCGCCATAAGGGTCTCCACCCACATCCGTCAAAATCAGATTTACCTCGCGCAGTACGGATTTCCCTTCCTCACCCACGCCGCCGCGATAAGAAGTGGCGGCATGCAGGTTGATGCCTATCACGTCATCCCAGTCATCCAGCGCAAGTATCTTGCGTATATCCATGAATTGTCCGGATGCAATACTCATCAGTTGAAGAGGCTTATTCCATAACGGCCTCGAAAATTCAGCCAACGGCACGGATAAATGGGGTGTGTGATTCCAGAAATTCGGCTTGGGAGCGTTCACCCAATCCGAAATAATCGGTATTGCGGCAAAATCGGGACCCGAAGGATCATATACGCCAAAAGAAGAGGAATAGAAGGCATCGGCCTCAAGACTCTCCGCATCCTCTCCGAAGAAGTCGGGACTGTAACTATCCACGGATTCACCATCTTCATTCACCGGCCTCAGCCCTGTTATCGGGTCCACCATTTCCGCCTGGGTCACTTCCACTCCCAGACTCAATTGACTGCGCCACGTGGCCGAGGTGCGCACAGCGACAATAAACACATTTCCTTCACAATCATCCGTTGTGGCGCCGGCTTCAAGATTGTAGTAAGGGTCCGCATAATTAAAAGTAAAATCATACAAAAGTTTATTTCCCGTCACCGGGGCTGCGGTAAGTAATTTACCGCGGTCGTACCCGGCGCTATCCCAGGAAAAGCGCAACTCGTCTTCCGTGCCCAGACTGCCATACCCTCCGGTATCAGCATCCCCGCACTTATCTACAAAAATGCCCAGTTCAAGCAAATCGCTTACGTCCAAATCCGGGGTTACCTTATAATCAAGGTCCCGATCCTCACTATTGGCATCGTTCTTCAGACTAAAGATTAGCCGACTAAGACTGCGGGGCGCGGGATTTTCCGGGTCGTACGACATGGTAAAGCGAAACAGAGGCATCCAGTCGTGAAGCGGCAAGAGCGCCTCCTGGTCTCGCACCTGGCCTTCGAGTGCGAAATCCGCAGCGGGCACTTCCTCGGTTTCTCCCTCATTCTCACCTTCCGCCTCCCCCTCACCATCACCGCCTTCACCCTCGGTCTCGCCTTCGGACTCTTCCCCTCCTTCAGCCGGATAGACAACGGCAGAAAGGCCGCGCCGTTCAGTCCAAATCGCGGGCGGCGTCGCTTCCACCCAATTGACACCGTCATCCGAATACCAGACATCCTTAAGGTCTACCGGTGTATCGCCAACACGATACCACCCGCCTATGACCCATATTTTATTGTCGTATACTACGGAAGCATGCTGGCGCCGTCCCTCCCATCCGGGATTTGCGGTTTCCAAGTACCAGTTCTTTCCGTCCGGTGATGACCAGACCTCATTGGAATAGGAGGCTTTGTTTTTGAAATCATCCCCTACCTGGCCACCCATGACCCACATGCGAAGATCGCCGGGAGTGGCCGCAAATACCACGGAACTGTGGCCAAAACGCGGCTCCCAGTGATCCAGCGCTTCCACTTCAGTCCACTCCGTTCCAATTTCATCCTCCTCCGAATACCAGATATCATCAAAACGGATTAGATTCCCATCCACATCTTTTCCAACACCACCCAGCACATACATCTTATCATTGAGAATCACCGAAGTATGCCATCCGCGTGGCGCCCAGGCCGCACCCGTTCCCGGATCGGTCTTCCTGGTCCAATTAACCATCTGTTTCTTGGTGGTATTCTGCCAGACATCATTATAAAACCGTTCTTCGACTCTCGTCTCGCCGGGATAACCATATCCCCCAAGTATCCACGCATGACCGCCATAAAAGAGGGCGGTATGGCCGCGCCTTCTGTCCCATGCGGCATAATTAACCAGTCTCTCCCATGTATCTTCGTCTTTTCTGAGCACCCAGACTTCATGGGTAACAGGATTGACAGGCACGTTGGTGACCCCGCCCAGCATCCAAATACCCTGAGAATCCACAATCGAAGCATGTTCCATCCGAAAGGGAAAGTTCGCACCCGGTCCGCTCACCCATTTATTGGCCGCGGGATCCGTCAAATGATAAACCCCGCTTGTAAATTTATCGTAACCTAAAGGATCATCCCCGGTATACCCTGACGATCCGCCAAGAATATAAATCCACGAAGTAAGATCCGAGGCCGGGGTTAACGGGTCCACCGTATCCTCCCCTTCGGCTTTCTCCTTAGATTTTCCGGCGGCATCTTCACCTTCCGAATTGGCGTCTTCAAGCGTTTCCTCATCGAGTTCCTCTTCCCCCTCGGAACTTGTTTTCTCAGCCTCGTATCCTGCGGCCTTGGCCATGAATACGCGCAAACTCCGCGCATTGTCGGCGGGAGCCCCGATTCCTTCATACGACCCAGTTGATGCACCGGCAAAGGTTACTTGGGGATTGGAAAAGACGAATGCCTGAACAGCATTTTCGGAATAGGTCATAATAGAAGCGTATTCGCGTCCATCACTGCCGGTCCAGCGCAAGCCCGTTGAGAAATCATACAGGCCGCCCTCTTGCGGCGCCGGATTTTCCTGTTGGATACGGCTGTGGTTGCATCCCAGATTATAGCCAATACCCCGGATAAAACCGATATCCGCGCTTTCTACAGGCATCACGGAAAATCCATAACGAGCGTCCCCCTCAGGATTCTTCATGAGCCAGGCGGCGCCACCCGTCTCGCCCGCGGTCATCAGCACCACCAAGTCTGCCCCGTATTCCCCGCGCCATGTGTGAAGTTCTTCCAAGACCAGGCCGGGATCAAGACCTTCGGGATCATACTGCCCATTAAAGGTAGCGCGGTACAGATCAGTCTCGGCGTCACCGCTTTCCAGATATGCCACCGGCGCCGCCATTACCACACGAAGTTTCAGAGCAACCTCACTATCCATGAAAGCCTGATTAGCGCGTTCAACAGATTGTGCGATAACATTAGTAATACTGGAACGGTTAAGATCCGCCCACGTCTCGGCTGCCGGGGTATAGGCAATAAGCACATCTATCCTGGCAGAAACTGTGTCCGGCTCCGTTACCGGCGGCGCCATAATTTCCATGGACTCAGAAGCCGGCAGGACCATGCAAGGCTCCGCTGTACGCACCCTTTCCAAAGGAAGTTCCGTCAACCAGTACCTTCCGCCCTCAGGCTCTTCGGCAATCACATAGGCGATTTTGTCTTCAAGAATTTCTATTTGTGCCAACAGACGCCCCGCATCATCCATCGAAAGGGAGAAATAGCCATGGTCCTTGCCAAGAATACGTCCGCTATAACTCTGAGTTCCCGCAATGGGCGAGCCAGATTGTTCCAGAACACCAGACAAGGCAGTATCTTCAAATAGATTGAATACCATCGTACCATCGGGCAATGTACTGCCATTGTCCGCCAGGAGATGCGTATCTACTATGACTTCACGCTTTCGCCCGGTCAGCTCCTTGGTTAAAGGTACCGTACAGGCAGTACTATTGCCTATACCTTGAATCACGACCGGAGCAGAACGCTCCACTGGCGAGGCTGCTTCCGAGGTATTCAGGTAGGCCGAAACTCCCAATACAGTCGCCATCAATACCGATACGACTATGACTGTAAAAGCAAAGCGGTTTCCCGTCCTCGGTGAGACACGACTGAAAATCATATCCTCACTCCTAATCTAAATCCGGATTTCCGTGACTTAAGTTACCTTAAATATACACTATGTTACTCACTGATAAATCGCCGTGTCGCATTATCCAAGACTCCTATCCTCCAAGATAATATCAACACGTCTTGGGCGTTACAGGAACATCCCTGTCACGCCCGATAAGATAATTCTTGACAGAATATCCTAGATTATTACATCTTTCAGCCAAAATGTCAATAAAAATTTTATTGGCCTCCCATCCGTGGGTATCCAAACCCTTTCCTCAACACACCTAATCTGGCAACACGCCCTTTGTCGCGGTCCGTCTTTCCCGTGGAAATTCAGGTTTTTCCAATCTCATTTACCGCACAGATTCGCCTGCAAACTTGCCTGCCCCTCCTTGACCAAATCGTAGTGCGCGATTGTAGTAGTTAAAGGTTCCCGCCTTTTTTTCCGAAGACAGCGCCCTGCCCTGTGAGGACCCACAGTCATGCCCCTGAAATCCCGCTCAAGCCTTTTAGAACTATCGGTAGCGACAGCAGACCAGGCCTGATGTACGAGCGTTCCCGGTTATGCTAGGCTCTTCTATTGACTGTGAAGATGCCCCCCTTTACTGTAAAGTTCCAGATGAAATATGGCAAGGAAAGTCTATTTACATAATATTCGTTCCTGTTTTGTCATGAATTTACCTCATAAAATCTGTGTTGCAATAGCATAATATTCACTACACAGCAAAAAAATTTTTTACCTTTCCTGTATTCATGAAATCATGAGCCTGGAGAACACGCGGCTTATTACCACCCAACCAATAAACAGAAACATGACGACAAGAGCAAAATAGACTGCATTAAAAATAACAACGGCCACAGCAACAGGATGTTATACTGACATTTTCGCGCCCCTCCAGGAGTGGAAATTCAAGAGACGCGAAGTCCGAAAACGAATAAGCTTTTTCAGTTGCCGTGCCAACTGAAAAACTTTGTTGGACTAAACGCTAATCCGACTGGCTCCCACAACCCTGCAATATTGGGTAACATCAGAACCCAAGGGGGCTCCAGTAGGCGTACCTTCCTTGGTGCGCCAGAAATACTACCTACGGCGCTTGTGGCAAGAGGGCGCACCAAGGAAGATACGCCTACTGGAGCGATCACCCACGGCGATAGCCGTTTAGTCCAACACTCTTTTTTGAAGAGGGCGGAGAGGAAATATTTCGGTTAGATGTTGACCTGTTCCTGTTACCCTTTACGTCGCTACATCCCGCAAGGTCAGGAAAGCGGCCGGCGCACATGCCAAACCATTTCCGTGTGATGGGACCGCAACAAGTCGCCTTCAAAGTCCCCCAGTACCGCCAGAATTTCAAAGCCGGCCCGGGCAAGCAGATGTTCCATTTCCCTTGGCGTAGTCCACGCGCGGGTCATGGACAATTCTTCTTCATGAAGGATGGCGCCGGTCTCATCCTGTTCCTGTACGCAATGCCGCTCATGAAGCAGTTGTCTGAAATCATCACGCCACACGGTAACCAAATGAACCAGAACCACCTCCTCATCAGGTAGGGGAATCCGCGCCGCCGGCATACCCCGGTCATGATTTGGGGCCGTATCAAAGCGGACAATGGAGGCAGGCTGTGCCGCCCAAACATTACAGAAGAACTCACCTCCGGGAACAAGATGGTTATAAACACCATGGAGACATGCCAGCTGTTCCTCCAGGGAAAGACAATGCATGAACGTCCGATACGCCATAATGATGAGGGGATAGTCTTCCCCCAAATTGAAATCCCGCATGTCCGCCTGCACCAGGGAAAGGAATTTCTTTTTAACGCCCACCTGTTTTGCTTTCTCCCGGCATAGCGCCAGCATGGCCGTTGAGTTGTCAAGGCCTGTCACGTGGAGTTCTGACATGGCGATGGGGATGGCGATACGCCCGGTACCGCACCCTATTTCAAGCACAGGACATCCGCGCTTTAATGCCTGTCCGGCATAAAATACCGCCTCTCCGGGCAAACCGGGATGCAGGAAGTCATAATAGGCTGCCCAAGGATCAAATTCGGCCATAGTTTGTATTTCCCATGAATGTCCTCCGAAAACCACACCACGCAGGCGCTCCTGTCAGCGCATGCGGCAAGCAACAGATTCCTTCCCGACGGAACATATTTTCCATTTTCCAGACCACCTTTCCGCCCCCTGAATTCATGATAGGGAACAAGCGCTTCCGGCACTTCTTTTGGTGGCTCCGTTCTCCATAGTAGCAAATCAAGAAAGGGGTTGTATAATGGGAGAGGGCGCTTATACAACCCTTTTGGGTTTGTAAATTGCCATACCTGTATGAGAAAATAAGACTTACGAAGGATACTAACGTGGGCGTTGCCCACAACCCAGAAGGAAAATATTCTGAGTACGTTGTTCACACTTAAGTGTGCGTGTTAATACAAGTACCTTGAACAACAGAGCAAGCTAGAGCGTGAACAACGTACTAACTCGTTTTTCTTGCAGTTTTGGCCGGTATTCTGTCGGGCATTTTTCTTTCATCCCCAAAGGCAGGGAGAATATGCGGCCTCTACACAACATATCGCGGGCAGCCCATCCGCCGCACCCTTTTTATTATCGCTCTCTATTGTTACCACTGAGTAAACGCCATGACCGATAGTGTGTCCCCCAAAAAACGGCGGAAGAAGAAGCCGCTAAAAAAGCAAATTCGACAGCGACTTATTTCCGGCCTGCTGGTTGTGGTGCCGCTGGGACTGACGGTCTATATTCTCCGTTTCCTTTATGATCTGACCGCGGGACGGCTGGCGCCCTTTACCCGCCCCCTTTTCGGTCCTCCCTTTCCGGATTATGTAATACCCGCCCTTTCCGTTCTGTTTCTCGCGATTGTCACCTATGGTGTCGGGTTGGTGGCCAGCGCCGTGGCGGGCCGCACCCTTATAGGGCTTGCCGAGGCTGTCCTGGAGCGTATTCCCTTGGTCAAGACAATTTACGGCGCTTCAAAACAGGTGGTACAAACCCTTTCCTTCAGTGATGAAGGCAACGACTTTAAATCTGTGGTCCTTATAGATTTTCCGAGGCCGGGCATGAAGGTATTCGCG
>JAEAMG010001110.1_pt1 | contig 22935 bp, 17 predicted proteins | sample 8958741 | NCBI WGS metagenome assembly JAEAMG01 (sample SAMN16933256, study PRJNA681125) | bioreactor sludge metagenome | isolation source: anaerobic bioreactor treating anionic surfactant - SDBS | place: India: Bengaluru | collected 2019-02-28 | reverse complement strand
CAGTCAGTCCCCTTTTTGCTAAGTCTTCTTACTTGCGTTTAGTCCAGCAAAGTTTTTTAGTTGGCAGGGCTACTGAAAAAGAAACTTCATTTTTTGCATTTGGAATATGAATCCACAATGCCCAATCATCTGTGGCTGAGAGGAAAAAGAAGATCCCCGCGAAAATGGAAATCTGGGTAATTTCCGTGACGTGTATTGTCGTTCACTTTGCCGCAGGCGCATCGGTGACATACCTGATGTTGATCAGGCACTATAACCGTATTCTGGAGCCCCAGCATGCGATTATGGCGTTGGACCAAGTCAATGTGCTTTCCCACTTGTAAAGCGGCAAAGGAGAGGAACTGATGAAGACAATTGAAGAACGGCTCCCCCAGTGGGCGGTGGTAATACCGTTTCCCATTCAAGATACCCAACGATCGAACGAAGTCCTATGGCAGGTGCAGCGCTACTACGAAAAATATGGTGTTGATGTTCCGGAAACGCTTCAATCTTTCCTGAACATTCTGCCGCATCGCCCGGCCTGCAAAATTAATCTGCCTGAATAGGGCGAATAACGACCATCGGTATATTGTTCCTCTTGTCCGGGTTGAAGCAGGATAATTCATAAGGAGTATTCCGGCTGTCACTTTTTTTCGGACGCAATGTAGGCGCTCAGGATGCTCATGTTGGAGATAAACGTCTGGCTGTCTATTATCTCCCGTGTGGGGTCCTCCTCTCCATGATAGCGCAGGCGACCGGGTTCGACCCACGCGCCGCGTGCATCCAGCGTGGTGATAAGTATTTTTACCTCCTCCGCCGACGGAGGTGCTGCGGTTGGTTCCGTTTTGTACTCGTGCAGGCCTTTCCCTTCCACGTCGCAGGCTGCCCGGTAGTCCACCTCAATGGCATCGAGGCTGGAATAGGAGAAAAAGGAATAATGGGTGGGCGTATCCGCATCACTGTAGGTCAATTCGTAGGACTTGGTACAGTACAGCGGCTTGTTGGTCTTCATTTCATAGAACCTGGCTAAACGGCCGTCAGGCTGACGGGATTTCTTGAGATAGGCCAGCGCACGGCCTGCGCTGTCAAGATAACGGCGGTCTCCCGTCTCCGCATGGAAATCAAGCAGCACCCGCAGGATACCCTGGGACTCACCGCCGGTAATCGCGGGCGGCTCGAACGTGCGCGCCCAGGCAGGATGCATGTCAACGTCATACTGCTGCGCCCAGGCGGGCTGTGGATCGGGCATCTGGGCCAGGAGAATGAATTCTCCTGCCTTTCTCCAGGCAGCGCGATAGCGGTCATCCGAATAGGTTTCGGCTGCCAGGTCCATCAGCGCGATAGTGTCGGCCAGGGTATTGTCATTCAGCGTGTAATACCCGCTATAGTCGGCGCCTTTATAAATGCGTGGCCAGTCATCGGGATACCCTGCTTTCTTGACGGGATACTCGTCCGGGTCGGGAAATTCGCTATATCGCTGGGGCCATGCCCCGTTGGGATACTGGGCCCGAAGCAGGCTGTCCAGACCAAATAGCGCCGCTTCATGGAGGACGGTGTTTTTAAAATCGAGTGCGCGGTCCACCATAATCAGGCACCGGAGCGCAGCCTGTGTCGTATCATCGTCCAGCGTTGTAACATTATGCGCGTTAGTTCGTCTGTCGCTGCGGTAGGCAAATTTCTTGCGTTGATCCGGATCAAACTCGATATGGTAGGTCCAGCCGCCCGAATGCAGCTGTCCTTTTACAAGTGCGTTGGCGCTTTCAACGGCTGCTTCAAGGTAATACGGGTCACCCGTTTTATTGTAAGTATCAAGGAAGGCCAGGCCCACGGAAGGTGTACCCGGAGGCTGTACCCAAGCCATGGCAGGGGTTGCCTTCTTCTCCCCTTCGCGGCAGGTCAAATCGGCGGAATAACGCCAGAGATAGCCCCCCTGCACGGCGACCTGTTCCCGGAAAAAGGCAGTCGCATGGCGTAACTGCTCTTGTGCTTCCGTTGTCAGGGTGTCTTCAGCCGCCGCATTTATCTTGAAAGCACAAAGGACTACAGCGGCAATCAATATAATTCTGGATTTTTTCATATCATTGGTTCTCCGTCAGATTAATAGGCTACCCGGATGGCAGTGCTGTGTTCAACCCGGTCCCAGTGCCTATTCCTCGCTGCCGTGCTGCCGGGAGGCGAAATAGACTGTCTGTTTGAGGCGGGAGAAAAACACCCAAACGAGTCCATCATGTGCGCCCGGTGTCCCCTGTTCGCTCCCTTTCTTCCGCCCCTTCCCAAAGGACATTTCTGGAAAACTTGTCTGGCAGGATGAATTTGAAGGCAACACGATAAACCCGGATAAATGGGAAGTGATAGGGGATAGTCCGCGCCGGAACGGATTCTGGACGCGCGAGAATTCTTACGTGGATGGGGATGATAGCAGAGCCAGATACCTGCTTGACAAAATCCAATACCGCATCTTGTAGGACAGTGGGCAACAATGTGGTCGTGGACTTCTTGAAAGAAAGCACGGACATGTTGGACAATAAGCCGAAGATTCAATTATAGTAGTTTTAGTGAGATATGAAAAAAGTCGCTTTGCGATCCGAAATAGTTCCTTTACTTTTTGAAAGGCTGAACAATGTGCAAGAATGAAATTAGCAGACGTGATTTTATAAGGAGAGGACTTGCTGCTTCCGCGGTCATAAGCGCCCCAACGATATTGCCCCGTTCGGTGTTCGGGGCGGATGCGCCGGGCAACCGGATACACGTGGGACTCATCGGCTGCGGCAATATTGGCCACTACCACATGAACTGGCTCAATAAATGCCCGGACGTTCGGATTATAGCTGTTTGCGATGCCTACAAATCCCGGCGTATCGCCATGGCGGAAGAACTTAACGCCCAATACGGCGCTGCCGATACAACCCGGGTATATGATGACTTCCGCGAGGTGATTGCCAACCCTGATGTGGATGCCGTCTTTATCGGTGCCCATGACAACTGGCATACCCCGATGGCTATCGCCGCGGCACGGGCCGGCAAAGATGTTTACTGTCAAAAGCCGCTTACCCTGGATTTAGAGCAAGCCAAGCTTTTACGAAGCGCCGTCAACGATAATAAACGCATATTTCAGTTCGGAACTCAATATCGCTCTGAGTCGTTGTATCCCAAAATGGTGGAACTGGTCCGAAACGGTTATATCGGCGAACTCCAGCGGATAGATGTCTGGTGCCGCAATGTCTTGAACGATGTTGATCAGTATCATGTTAAACCCTATGGCTCCACAGAAGAAGTTCCCCTGCCCGAAGACCTGGATTTTAATATGTGGCAGGGACCTTCGCCCATGGTGCCCTATACCGTAGATCGATGCACGCCCTGGGGAGGTTACCATTGTCCCGAAACCTCTCTGGGTTTTGTGGCCGGATGCGCCATTCATCCGCTTGGAGTTGCCCAGTGGGGCAATAACACGGATCATACAAGTCCGATACGCTATGAGGGAACCGGAAGCGTGCCCGCCGAGGGCATCTTTCGAACGCTGGAGCGCTGGGACATCCAGTGCGATTATGAAAATGGGGTAAAACTTCACATGATGGACATGCAGACCGCCAAGGATGTGGTGATGCAATACTATCCGAAATCCTGGCACGACGGGGACGGCGTGGTATTTCACGGGACCGAGGGGTGGATCGGCGATTTAAAGTTTGGTTCCTTTTACGCAAGCGATCAGAAATTGTGGAAACAGGAATTGAAACCGGAAGAGGAAAGGGTCTACGCATCCAGTGGCCACGTCCAAAATTTTATTGACTGCGTCAAGTCAAGGGCGGAAACCATTTGTCCGGTGGAAATGGCCATCCGATGCGATACCATTGCTCACATGGTCAATGTGGCGGCCCAGGTCAAGCGGGTAATTACCTGGGATCCGAAGGCCGAGCAAATCATCGGCGACCCGGAAGCAGCCAAGATGATTACCCGATCCTATCGGGAAGAATGGAAGATTTGGTAAGAGATTATGGCGTGTGTGGGCCACTCAGTATCGGATTCCTGATTCGGCGGTGGTAAATGTCGGGACGGGACAGAGGTGGCTCACAGGACGTTAGGGAATTTATCCCGCTATCAGTCGAAACGGTGGGGACGCACCATCAGCAAGACCATTGCGGCGAGCACCAGTCCCCCGGCCGCATACTGAAATGTCGTTCCCAGGTCTACCTGCCGGTCCTTGAGCATGCCGCTCACGTAGATCATCACACCGCCCGTAATGCAGCTGAAACAGTTCATGATGCCGTATCCCGTGGCGCGGTACCGCGGGTCGGCCACCTGACACAGGATGGGCATCATGTTCGAATCTGAAAACCCGCGCGCCATACCGTATACCAGCAATCCCGCAATGGCGACTACAAAAACATCCGTCGAGGCCGACAGGAATAAGGCCGGCCCGGCAAGCAGCAGGCCAATTACAGGCACGAGCAGACGGCCGCGGATAGCGCGCCGGCTCCAGATGTCGGCCCAGGCGCCCCCGACAAGAATGCCGATAAAGGACGCCGCCTGGATATATCCCGTAGCCGACATGCCTGCCGCACCCTGGCCCATGTGGAAATGTTCCCGGAGATAGGTCGGCAGCCATCCGCTGATACCCCAGCCCGCCAGCGCCAGCAGGCTCCAGTGCAGCACAAGGGCGTAATACGAAGGCTGGGAAAAAAGCGCGCGCACCGCGGAGGTAAAGGTCACCCCTTTCTCGGCTTGCTGTTCCTTTTCCGCGGGGGACTCCTCTTTCGCCGGGTCGCGCAACAAGAACAACAGCACAACCACATAGGCAGCCCCGCTCAACCCGAATAGGGTGAATGCCATGCGCCAGCCGATACTCTCCGCGAGATACCCCCCGATACCGCCCAGGGCCACGCCCGTGTAGATGCCGCTTATGTGAATGCCTGTGGCCCGCGATCGGGTCGAACCCCGGTGGTAGTCCGCAATCAAGGCCAGTCCCGCCGGGATGTAGCACGCCATCGCGACGCCCAGCAGGGCGCGCACGGCAAGCAGGTGCGGCACAGTGCGACACCATCCGGTCATCCAGGTCAGCAGCGACCAGCAGAACAGGCTGGCCACAATCACCCCCGTACGGCTGAAACGATCCGCCAGGTACCCCGCGACCGGGCTTAGCAGGGCGTATACCCACAGAAACACGGAGGTCAGCAGGCCGAACTGCGCATCCGTCATCGGAATATCGGCCTTGAGGGAATCACGCATGGTCGCGATGGTCATGCGATCCAGGTAGTTCAGCATGCCGACCGCCCAAAGCAGTCCCACTACCAACCACGCATAAGCGTTAGAACGTTGTCCTTTTCGAGTCACCGTTAACCTTTCTTGCCGGTTCCGTGTAAATCTCTTCGAAATGGTATCATAGCTGCGCGCGAGCTCACCAGTGGTATTTACATCCTGGGACGACCCGGTATCGTTGCCGGTGGAATCGGTGCCTCAGAGGCCAGGAATGGCAGCGTTCCCGTGATTTTTTACAGCATATACCTGTTTGTCGGTGCAATGGCTTTAAAGGCCTGACACCGTTACGCTGTGCGACATAAGGAGTAAACCATGTCACTTACCCGACGCGCATTCTTTCAGGCAAGCGCCACGAGCACTGTCGGATTGACCAGCGCGGCAAATGCCGAGGTCGAAGTACCGGTGGACACCACAATATATGGCAACTGGACGTTTAATGAGGTGGATGCCGCCATAGTGGCGGAAATACAGGAACGCTTGCCAGCCCGCATGTTCGATGCCCATGCCCACCTGTACAGAAACCGTGATCTCGGCAGCCCCCTCCCTGACTTGCCGGCTCAGGGACCGGATGTAGCGAGCATGGACGTCTGGCGAACCCATCTTGGCAAGGAAACGGATGAATCACGCCTTATTGGCGGCCTGTTTCTTCCTTATCCGGTAAAGAATGGGAATGTGGATGATGGCAATGACTTTATTCTGGAGCAGGTGAACCGCGCGGAGACAGCCCGGGGGTTGATAGTCGTCACGCCAGACATGGACCGCACCAAAGCGGAAAGCTATTTTCATAATCCTCGGATAATCGGATTCAAACCTTATCACGTGTTTGCCCGCCGAACGACTACCTTCGATGCCGTGCTCGATGAGTACATCCCAGAATGGGTCTGGGAGATGGCCAACGCGCTCAGAGCAGCCATCCTTCTGCATATCGTGCGTCAAAGGGCGCTCTCCGATCCTGAAAATCAATCCGCCATTCTCAAGTTCTGTTTGAAATATCCCAACGCTAACCTGGTGCTCGCACACGCAGGGCGCGGCTTTCACGCACCCAATACAATTCGCGCGCTACCGGTGTTGAAAGAACTGGACAATATCTATTTCGATACCTCCGCCGTCTGCGAACCGGACGCGCTTATGGCAATTGTAAAAACTTTCGGTCCGCGGCGGCTTCTGTGGGGAAGCGATTTTCCTGTGTCACAGCAACGGGGGAAATGCGTCACGGTAGGAGATGCCTTTTCGTGGATCTGTCCGCACAGGATTGACACCTATCCCACGGCACCCGTATGCCATCCCACACTGGTTGGACTCGAATCCCTGCGAGCTGTCACCCTCACGGCGACCCTTATGGATTTATCGAAGCGGGACCTCGACGATATTTTCTGCAATAATGCGCTGCGACTTTTCCAACTACAGGATGCTTGAGAGGAGAATTGGAACTCATGGTTACATGGATGGCTGTTGCGCTTTGCTGCGTCGCAAGCGCCGGAGAAACGGTTTCCCCCGAACTACACGAACGCTGTGTGACGGTACTGCAGGAGGCGCTGAACAAAGGCGAAGAATTTGTAAAAGTCCACGCCGGGGAATCCTTGCTCTGGACCGATCATCCGGACAAGGTGCGCGAAGTGTTTTTAAAAGAGTCTCAGGAGACGCCGAAGTATCGTATCGGGGTGTGGCGTGTACTGGCACAGACGGCCCCGAATAAGGACGAACGTCAGGACTATGAAAACAAGATCCTGGCTGTGCTGCTCGACAAGGACGCACCGGATCGTCTGCATGCCGCCGAGACGCTCGGTAAACTGGCCGTTACCAACCGCGATCCTGAAGTACTGCGTCTGGTTAAAGAGGCAACCGGGCCTTTTCAGGCCATGGTCCGGTGGGTAGTGGCCAATTCGGGTGAGGCACAGGATGAGGCCTTGCTGACGGAACTGCTGGAAGACGAGGATGCCTACACTCGGGGGTGCGCGGCCTATGCGCTGCGGTTTTCCAAGACACTCCGGCCTTCAACCAGGGAAAAGTTAATGGTGGCCGCGGAAAAGGAACCCGCGGATTCATCCTGGCGCGTCCATATCCTCAGCGCGCTGTATCTCCACGCCTCCCTGGAAGAACGCCCTGCTTTACGTACATCTTTGCTGCACTATCTTGACACTGGCGATTCAGGCCAGAAACGGGAGGCATGTGCCGCCCTCGGACGGGTACCCCATTCTGAAGATATCCCCACCTTGACGAAAGTACTTGAAGATGCCGACCTGGACGTCCGGGCCGGTGCCGCGGAGGCCATTTTGCTTCTTGAACGCAGACTGAATAAACAGGAGTAGGATTATGGCATTTTGTCAGGATAGGGGTAATATAGAAAACAGAACGTTGTAGGGAAATTTAGAATTCAAAATAAGGTCCCGGATAAGGGTTGAAGCGTCATAGGGGGGATATATGTGCCTCTATTTAAAAAGGGGGCTTTACCAGACAGTCACTGGAATTGTCACTCAAAGGTCAAGGTTCCATATCCGGAGGTTTCGGCGGCCCAGGTACTGGTTTCCTCTTCGATATTGTTGCGGTGGCGCAGGAAATTGATTTGCCACGTGTCGCCTGGTTTGGGAGTGCCGCCAACAATCGAAAAAGGCAGGTGAATTATGGCCGACCAGCCTGTTTTGTCCGAGTTTACCTGGACACGCCAGTCGGCGTCCCATCCCGGATCCCAATTTTGCGTATCGGCGGTCACGGCTATTGCGTCGTGATGGTTGCCCAGGAGGTTCACCAGAAACCTGCGTGCCGGGCGGTTGGGCGGACTCACACGAACTTCCACGCTTTCTTCTTCCCAAAGCGGGGCATCCGTTTCGGTCAAGATGGCACTCATGGCATGGGGTATCGGGTCGCATGCTGTTATGTGCAGTGTCAGTTCCGTAGAATTTCGGGAAACGTGTATCTCTGTGGGTGCTGTCGCAAGGCGTCCTTGGTCAGTAAACAACATGCCCACCTGTGGCCCCATTTCGTCGGTTTGTGGACAGGTTACGCCTGCGGGGGCGCGCAGCACAAAGACGCGCACATCTCGCAAAACGGCCTTTTCACCGGCAGACTCCATCGTTAACTGCAAATAGCGCGCCGTGATCCCCTTTGAAAAAAACAGGGGCCCGCGCGGTGTTTTGGTGTCGAGACCGGTTGTGGCTTCGACCGCTTCGAAATTGAGGCCGTTATCGCTTTTAGAGACGGTGAGGGCGCTGGCGTTGATGGTTTCAAAATCCATGCGGTACAGGGGGCCGCACGGTACGAGGAAGTCGAAGGTCGCCTTTACCGTTCCTTCTGTATCTTCATAGTGGGCCTGGAAGGGGACTTCACTGGGGACGTTATCCGCGGGCGGCTGGTAGGGACGATAGAACACAATAGGCTTTTTGAATAAAATGGAAGCCGGAACAAAGAGCGATTGCTGTTTGATTGTGGCGAGGATACGGTCGGTGCGTTCAGGCTCCACTGCTGCATCAAGTTCCCCATAGCGCTTCACCACGGAAGATAGTGTGCGCAAGGCGGTATTTTCTTTGCCTCGTGCATAGTCATACTCCAATTCCACAAAACCCGTGATTACATCCAATAAAGAAGAAACCGTTCCAGGTCCTTTACGTTTGGACCACCGTTGTGGATTCGGGTTATTGTCAAAATCGGAAAACGATTCCCGAATCTGTGCAGGCGTTGCGCCGGCAAGAAGTTGTCGTTCCACATGGGAGATTACCGCCTCCTTCATTTGTTCAAAGTCCGGCTCCCATAAACGGACGCCGAAAAATTCGTTGAAGCGTTCGGGCCAGGGGAGGATAACGGAGGAGCTTGTCCATGCCTTTGCGAGGGCCGTCTGCGTGGCAGGAGCGTCTGGGGCGGCGTCAAGTACAATGATTCCGGGGCGCTGTTCCCGGAAGTTGCCCAGTTTATTTAAGGCGGCATAGCAGGGGACAGGTTCACCGGCGATGGCTGCCACGGGACGCGCGCCACGTGCGACCAGCCAAGGCAGGGTAGCTTCCATGGCGCCCCCCAAGGTGCAAGCATGCGCGCCGAATCTTGGGATTACAAGGGCAGTATCGGGAAAGGCATCTGCGGCCGCATGCAACGAGGCCGGATCGTTTTCCTGTTCCGGATCTGCCGGAAGCACCGCGTCCGCCCAGAAAATGAGGGATACGGCAGGATTGATATCAGCGATCACACGTTGTACCAGACTTATGGATGTTTTGAAGGTGTCCACATTGCTTTTCCGTTTGTCCCTGCACCGTAAATCCTGGTTCAACCTTCCGATGTCCCCGAACCCGCAATGAATATAGGCCGGATTCAATTCAGCGACGAGGGTTTGCACGACCTCTCTGAACAGCGTTTCGGCCTCTGGGGCATGGGGGCACAGGGCATTAGAGCCTGGTGAGGCGTAGCTATAGGTAACTTCCGTCACGTCCTTTTCGCTAATAGCGCCATCCGCCATGCGGCGCAATTTCCAGATTGAGGCGTCGGGGCCACCGAAAGGAACTTGGAGTGGGCCGCCCAGTATCTCATAATCCTCCTGCGCTTGGAACAGTTCCGATCCCTTGCCTGCACGGACAGGGTTCTGATCGGTTACAATCAGACTGCGCTTCGCCAGTTCGCTCCATTCTTTGGCAGACAGTTGCAGGCGATCCATTCTCGAACGCCCTTCAACCGCGGTTGGCGCTTTGATCAGAAGCCTTTCAGGTACCTGCAGAAACTGGGCTACAGGCACCGGAATAATACCGGCATTCCGGGCGTTCTCAAATACTTCCCGCCATGCGGCGGCGGTCGTCGCATCCAGATCATAAAAATCATCGCTCTCGAATATCAGCATCGTGCATTTCAGTAAAGCGAAGCCCTGTACCTGTTCCTGTGTAAGAGGACCGCGCACATAAGCGCCACGCACGGAAAGGTCGGGATAATCCCGAATTTCCGCAAAGGGCAGCGCCGGTGCGCCGTGATATTCCATTTCTGATGTTCGTGCCTCTTGCAGCAGTTGAAGGAGCGTATACAGCCCATGGATCATGCCTGTGCGTCCCGCTCCCGCCACCAGGATGCCCTGTTTCCATATTCGCAACACATAGGCTTCATCTCCGAATGAGGTGATATCGGAAAGGGAACGCTTAATCGCCCGGTTTTCAAAAGCGCTGTTTTGTCCCACCACGCCGACATACAGGGCGCGGTTGTCCGTATCGAATTGTGCAAGAGAAACGGTAGACAGGGGGAATCCCATCGCTTCAAAAAGCGGCGCCATCAATACCGGGATTTCCTCGGCCAGAGAAGCGTCGGCGACCACGGGCAGATCTTCCCGAAGCGGGAAGAGGCCCTTTCCCTGTATTTCTGCCATTTGCGGGACTGGGTTTAATGTAATAATGGCGGACAGGCTCAGAAACACGGCGACAAGTGCGGGCATAGGGGAAAGACTCCTTATTGGTTGCGATCCCGTAAATGTATGGCCAGATTACGAAAGATGTCGGCCTCCGGCCCCAATGTGGCGAGCGCCTCCGAGGCTGCGGCAGCGGCCGTCCGGGCCATATCGCGTGCGCCCGCGAGACCGAGAAGGGAGGGATAGGTCGCCTTTGCCGCATGGGCATCTTTACCGATGCTCTTGCCCAGCGAGGCGGCGTTGCCTACAACATCAAGAATATCATCGGTAATTTGAAACAACAGGCCCAGTTGGTATCCGTAACGGGTCAGGGCGTCCAATAGGACGGCAGATGCATTTCCCAGCAGCGCGCCCAAGCGCAGCGAGACGGTAATAAGGGCGCCGGTTTTCCTGCCATGCAGACGCTGCAGTCCCTCCAAAGTCACCATTTTCCCCTCGGCCTGCATATCCAGATACTGGCCGCCCACCATGCCGTTTATACCGGCGGCGTCGGCCAGTTCGCGCACCGCCTCAATATTGCCGGTTCGGGATATCTCGAAAAACGCAAGGGTTAGCAGGGCATCACCCGTCAAAAGGGCGGTAGCCTCACCGAATTGTTTGTGTGAAGTGGGCTTGCCGCGCCGGAAGTCGTCATTGTCCATGGCGGGCAGGTCGTCATGGATCAGCGAGTAGGTATGAATCATTTCCAGGGCGCATGCTGCGGGAATCGCGGGCGCGTCGTTGCCACAGGCCAATTCGCAGGCGCCCAGGGCCAGCGCGGGCCGTATCCGTTTGCCCCCGGCATTCAGGCTGTACCGCATGGCCTCGACAAGCCCGGAGGGCGCTGATGCGGTGTTTTCTAAACAACGTTCCAGTGCAGTCTCCACTCGAACCCGTTTATCGCTTAGAAAATGTTCAAGAGACATCAGAATAGTTCATCCAATTCATCGTCCTCTTTCGGGGGAGGTTCCGGGAAACGATTTTCGGCAGCGGAAGCACCGGCGGCATTTGCCTTTCGGGGAGATGCTTTTTGGGGTAATGTTTTGCGTCGGGAATCGGTTTCAGTGGCTTGGGTGCCGGCGGTCTCTTCGGCGGATTCGTCGAAAGGCTGCGTTTCCAGACCACCATCCAGGCCGCGAACCAGCACTTCGATTTTACGCTCCGCTTCACACAGACTCTTTTCACATTTCCGGACCAACCCTACGCCCGTTTCGAACTGGCGCAACGCCTCGTTCAGGGGCAATTTTCCCGCTTCGAGGGCGGTAACGATGGTTTCCAGCTTTTCCAAATCCTGTTCAAAACTGGAAATTTCTGCATTTTCCGGCTTATTTGATTTCATAACGGTTGATTCCACCTTGTTCGTTTACTGACGTGACTTTCGCTTTAACTTCCCCCGAGCCCAGCCACAATCGCAATGCATCGCCGGCGCTTACTTGGGAGGCGGCATACAATAAAATCTCCTCCGGCCCTTTGAAAGCCAGAGCATAACCGCGTCCCAATACCGCCAGCGGGCTGAGCGCGTTCAGGCGCGCCGGGAATGGACGAAGGTGGTTCCGCAGGATTTCCGGTAACAGGCGCCCGTGCTGCAGTAACCGTTGCCGTGCGGTCCGAAGTTGAGATTGTTGTTGCAGGAGGCGGTTTCTCGGAGACAATATTCCCAGCAAATGCTGTAAATGTTCAATGCGCTGACGGTGTCGAATCGCCATATCCGAAGTGTTACGTTCCATTCGCATGCGCAGTTCGTCCAGCAGGTGCCGCTGTTCGCTGAATAACTCCTCGGCACGCGCAAAAACGTAGGCGTCACGGAGGCGGGCATGTCGTACTCTTGCCTGCTCCAGGAGTTGACGCATACCAGACTCCAGGCGTTTATGTCGCTGCAGGACATGTTCTGCCAGCGCATTTTGTTCCCGGACAACCATTTCAGCCGCGGCACTGGGCGTGGGAGCCCGCACATCCGCAACAAAATCGGAGAGGGCGAAATCAATTTCGTGACCCACCGCGGATATAATAGGGGTATGCGCCGCAAATATGGCCCGGGCGACCCCCTCTTCATTAAAGGCCCACAAGTCTTCCAGGGAACCGCCCCCGCGCCCCACAATCATGACGTCCACTCCGTAACCGTCAAGCGCGGTAATGCCGGCGGCGATTTCCAGGGCGGCCCCTTCTCCCTGTACCCGTGCCGGATACAGGAGTATATGTACATTGGCGAAACGGCGCCGTATTACATTTAGAATGTCCCGGATGGCGGCGCCCGTAGGGGAGGTCACCACCCCGATGCGCTTGGGCAACAACGGCAGTTTCTTTTTGTGCGCAACGTCAAAGAGACCTTCCTCGGAAAGTTTTTTCTTTAATTTCTCATAGGCCAGTTGTAGCGCGCCCAATCCCTTGGGATGCATTTCCTCCACGACAAGTTGATAGTCACCTCGGCGTTCGTAAACGGAAATCTGCCCTCGTGCCAGTACCTCCAGGCCATTTTCAGGCCTGAATTTAAGGCGGCTCAGGCGTCCCTTGAACATGACCGCGTTCAATTGGCTGCTCTCATCTTTCAGAGTAAAATAGGCATGTCCCGAAGCCGCACATGTCCAATTCGATATTTCGCCGGATACCCAGACGGTTCCAATTTCCGCTTCCAGAAGGTTCTTTATACGGCGCGTCAATTGGGCTATGGTATAAATAGGGGGGCTTTCAGGTTCCATGAGCGCCATTGTATCCAAAAGAGGCGGTCAATTACATCCGTTTATCGGAAACACAGAAACAGTTCCGTCTTCTTTGCGATGATAGTATTGTGCGCCGCATTTGCTTGAATACTCAGGGTCATCAAAGCCTATTCCAGTTTCTCGGGAAGGATTCCACAGATTGCGACGTTATTTTTTTGGAAAAGGGTACGGGATACAGTTATACTTTTAAGGTATAGTTCCATCTCCATGCTAAATCCGCATGGAATCAGACATCAATACCGGATGCATTCGCCCAAGAGGCGGGCTGCAGGCCAACTACCCAGGGAGACAGAATAAACGCGCGCATGAACAGTTTCTTGAAACACATTTCTTTATGGATAGTCCTGCTGATTATCGTGGTGCTTGCGCTGTCCAATTTTTCCAAGTTACAGGACACGAAGCGTCCCTTGGGAGAGGCGGAATTTGTCACGCAGCTCAATGCAGACAACATAGATTCTGTAACAATGACGGAGGTGGGCACCAATCTAATCGAGATAAAGGCCAAGTTCAAGGAGAAGGTGGAAAATAATTCTGGGGTGGAATTTAAGACAAACGCCTTCCGTGATGAATGGAAGTCCCAACTTGACGTTCAAGGGGTGCCCTATGAGTGGAAGGTAGAGAGCACCCTGTGGCAGGGGATGTTGTTTAACTTTCTGCCGCTAATCCTGATTTTTGGCGTGTTCTGGTATTTTATGTTCCGACAGATGCAGGGAGGCAGTAACAAAGCGCTGTCCTTCGGTAAAAGTCGCGCCAGAATGGCAAATCAGGGGGAAAAGACCGTTACTTTCAAGGATGTGGCGGGAGTGGAGGAAGCCAAGGAAGAACTCCAGGAAATCATCGAATTTCTGAAGGAGCCGAAAAAGTTTTCAAGGTTAGGCGGCAAAATCCCTCGCGGTGTGCTGCTGGTTGGCGCGCCAGGCTCCGGCAAGACTCTTCTGGCGAAGGCGGTCGCGGGGGAGGCGGATGTGCCTTTTTTCAGCGTAAGCGGCTCTGATTTCGTCGAGATGTTTGTGGGGGTCGGGGCGAGTCGCGTACGTGACCTTTTCCAGCAAGGACATAAGCATGCGCCCTGTATTATTTTTATTGACGAAATTGACGCCGTGGGCAGACAGCGCGGCGCCGGTCTTGGGGGCGGTCATGATGAGCGGGAACAAACGCTGAACCAACTGCTGGTCGAAATGGATGGGTTCAACGCAAATGACGGTGTCATTCTGATGGCGGCTACAAACCGACCGGATGTTCTGGACCATGCCTTGTTACGCCCGGGCCGCTTTGACCGCCAGATTGTCGTACCCAATCCGGACATCAAAGGGCGCCAGGAGATTCTGAATATTCACATTCGCAACCAGAAAATACCTTTAGCGCAAGACGTGGATATCAGCGTGGTGGCGCGGGGCACCCCCGGTTTTTCGGGGGCGGACCTGGCTAATCTGGTTAATGAGGCGGCATTGCTTGCTGCGCGTGACAACGCGGAGACGGTGAGCACGAAACACCTGAATGACGCCAAAGACAGGGTAATGATGGGACCCGCCCGCCGCAGTATGGTATTGAGCGCAAAGGAGAAACTCTCCACCGCATATCATGAAGCGGGGCACACCCTTGTGGCGAAATTGATCCCGGACAGCGATCCGGTGCATAAGGTCACTATCATTCCTCGCGGGATGGCCCTCGGGGTGACCAGCTACCTGCCCGAAGAGGACAGATACAGCATAACACGGTCTCACTGCCTGGCAATGATTCGTGTGATGCTGGCGGGTCGTGCCGCGGAGGAGATCATTTACGGCGAGTTTAACAGCGGGGCATCCAACGACCTCAAGCAATGTACGCGCCTGGCCCATAAAATGGTTTGCGAGTGGGGCATGAGTGATCTGGGGCCTCTCACTTTCGGGGGGGAGGATGAAGTCTTCCTGGGACGCGATTTTGCCAAGATGCGGGAATTCAGCGAAGAAACCGCCTCGGCGGTTGACCGGGAAATACATCGTCTTTGTGAGGAAGGATACAAAGACGCGCTGGATCTGTTGAAAAAACATGAGATAGTCTTGCGTAAACTGGCCGAGGTCTTATGTGAACAGGAGACCTTGTTATCCGACGAAATAGACGCGATTATTATCGAGACAGCCGGGGAAAATATATTGCCCGCACGCGAACATCCGCAAGAGGAGCGGCAGTCCCCGGAACCGGAACCTGTCGTTGCTAAAGAACACCGTCCGGCGGATCATGATGATAGGACTCATGAAATGCCTGCAGGCGATGTGTTGCCGGACATGGCCTGAACGCCGCTCTGCTTCTACTGTGATCCGTTGATACCGGAAGAAAGCGCAACAGGCGCCAAGGATTTTGCTATTGGAGCGCTTCATGCCCCCAAATCTGAATGATCGGACTCGAACTTTGATAATGGGGGTGTTCAATGCCACACCGGACTCTTTTTTTGATGGCGGGCGATTCCCGGACGAGGAAAGCATTCGACAGCGTATTCGGCAAATGGCGGGCGAGGACGCTGACATACTTGACATTGGTGCGGAATCTTCCCGGCCAAACGCTTCCCCCGTTTCCTTGGAAGAAGAGCTTCGGCGTCTCGCTCCTGCCTTGGAAGCGGCCCAAGAGGCGAAGGTTCCCTTTTCCGTGGATACACGCAAGGCGCAGGCGGCACGGTACGCCCTGGAACGCGGCGCGGTCATGATCAACGACATCAGCGCGTTACGGCACGATCCCGACATGGTCGCCGTCATAGCGGAACACGGGTGCTGGTGTGTGCTGATGCACATGCAAGGCACGCCAAAAACCATGCAGATCTGTCCTGCCTACCGGGATGTAGTCGCGGAGGTCTACGAGTTTCTGGCGCGAAGAATTGAATTCGCGGTGGCGGGCGGCGTGCGCGAAGACAGGGTCTGGATAGATCCCGGCTTCGGCTTCGGAAAAACGGTGGAACACAATCTGGAACTGCTGCGACGACTGGATACATTTCAAGCATTGGGTTTTCCAATCCTTGTGGGCACCTCCAACAAGTCCACAATTGGCGACATTCTCGGTGTGCCCCCCGATGATCGTATGGAAGGAACCGCGGCAACGGTGGCAATCGCCATCACCAGAGGCGTACACTGTGTGCGCGTTCACGATGTCAAGGCGATGCTAAGAGTAGCCCGCATGTGTGATGCCATCCTCGGCAAAGATGCCGCGCTGGACGTATGAACGCGTGACTGCGAAAAGAACATGCATTGATATCACTGATGGAGCGCCCCCACGTTGTTGAGAGGCGTTTCACATAGCGGATATCCTGGCGAGGCAAGGAAACGATTGAGGACAGACGGGTTGTCTCGACAAAAAGGAGATGTGTATGATTAATCTGGGTGTCAATATTGACCATGTGGCCACGTTGCGGCAAGCGCGGCGCGGTCTGCATCCTGACCTGGTCGCGGCAGCCAAGGTTTGCGAAATGGCCGGGGCGCAACAGATTACCGTGCATTTACGTAAAGACCGCAGGCATATTCAGGACAGGGACGTGTGGGTGCTGAAGGAAACGCTTCTGGTTGCCATGAATCTTGAGATGGCGGCGGAGGATGAAATCATCGGTATTGCCCATTCATTGGCGCCCTATACGGTATGCCTCGTTCCGGAAAATCGTCAGGAAATTACCACGGAAGGGGGGCTCAACGTGGCGAGCCAGATTGAGCGCCTTACCGAGGTAACCCGCGCCATGCACGAAAAGGGCATTCGCGTCAGCATGTTTATAGACCCCGAGTATAAACAAGTGGAAGCGTCCGTGGCGGCGGGCGCGGATGCTGTCGAGTTGCATACGGGCGCCTACGCCAATGCCAAAGGGAGCGATGCCGAAAAGGAACTCTCCCGGCTCTGGGACTGCGCGGAGTTTGTTGCCACAACCAACCTGGACCTCCATGCCGGTCACGGACTTACGGTCCACAATTTGTTTCCCGTGGCCCGGATGCCCATGCTCCACGAGGTGAATATCGGACACGATATTATGGCGCGCGCGCTGTTCATCGGGTTGGACAATGCCGTCAAGGAAATCCTCGCAGTGCTGCGTATGGCCGATGCGGTATTGGACTAGGACAACAATCTGATGAATGGGGAGATTGCATTGTCTCGATACGTTACGGCACAGATCCCTGCTGAAAACAAGTAAAGCGTTGCGAATGTGGTTCCCTTAAAGGATGTCCATCGCAAAAGAAATAAGGGTGATATGAAAACGCGAATTATTGATGGAAAGAAAATCTCAACGACTATTTTGAAGGAGCTGCGCAAGGAAATAGACGCGTTGAGAAGGCGCAACCTGGTCCCCGGCCTGGCGGTGGTACTGGTGGGTAATGATCCGGCCAGTGAAGTGTATGTACGGTCCAAGCGCAAGACCTGCGCCGACCTGGGTATCCGTTCTTTTTCCCATGATCTACCTGCCTCCTGCACCGAGAAGCGGTTGCTCAAACTGATTGAAAAACTTAATGCCGACCCGGAAGTCCACGGCATTCTGGTGCAGATGCCGTTGCCCAATCCTATAAGCGAAAAACGAATTCTCGAGGCTATCCTCCCCGAAAAGGATGTGGACGGATTCCACCCGGTCAATGTAGGACGCCTGCTTAACGGTGAAAAGTGTTTTGTGTCCTGCACACCCGCCGGGTGTCACGCTCTGCTGCTCCGCTCGAAAATATCGCCCGCAGGTAAACATGTTGTTATCGTGGGTCGCTCAAACATTGTGGGTAAACCTCTGGCCGCCCTGCTCATGCAAAAAGCGGAAGGAGCCAACGCCACGGTTACGGTGTGCCATTCCCGTACACGCAACATCGCGGCACACACCCGGCAGGCGGACATTCTCGTGGCAGCCATAGGAGTCCCCGAGTTTGTCAAGCCGCGCATGATCCGCGAGGGCGCTGTCGTAATTGATGTCGGTGTCAATCGCATTCCGGATGCGACCCGAAAGAGCGGGTATCGTCTGGTGGGCGATGTCGCTTTTGCCTCCGTTTCCAAAAAGGCCGGGGCGATCACTCCTGTTCCCGGAGGCGTCGGTCCCATGACGATTGCCATGTTGATGAAGAATACCGTCGAGGCCGCCCGGAATTCCCGGGTCAGGTAAGAAATTGCGGCATGCTGTTACAAAAAGTCCCAAGGAAAGGAAATACACCGTGAATCGCTTGCTAGTTGTGTTGTCGCTTGCACTGTTAACTGCTCCTGTTGGGGCGGAAATGCAGATGAAAGTCATGTCCTTCAATGTCCGGTATGGCAACGCCATGGATGGAGACAATGCCTGGCCCCATCGCAAGGACATCCTCGTCAACGCAATAAAGCAATACGCTCCTGATGTGCTTGGCGTGCAGGAATGCCTGGCTTTTCAGGCGGACTATATTGTTGAGAAACTGCCCGAATACCGTTGGATAGGTGTGGACCGGGATGTGTCCGGAAAAGGAGAGATGACCGCAATCCTGTATCACCATGCCCGATTCCACCCGATAGAGATCGGCCATTTCTGGTTGTCGGAAACTCCGGATGTTCCCGCGTCGAAATCCTGGGATACCAGTTTGACACGGATGGCGAGCTGGGTGCGGTTTTACTATCCCGAAACCCATGCCTGGTTTTATTTTTACAATACCCATCTTGACCATCGGGGCGAGGAGGCGCGCGCGCAGGGAATATCGGTGATAGCGGACCACCTGTCGAAACTCCCTGAAACGATGCCGGTGATACTTACCGGAGACTTCAATGCCTACGCGCAAAAGAGCCGCCCATACCAAGTCGCCCTGGAAAAGGGATTGCTGGACGCCTGGACCACCGCGGAGACACGCGTGGGGGGGACGCAAACCTTTTCCTCCTTTCAGGCGCCCGAACCCGATAAGGACGCCCGTATTGACTGGATTCTCTATCGTGGCCCTATCACCGTCGCCCAATGCGAAACTGTACTCTACAATGAAAATGGCCACTATCCTTCCGACCATTTTCCCATCTATGCGGTCCTGCACATAAAATAACCGGAAACAGCAACAGCACAGGCTCTTTTCCTTTAACGCTCTCCTGCGGATGCTACCGGGGTCATTTGTTATTTACAGTCAAGCCTGGCCACGCATCCGTCCTGAAGGGAGAAGCGGGAAGCCCTTTGCCATTGATCAGGTTACAGGCGGGATTGTTTGCCCACGCATAACGGACGGCAACAGGTTCGGACACCTGGGGCGAAGAGACCACAACGGTTTTGCCTTTAATTATCGCGTCCGCCCAGACGAACTTCTTATCGGGGCCGGCGATGGCAAATCCTTTGAGGGTCTCACCTTCCCGGGTGGTAAGGCCGCCTTGGGCATGGGCAAACCGAAGGGTGATTTTATCTTTCCCGACATGCATAGATTTGTACATGGGCCCCGACCAGACCACAGTTTTTCCGTAATCCTTGGCAAGGGCATTCAGAGCAAGACGCTTGCCGACGTCTTGCTTGTTCTTGGGATGGATATCCTTGGCTTCGCCGATGTCAATAATAACGGCCATGCCTGTGTTTTTCAGGGATAGGGTCATGGTCTGTGCCTCGCGCAATTCCGCCCAATCCGACTCAGCCGGGTCGGGCAGTGCCTCCGTAAAATTGGCCAGCTGCACGAAATAAAAGGAGAAGGGGCCTTGTCCCCAGGCGTTTCGCCAATCGGTGATCATGGCGGGGAACAGTTTCCGGTACTGGTAGGCGCGCCCGGCGTTCGACTCCCCCTGGTACCAGATGGCGCCCTGGATGGCATAAGGAACCAGCGGGGCAATCATGGCGTTGTACAGGCTGCCCGGCACCCATGGGCTATCTGGTCCCTGTGGCGCCTCAGGTTTCGGCGGTTCGGCGCCGCCCGCCGCTTTCGCCTGTTCGCAGGCCTGCTGCCAGGCTTCCATGGCCTTGTCATGGGCTTCCTTGTCTGCGGGATAATCGGCAAGTTTCTGTTCCCACTGCTGCACGATGCCTGCCAGGTCCGGATTGCTTTCGAGCATGGCGCGGCTGGTCCAGGCTTCCGCCGGCGTGCCGCCCCAGGAGGTGTGAATGAGGCCCATGGGAACCCCATTCAACCGCTGGTGCAGTTCCCGGCCGAAAAAATAAAGGACAGCGGAAAAATCCGGAACCGTTTCCGGGGAACACGTTACCCACACACCCTCGCAGTTATCCTGTGGGCTGGTTGCCACAGCGCGTTTTACCGTGAACAGCCGGATATTGGGATAATCGGCATTTGCGATTTCCGTTTCCGAGTTTGCGGAAAGTTTCACAGACCAATTCATGTTTGACTGGCCGGAGCCGAGCCAGACTTCTCCTATGAGGACATCGGCAAATACCAGCGGGTTGTCCTTTCCTTCAATTTTGAGTTCATAAGGGCCTCCGGCTTTCATTTTCGGCAGTTTTACCATCCAGCTGCCAGAATCGTCCGCCGTGACGGATTTCGAGGACCTGCCCAGCGTTACCCGCACCTCCTCACCCGCGTCGGCTTTGCCCCATACGGGCAGAAATTTCTGCTGCTGCAGCACCATGTGATCCCCAAAAATGCCGGGCATACTGACCGTGGCGTAAGAACCGAAGGCTATGCACAATACCATAGATGACAGTACAAAGAGGGTGAGACGGGATTTGTGTTTCATTTGAATCTCCTTTGGAAACGAAACCTTTTCGCATTTTCTAACCATTGTATCTAACAGGGCACCACGAGGGATGAAGGTCCCTGTTCTTGCGATTTCCTGAGAGTATACCCGTTTATCCAGTTCTTTTCTCAACTTGTTTAGGACAACAGATTCTCTAACGACAGGACTGTTCCGGGCTATGATGCCCCTGCCAATTATTGATCGGCTGGATCGACGCGGACACGCGCTTCGCTTCCGGCGATTTCCGCGCCATGATGCCGAGATTTTCGCTGGAGAACCTGGCTCACAACATGCAGTTGTTCGTTCTGATAAAGACCTGGGCAGTTCGCAGACAGGCTACTCCTGCTCAAATCGCGCTCGCGTGGCTGATGGCGCAGAAACCGTGGATCGTGCCGATTCATTGCCATTTTACGTCAGGCTGGAAATTTCGTTGCAAGGTCCAAATCATTTGGACATATCAAGTAAAAATCGCCAGGCCGGAACTATCCTGACCGTTCCTATATCCGTCTCGACCGTATCCTCTTCGTTTCTGGTTACGATAATTGCTTCCTTGAGCCCAAGTTCCGCCATCGCGTCTTCCAGAGAGGCAAGTTCCCTCTTCCTGGTCTGCGGCCCGGCCAGTGATTCGCATACCTGCACGAGCAGCTTCGAATGCCCCCGCACCGGTATAATGAAATCAACTTCCCGGCCGCCCCTCGTCTTGTAGTAAAAGACTTCCGGATACACACGCCGCAATGCGATGAATACCAGATTCTCCAAGAGATGCCCGGAATTGATGAGGATTCCCGAGGCCGCCGAGGTAACCAATGCGTGGTCAATGCAGTAGACCTTCTTTGGATTGGTGTTGCTGCGTGCCAGCGAGGCGTCGTAAATGCGCACCGTGAACAGGAAGTAGGCATCTTCAAACCACGCCACGTAATCCGATACGGCAGCCCTCGGCGTGTTGTGTCCCAGAGACTTCAGATAGCCGCTAAGCCGGTTTACCGAATAGAGGGAGGCTGTGTTGTCGATCATCCAGTGCGCGAGGTCGCTGATGGCCTTTGGGTGCGCTATATCGTGCCGCTCGACAAGATCACGAAAGAGAATTGCGTTGAGGTACTCCTGGTGTGTCTTGACCCGCAGCCGCTCATCAAGAACGAGGACTTCAGGGAATCCGCCTGTTTCCCAGTAGTCGTCAAAGGCCTTCTGTACGATAAGCCGTTTTCTGGTTGACAGCGGGCCTTCGCTCTCGATCCCCTTGCTGTCCAGAAACTCGCGGAAAGAGAAGGGAAACATCTCCCAAGACAGGGCGCGTCCGCGCATCTGCGTCGCGATTTCCTTCGATAGCATCCGGGCGGAAGACCCCGTAAGATACACTTCGCACTTCTCCGTGCGCATCAAACGGTCGACAAAGGGTTCCCACCCCGGAACGGCCTGGATCTCATCAAAAAAGCAATAGACGGTTTCCGTGTTCTTCTTCTCTGGATAAAGTGAATAATACGCTTCGGCAATTACGCCAAGACGCTCATGTCGCAGAGTGTGGATTCTATCGTCAAAGAAGTTGAGATACAGAATGTTTTGCCTCGGAACACCACGGTCAATCAGCCGCTGGATGCGCTGATACAGGTACGTTGACTTGCCACTTCGACGCACCCCGATACAGACCGCCGCTTTTCCGCGGACCGGTTCGAGCAGCATGCGCCTCAACACGCCCGTTTCCAGTGATGCCTCCTGGAAGTCTAATATTATGCTTTTCAAGGTGTCCAGCATGTCGATATCCTGTTATATATTATGCAGGATCAGTCTCTAACCTGTAATAAATATACGCGGTTTAGGCTACTATTGTCAAGACCTGACCATTCTTGCCTGTTATTCTAGTCGGCATTAACCCTGCCATTAAGCCGCTGCAATTACGCTTATGGTTTCCATGCGCGTTACTGTTATAAACCGTCCAAAACAACGAATAAGCTTTTCCAGTTGCCGTGCCAACTGAAAAACTTGGTTGGACTGAACGTTAATCCGACTGGCTCCCACAACCCTGCAATATTGGGTAACATCAGAACCCAAGGG
>JAEAMG010001109.1_pt1 | contig 22955 bp, 17 predicted proteins | sample 8958741 | NCBI WGS metagenome assembly JAEAMG01 (sample SAMN16933256, study PRJNA681125) | bioreactor sludge metagenome | isolation source: anaerobic bioreactor treating anionic surfactant - SDBS | place: India: Bengaluru | collected 2019-02-28 | reverse complement strand
ATCTTCTGGCCCGGCTTGGCACACAGAGAGATATCGCGCAAGACGTCCTTGCCGGAGACATAGGCAAAGGTGACCCCGTGGAAGCGCAGGTCGCCTTTTAGCTCGGTATACGCCAGGGATCCGTCCGGCTGTGGAGATTGCCAGGCCCAGTGGGTGGGATGGGCGCCATCGCGGTTGACCTCGAACGTGCCATCCTCGCGCAGGGTCACTCCCACCAGCACGACCTCGCCACCGTCCACCTCGGAAGGCTGGTCCATCACCTCAAAGACGCGTTCGGCGCCGGCCAGCGCCGCCAGCAGGAGGTTCAACTGGTTGGTGATCATCTGCACCGGCCAGCCCACACCCCGCGTGTACTGCAAGAAGGCGGCCAGAGAGCCGATGTCGAAGCGGCCGGCCACAGCGAGCAGCGCGCCGACCACGGCCGTGGCGGCATAGGCGATGTTGCTGAGGTTGCCGACAATGGGGAAGGTAACGCCGGCGAAAAAGTTGGCTTCCGTGGCGGCCTTGCGGTACGCCTCATTGCGCAACTGGAACTCGGCGAGAGCCACGCGCTCGTGGCTGAACACCTTGACCACCTTCAGCCCGTCCACCATCTCCTCGACGTAGCCGTTGAGGTCGCCCAGGTTCCGCTGCTGGTCCTGGAAGTACCGCCGGCTCTTCTCGCTGATCTTGCCCACGATCAACCCGATCGTGGACACGATGGAGATGGTGACCAGCGCGAGAAGCGGATTGAGCACCAGCATCATCACAAGCGAGCCGGCAAAGTTGAGCGTGCTGGAGATCAGCTGGACCAGGCTCTGCTCAAAAGAGAACTGCACCTGGTCGATGTCGTTGGTGTAGCGGCTCATCAGCTCACCATGGGGATAGCGGTCAAAGTAGCCCAGGGGCAGGCTCTGCATCTTGACGAACAGGTCATGGCGCAGGGCGTTCGAAGTGCGCTGGGCCACGTGGACCATGATCTTGCTCTGGGCATAGGTGGCGGCCACGCCGGCCAGGTAGATCCCGGCCAGGCCCACCAGGGCACGCGCCAGGCCGGCAAAGTCACCCGGCAGGATATAGTTGTTGATCAGCGGCTTTAGCAGATAGTTGCCGGCCAGCGCACTGGCGGAGCTGACCAGGACCAAAATCACCACGGCCAGCAGGGCCAGCGAGCGTCGCTGCAGGTAGCCCAGCAGGCGGCGCACGACCCTGCCGGTGTCCCTGGGCCTTTCGTAACTGCCCGGGGCGCCCGGCGGCCCGCGCATGGGCCGCTCGATTTTGCGAATCTGAGGTTGCCGGCCCCCAAGAGGGGGTACGGAGTACCTATGGTCGCTCATTGCGCCAGCACCCCTTCCTGCTGTGACTGGTTGATCTCCTGGTACACCGTGTTGGTAGCCAGCAGGGACTGGTGGGTGCCCACGCCGATGACCTTGCCATCGTCCAGGACGACGATTTTGTCCGCGTTGCGCACCGAGCTGATGCGCTGGGCGATGATAAAGATGGTCGTCCGGTCGAGCTGCCGGTCGAAGGACTCGCGGATGAGCGCTTCCGTCCCCGAGTCCACGGCGCTGGTGCTATCGTCGAGGATCAGGATCCTGGGACGCTTGAGGATGGCGCGGGCGATGCACAGCCGCTGCTTCTGCCCGCCGGACAGGTTCACCCCGGCCTGGCCAAGCAGCGTATCATAGCCCTGGGGGAAAGAAAGAATAAAGTCGTGTGCCTGAGCATCCCGGCACGCACTCTCGATCTCGGCCCGCGATGCATCGGCCCGGCCCCAGAGCAGGTTCTCACGAATGGTGCCCGAGAACAGCGTGTTTCTCTGCAGCACGACGCCGATGGCCCCGCGCAGGGTGTCCAGCGGGTAGTCGCGCACGTCGATGCCATCCACCAGGACCGCGCCGGACGTGACGTCGTAAAGGCGGGGGATCAAACTGACCAGGGTGGATTTGCCCGAGCCCGTGCCGCCGACGATGGCTACCACCTCGCCGGGCTCGGCGGTAAAGCTGATCCCGGACAGGACCTCCTCGCCGGTGTCGGTGCGGCTGTACTTGAAGGAAACATCGCGGAACTCGACCTTGCCCGCACTGATCTCTTGCCCCGCCGAGGCCAGGGTATTGGCCGGCGTATCGGGCAGCGGTCTGTCGACAATGTCGACCTCGGTTTCCAGCACCTCCAGAATCCGGCGCGCACTGGCCTGGGCGCGTGCGCTCATGACAAAGACCATCGACATCATCATCACGCTGTTCAGCATCAGGAACACGTAGCTGAGAAAGCTGATCAGCTCCCCCGCGCCGAGGGTACCCGCATAGAGCATGCGCCCACCGCGCCAGAGGAGGGTCAGGGTCGCGGCGTTGATGACCAGCATCATCACCGGCATGTTCCAGATGACCACGCTCACCGCACGGATGAAGGCGTTGGTCAGGGCATCGTTGGAGGCCTGGAATTTCGCCGTCTCAAAATCGGCCCGCACAAAGGCCTTGACCACGCGCTGGCCGATCAGGTTCTCCTGGAGCGTATTGTTGAGCGCATCGATGCGCTCCTGCACCAGGCCAAAGCGCCGGGTAGCCGTGCGGATGATGAGAGCCACAGCGGCCGCCAGCACCGGGATGGCGATGCCCAGGGACACGGAGAGCCCGGCATTGATGCTGTAGGCCAGCACAAAGGCGGTCGCCAGGACCATCGGTGCGCGCAGCATGATGCGCAGGGCCATCATCAGCGTGAGCTGGAGGTTGTTGACATCATTGGTCAGCCGCGTGACCAGGGAGGCGGTGCTAAAGTGGTCGATGTTGGTGAAGGAGAACTGCTGTACCTTCTCGAAGAGGGCGTTACGCAGGTTGGCGCCAAAGCCCATGCTGGCGACGTTGGCCAGGCGCATGTTAACGATACCAAAGCCCAGCGCAATGAGGGACAGGAGAACCATGTACAGCCCGATGCGGGCAATATAGGCCACATCCCGGTTAACGATGCCGACATCGACGATCCTGGCCATGAGCAGCGGCATGGTCAGCTCCAGGATCACGTCGATGAGCACAACCAGCGGCTCCAGGTAGATCACGCGTTTGTACCGGCCCAGATAGCCGGCCAGTTTCCTGAGCAATGTAGTTCCCTTCTTGTGCCTGACATGAAACTGGCCCTCTTGCGAGGGCCAGTTTCATGTCACAGCAATCATACGGCCTTCTGTACTGCACTATATCGCAGAACTCGATTTGTGCCAAGTCGGGAAAAGCAAGACCCTAAGGGTTTTCCCAAACCCTTAGGGTCTGATTCGTGGCGGGGACGACGGACATCGTTCCGGCATCCGGCGGTAAGATTGCGGCCCTCCGCGCAATCCTGCCTGCTGGTAAAGCCTTTCCGCTATTGCGGCACTGAGACACCACCGCTCGTCTCGCCACAGGATTGCGCCAGCTGCAGCAGGCCAAGACTCAGGAGCTACAGAAAGAGACGCGCTTCTATCCCTCTTCTTCGCCTGCCAGCAGGAGCGCATGAGCATAGAGGGCATCATCAAGATAAAAGCCAGCAGTGTGGCGCAAACCATCCAGATGAGGCTGCACGGCTTGGATTACTCCGTGTGACTTGGCGTCCAGCAAAATCCCCACCACACCAACCACGCGCAATCCAAGGTGTTGGGCAACCCGGCGGCCTTCTCGTTCATCCAGGAACACCACGTCCGCTTCGAGTTCGAGCGCAAGTGCAATCGACTCGGCCTCACCTCGATCCAAGTCGCGCTCCAGAGCCGTTACCAGTGTCCGGTTCCGCACGCCCCGACGCTCGATCCAACCGGCTGCGGCAACCTCCTTGCGCCCGGGCCAGAGCGTTGCACCGGCGTTCAGCCCTTCCCAGACACCCTCGGCAATATACACCTGACCATACAGGCGATGCAAGAGGCCGAACTGGCCAATCGCAGCCAGGTTGGTCAATGGCGAGGTGTTGCTGACGACGATCATAGCCGGCCCAGCTCGCGCAGCGCAGCCACATCCTCGTCCAGATCAGCCTCGTCGTAGTAGGGTGGAATGCGGCGGGAGGCCAAAAGCTGGCGGAACTCCCACAACGCCATCCCAGCCAGCTCCCGAGCCTTGCCGATCGACAGGCGCCCCTGAGCATACAGGTGAAGCGCCATCTCGACCTTCAGCTCCGCTGGCGTCATCCGGGCCGAGTCCAGCACGTCCTGAGGGACCTCCAAAACTCGAACCTCACTCACTCTATCGTTCCTTTCCAGTCTGTGGGGCACGCACAGCGCCCGAATCCTCATCTAGTGGCATGATTATAGTGCCATTTCGCACTGAGGCCAAGTCGCGCGTTCTGTCAGGTGAAAAGCCACCCGAAAGTCGTGGAGGCTGAGAGAAGGAAAGACCCTAAGGGCTGAGGGGGAAAACCCTTAGGGTCTCGTTCGTGGCAGGGACGACGGGAGTCAATCCCGCATGTGACATCTCACTCCTGTTGCCCGAAGTTGGGGCAGAAAACACCTGAGAGTGCGGTTTTGAGGGTCAGAAACTTCCGCATGAAACCCAATATGTCAAGCCACAACAGGGGCTGCCCTATCAGGGTGGCCCCTGTTTTTTCTGCACCTGGTCCTGTTGCAGGAGCCGGACACATTCAGTCACCGGCATCGGGTTGCAGGCCGCGCCGTCCTCTTCACGCCTATTCTACCGCAGGCACGAACTGATCCAGCATAACGAGTACTGACAGTAGAGAGTTTGGACTGACTCTGCTGCAGCTCTTGGTGCTCTGTGGCTTCAGCTTGACTTTCTTTTTTTTTTTTTTTTTTTTTTGCGTATGATGCGGGGTGGATTTGCCTGCTTTATGCAGGCGTCCGCATAGGCGTGTTCACTTGTCGCTGCGGCCGCAGCGTCATCACACCTCATCGCCGCTCCTCTGTCGGCCAAAGCAGCAGCCGTGTGGCCTACTCCTGGCGTGTGTCGGGGGGCCTTGCCGGGAGCTGGTTTGCCGCCGCGCTGGGCAGAACCAGAGCCGAAAGGAGGAACGACCGCCAGTCCACAACCCCTTTGTGCTACCCTATTCGTTTGCCGGCAACCCATGCATGCAGATGTGTTCATCGTTCATCGGCCCTGAAAGGAGGGCAACATGAGATCTCGACTGGTGCGCTTGGTGTTGGTAACAATGCTCGTGCTGGCGGTGTTGCTGTGCGCTCTGCCGATGAGCGTCGCCGCCGGCAAGCCGTTCAGGTTTCTAGCTCCCACAACGGGATTCGAATTTGACAGCTCCTGCGGGTTCCCTGTGCGCTACGACGTGTTGCAGGACAACGGGTACTGGACCATTTTCTTCGACGCGCAGGGGAATGAGGTAAGGTGGATCTTGGCCGGAGTCGTCAAGGGCAGGCTGACAAACCTCGACAATGGCGAATCCGTGGAATTCGTCGTTGGGCCTGCGCAGTACACTCTCGACGGGGGCAACATCTGGACCTTCAGGGGCACAGGGTCGGGCTTTAATGACTGGGGCCCCGATCCGCCTGCCGGTCTGCCGAAGCTCATGCTTTTCAGCGGCCAACTGACCCTGAAGCTTGATTTCAACACGGGGGCCGCCGAGTTCGTCAGCCTGCGCGGCAAGGCGGTTGACGTCTGCGCGCTCCTTGGGGACTAGCTGAGGAAGGCAGCCAGGCTGGCCAATGCCTGGCAAGGTGAATTGAGTAGGGGGCTGCCCTGTCAGGGTGGCCCCTGTTTTTGTGCCTGGCTGTTGCGGGAGCATGACATACTCCGCCCCCGGCACCGGCGTGGGTTCGCACACTACCCCATCGCCGTCGGCGTCCAGGTGGTGCACATCATCGTAAGACCGAGTCCACCACCGGCAGTAGTCAAAGCATTCCTGCGCGTCCTTGCGCTACCGGAAGTCGGCGCAGTCGTACTCGTCATGGTCACACTCGCAGACCACCTCTTGCGTCGGCGCGTACAGGTGGTCGGTCGGGGCCAGAGGATCCCGATTGGCGATGTCACGCGGCCCTTGGCACAAGCAAGCTTGGCGTTGTTATGAAGCGCCAGCCCAACCTAGCCGGTGCATTTGCTCCTCGCCCAGGGTCCAGTAATCAATGCGCTCTGGTCCAACTCGCACGACCTTGCCCATGCGGGCCGCTTTGGTGTGAAACTCCGAGAGCTGGACCAAGCGATAGAGTCGCTCGGGCAGGAGATGCTGCTCCTCATTACGCAGCGGAAAGCAGACAATGCAATACTTGGGATCTCGCAAGTCCCTATTCCAGAAGCCCATGTCAATGGTCACAAACGTCGGCTGCCGCAGCTCACGCAACAAGAGGGGCACGCGGTCGTCCTTGATGACCTCGTTGGGGCGCAGCTCGCGCAGGCGTTGGACCGTGATCCAGCGAGCCAGAGGAACCAACACTTCCACATCGAAGAGCTGGTCATCCAAGATGATCTGGCTCACGCCATGGCCTCTGTGCCTTGCACAGGTGTCACGTAGCAGGTCTGCAGAGACTCTGAGGCCAGGTGTATCGCTTCCTCAACCGCCGGCCGCTTGAGCTCGGGCCAGCTTCTGAGCAGTTGGTCTACCGAGTAGCCCTTGGCCAGAAAGGCCAGCACAGTATCCACTGGCACCCGGGTGTCTTTGAAGGTCATCTGGCCGTGACAGACTTCCGGGTCGATTACGAGGTACTTGCCAACTTCAACTCGCCGCATCGTACTCATCCTCCGTCCACCACACCAGGCCATGCTTGGCACAATCAAAACCTCTTGTATATGATTATACTACCCGTAGTGGGAAGCGCCAACTCGGCGAATTCTGTCACAGGGAAGGAAAGACCCCAAGGGTTTGGGAAACCCTTGGGGTCTGACTGCCACAAGCGGGGACGACGGGATTCGAACCCGCGGTCTCATCCTTGACAGGGATGTATGCTAGGCCGCTGCACCACGTCCCCACGAGCGAGCCATAGTAGCACAGAATGCGGCATTAGTCAAGCGAGCCACCTGCCGAGCTGGTTGACCACGGCCGGCAGCATAAAGAGCACGAGGTTGACGGCCACGTGGCCGGCAATGCTGGCCGTGAGCCCGTAACGCTTGTAGAGATAGCCGTAGAGCAAGCCGGTCAGGAACATGCCCGCTACTACCGCCGCGATGACGGCGGAAAAGAGGCTGACCGCCGGGACAAAGTAGAGCACCTGCGCCAGGGCAAAGAGCAAGGCCCCCTCGAGCAGCCCGCGCTCGCGCTGTACCACGCCACGGAAGTACAGCCCCTCCAGCAAGGGCACGATAAAGACGGCGCGCTCCAACAAGACCTGCAAATCCTCTGTGCCGTAGAGGTGCAAAGCCGTGGCCTGGAAAAAGTCCCTGAAAGACAGGTAGAGAGGCAGGGCAACGACGGTGCCAATGAGGGCTCCGCGCCCGATATTGCGCAGACTGTAGTTGCTCTTGAGGCGACCGCTCTGCGCATAGACCAGGATCAGGGCCAGTAGCACCAGCCAGAGCAGGCTGAGACGTGCGGGGTGGATGAGCCGCGCGCTGGCCACACCCACACCCAGCATAAGCAAAAAGCCCAGGCGAGGGCTCAGGGCCCAATCACCGCTCAGGGAGGCCGGCCGCCGCGGCTTGCTTTTCGCCTCCTGGCGAGCGGGCGGGGTCACCGGTATGCTCTCCGCTGTTTCATAGTCCCTACTCCGCGGTCGCTTCGTCCGCCGGGCGTCCGGGCTCATTTCCCTCGCCTCCTGCTTGTGATGCTGCCAGGATCTCCAGAGATGGCAGCTGGCTGAGGTCGGCCAGGCCAAAGTACTGCAGAAACTGGAAGGTAGTGCCATAGATCATGGGCCGGCCCGCTTGCTCCAGCCGTCCGACGGGGGCAATCAACCCGTGTGAAAGCAAGGTGCGCAGGACGGCGTCACAATTGACGCCACGGGTGGCTTCAATCTGCGCACGAGTAACGGGCTGGCGATAGGCAACCAGGGCTAGAGCCTCCAGAGCGGCCGAGGATAACCGCGTAGTGGCATCCAGGCCCAGGAAATGCTGTACATACTCCGCCGCTTCGGGAGCGGTCACAAACTGCGCCTGGCGACGGATGCGCTGCACGCGCAGGCCACGCTCCTGGTAACGAGCGGCGAGTGTCTGCAGGGCCTCTTCCACAGCGGCTTCACTCACGTGCAGCACCTGCGCCAGTTGTTCCACGCTGGCCGGCTCGCTGGCGACAAAAAGCAGCGCCTCGATCTTGGCCAGGAGATCCAGCTCGTGATCGCCGGCAGGTGCTTCTGTCAGCAGGGCGGAGGTGCTCGGCGGCATTTGTGCAACCATACGACAGCAGGGCGGTTCCCGTGCCCGGCCTGCGGGCGGCCCGGGAACCGCCGGTTATCCTCAAAACGCTCTACTGCTGGCCAAAGGTCTCGGTGTCGGCCGGCTTGACCTCAGGGGCCGGCTCCTCCGGAAGGACGACCTCGGGAGTGACGACAGGCGTAACCACAGGGGCGACGACGGGAGCAGCCGCCGGCGGCGTTTTGGCGTAGGCGCCATGCTTGAGCTGCACCTTGACCTTGGACAGGCGCAGACCCATCTTGCTCTCGATCAGGTCACGCGCCACCTGGGTGACTTCATCGACCTTGGAGGGGATATCAATCTCGGGCGGCGTCTCCAGCTCCAGCAAGACATCCACCCCCCCACCCTTGCCGGTGACCGTCGGGCGCACTTTGTACACGTCGTTGAGCTGGCTGATACGTTGCTGCAGCGACTGCTGTACCGAGGCGGTGCTGAGCTCGGCCTGTGTGCCACCTACCGTGCGTACCATCACGGTCTTTTTCGCCCGGGGCCGAATCTCCAACCAGAGCAGAATAAGGCCCAGCAGGACCAGCAGGATCACCGCGGCCAGGAAAACCAGGTAGCTCCAGGGCCAGCGTGCCTCAAGCACATTCTGCACCTCTTGCAGGGTGTAGATAAAGCGCTCTAGAACGGTAAACGGCACGACAGCGGCGATAATCAGCGCAGCGATCAGCAGCAAGATGAAGAGGATGAACACGACACGGTTAAAAGCATTCATTGACACGCCTCCTTTTGCCGGTGCAATTCAGTCTGCGAGAACGCGCTTGTATTATACACGGAATGACGCCGTATCGCAAGTAGCGAGTGCGATCACCAGGAAGCTGCCGGGCGGCTCTTCTTCCGGCCCCACAGCCAGAGCCCGAGCACCACAACGAGCGCGACGGCACTGATCTGCAAGCCCGTTCGGAAAGATGCGGGGGCATAGACAAACTCGACCGTATGCTCCCCGGCCTCCAGATAGACGGCGCGGAAGATCAGGTCGGCGCGCAGCAGAGGTGCTTCCTGCCCATCCACGCGGACCTGCCAGCCGGGATACCAGGCATCGGTCAGCACCAGGTAGCCGGCAGCGGGTGCTTCTACGCTCACCACTACCTGGCGTGAACCGTAGCTGACCAGCTCTACCCGCTCGGTGCCCGCTGTGGGCACCTGCGTTCTAGCAGCCCGGTCCGTCGCCAGCAGCACCTGTTGCCGGGGATCAAAGTCGCTGCCCTGCAGGATAGACAGGGTCTGCGTATCATCGGGCACCGCCTGCACCGCATAGGTCATGAACACGCGCGGCAGCACATCGTGGTTCTCAAAGATCGCCACGTCCTCCGTGCGATAGACGAGCGTGTGGTCGCCCTTGCCCTGCAAATGCGAAAGCAGGTAGCGGTTGCCCTGCGCGTCAATCAGCGTGATGCGCTCGATGGACACATAAGCAGGCGGCACCAGCGGAACTACCCGTATGCCCTGGAGCAGGGTTGGATAGAGCAGGGCGAACCTGGCGCGGTACACGTAACCCGGATGATCCTCGGGTGGAAAGCCGGACCGCGCCTGGAATGCCCGGGCGATCGCCGGTTTGCTGTGCTGCACCACCGCGCTGACATCGCTGCGGTCGTAGGCCCATTCGGCCGTGTGGGATCCCACGATCAATTCGATGTCGAATGTCTCGTCCAGTTCGTAGGGGAGTACGGTGATCAGGGCCGCCACCTGGCTGTTGCCCCACTCGACGGAATGGCTCACATACGACTCGACTTCAATCTCGGTGATATGGAAGATGGGAGTCGTCGCTGTCTGGTTGACCGGGTTGTAGGCAAAAGGATCCTGGACATCGTAGGACTCGCTGGCCTCATCCACGGGCAGCACCTGCGGGATCAGGTAGTACTTGACCCCCAGAAGGTTGAGCATGGCGGAAGTCATCGCGGATGTGTACCCGGCATAGCGCTGCGGGACCAGCGGGACCAGACCGTTGGCCGACGCCAGGCCATGAATCAGCGCAAGGTTGGGATAGTAGGATTCGCGCATGACCGACAGCCAGGGGACGATCTCTTCCCGGGTGTACAGCCGGTACACGCCGGTCTGCGATTGCACGAAAGGTAGCGAGCGTGGGGGCGCGGACAGGTCCGCGAGCGACATGGTGTCGTTATAGGTGAGGTTGTAGACGGCGTTAAAGCCGACCAGGTCGACCAGGACCAGGCCAATGGCTAGAAGGGACAGCAGCGCAGGTGAGGACGGCTTGCTCCACATCCAGAGCACCCAGACCACCGCCAGCAGGCCCAGGGCAAAAGGCAGCCATCGCCAGATGGCCACCCAGACGTCCACGCTGGTCACGCGCGCGGCAATCGCCACAGCTACGACCGCCATAATTACGACGGCCAGCCACCAGGCCCGGCGCCGTTCCGTGAACCCGGCAACACCCCGGGCGCGGGCCAGGAGCGCGTCCAGCCCTATGCCGGCCAGCATCGCGCCCGAGAAACTGAACCAGTAAAGGTATCGCCCCGGAACACGAAACAGGTTGAATAGTGGCAGACGCAACAGGGCCATGTAGAGCGCGTTGTAGCGTCCCAGGGCCAGCAGGACAGCCACCACGGCCAGCGCGGCGAAAAAGCGCGCCGGCCTAACCGGGCGCAGAGGCACATCCGGGCGCGGCGGCGCGATGAACGGGGCAAGCAGCGCCAGGAGCAGCGGCAGCAGGCCCACGTAACCGACCAATTCCACCGAGGTCTCGGGGTAGGGATTGCCCAGGACAAAGGGGGACAGCAGGCTCACCAGGTACAGGGGGTGCAGCGAAAAGGAGGTGAAAAAGTCCGCGTCTACGCCGCCGGAGCGCACGGAAAGGTTGGTCAGCTCGTAGGTAGGCAGCAATTGCGCCGCGGCCAGGGCCAGACCCAGCAGCAGGGCGACGACCCATAGAGCGCGCAAGCGCCGGTTTTGCCCGGTGGCCCAGCTCAAGTAGGCAGCATAGGCCACGAGCGCCAAAAGGCTGAGCACGGCGACCTGCGGATGGCCGGCCAGGAACTCCATGCCCAGGGCCAGCGCCAGCCACGCCGCATCACGCGCGGGATGGGCCGGTGACCCAACCAGCACGCGGTCAGTCAGCAGGAACAGCCACGGCAGCCATGCAGCGCAGGCAACGATGTTCACATGGTTCAGATGGGCCACCATAAAGCCGCCCAGGGCGAACACCAACGCCGAGACCAGCGCCGCCGCGCCGTGGAGACGCAGCCGCCGGGCAAAGGTATACGCACCGATGGCCGCCCACACGAGGTGGGCTAGAATGAACACATTGAGGGCAACCGGTACCGGCAACAGGGCATGCAGGATCAGGTTGGGCGGGTACAGGGCTCCCAACTGTCCCTCGGCCAGCAGTGGGTAGCCGGCGAACATCTGCGTTGTCCACAGTGGCAAGGACCCGCGCGCCAGCTCGGCGGCGTAGGCACTGCGCAGGGGATAGTGTAGCTGATAGATGTCCCCGTTGTAAAAGATACCACCTGCCACTGCTTGCCAGAAGACGAGCAGGACCAGCACGATGAGCAACGAAATCGCAATGCGGTCCCTACGCTCCATAGGCAGCGCGCCTCCTCCGCGCGGAGGTGATGTACGAAAGCGCGGTTTGAGGTCCCTGCCCGGGCACTGATGTTTCGGTGGGCGGGGGCACTTCGGTGTCGGTAGGCGCCGGCACCTGAGTCTCGGTCGGCACCGGCGTGTCCGTGGGCGGCGGCACCTCGGTATTGGTTGGCGTCGGCACCTGGGTCTCGGTCGGCGGTGCCGTATTGGTTGGCGTGGGCACCATGGTGGTCTCGGTGGCGGTTGGCACCAGAGTGCGCGTCGGCGTACTGGTCGGCGCAGTGGTCAGAGTCGGCACCTGCGTCAGCGTTGCGGCCTGAGTATGGGTCGGGACCTGCGTCGGCGTGGGCGTACGCGTATCGGTTGGAGTGGGCGTGTGTGTACGGGTGGGGGACGGAGTAAACGTTGGAGTAGGCGTCCGCGTCTCGGTAGGCGTATGGGTAACGGTAGTCGTTGGTGTGCCGGTTGTGGTGTGCGTGGGAGTATGTGTTGGTAGAGGCGTCGACGTATTGGTGGCAGTCGGTATGGGCGTCGGCGGCAATTCGATCACCGTCACATCATAGGTCGCCTCCGCGCCATACATGTCTTTGTTGCTGATGGTGGCGACGGCAATGGCCTCCGCGACGGCCGTGAAATACACCTCGGACGCCAGGCCGCCTGCACCTGCATCGTCGTTCTCGTAACGCTGTCCGGCCACAGAGACGAGAACCACCGTGTCCACACCGATGGCCAGATCACTGGTGATCACAGCATAGACCCGCCCGGCCTTGACGCGGAAACTGACGCGATCCACATCACCGTTCAGGTAAAAGTTGTGGCGCTGCGTTTCGCCCATGGCGATGGCCTTCGGGCTGACATCATCTGGCTCATAGGCATCAGCGAACATAGGAGTAGGGGTAAGGGTGAAGGTAGGGGTAGCCAGCAACTCGGCGCGCAGGGTTTCCCGGCGCGCCTCAGCCGTAGCGGTCAGAAGGGCATTGCCGGAACGCGACGAGCCGTAAGCCCGCGCTCCCAGGTAGATGGCTGCAGCCAGAGCGACCAATCCAACCGCCATGGCAATCGCCCGCGCCGGAATCCGCTCACGGAGTCCACCCAGCGCGACGCCCATACCCTGCAACTGCCCGCCCTTGAGTACGGCCTCCAGAGCGGCACGCATCTCCTGAGACGATTGATAGCGATCGGCAGGATCCTCCTGCAGGGCCTTCATGATGACGGCACTCAGAGTGCGTGGGACCTTGCGGTTGACCCGATGGGGTGGCACGCGGTTGCGCAGGTATAGCTTGCCCGTGACCATCTCGTACAGTACCAGCCCGATAGCGTAGAGGTCAGAGCGCTGGTCCAGATAGCCGGTGCTGCTGGCCTGCTCGGGGGACTTGTAGGCGGGGGTGCCGGGGTGGGACCGCGCCTCCTGAGTGCGCCGGGTCTCGTGTCCCAGCTGGGCCACGCCAAAGTCGGTCAGTTTGGCCGTGCCCTCCTTGGTCAACAGGATGTTGCTGGGTTTGATATCGCGATGGACGATGTCGTACTTCCAGATGACCTCCACCGCGTCGCAGATGTCCACGGCAATCTGGATGGCTCGCTTGTTATCCAGCGGCTCCTGAGTGATGAGGTTCTTCAGACTGCCGCCATCTACGTACTCAAGCACAAGATACAGGTCCCCCTGGTCATCCGTCTCCAACGAATAGGCAGTGACCACGTTGGGGTGTGCAAACTTGCTGACGATCTGGGCCTCTTTGCGGAACCGCCGCTTATAGTCCTCATAGTCCTCCGGGCTAACCTCAGCGGCCTCGTGAAGCAGCTCTTTGATCGCCACCTGCCGGTCCATACCGGAATCGTGCCCGAGGTAAGTCTTGCCAAAGCCACCCTCGCCGATCTCGGCGATAATCTCGAACTTGCCCGCGATGGTATCCCCTACCTTGAGTGCCATTCTATTCTCCAACAGGGATTTGGAACCGAGAAACCGGATCGGACCGGGCCCTAGGCATGGCCGACAAAGCTCGTGATCCGGGCAACTATGCTTTTGATCCAGGCCTGCCGTTCGGGCAGGGAAGAGTCCCGCACGTCGAACCACTGGATGGCCGAGTCGTCGCTGCGGAACCAGTTGGACTGCTGGCGCACAAACCGGCGGGTGTGGCGCTTGATCAGCGCCACGGCCTCATCGAGAGATGCCTCTCCGCGCAAGTACATGCCCATCTGCCGGTAGCCCAGGCCGGACATCGCCGGCAGTGCGAGGTCGTAGCCACGGGCCACCAGTGACCGTACCTCCTCAACCAAGCCGGCCGCCAGCATCCGGTCCACTCGCTCATCGATGCACCGGTACAGCAACTCGCGGGGCATGGTCAGGCCCAGGCGCAGAATGCGGTAAGGCGGGGGCGCAGCACGTTGTACGCTCGAGATGGGCTGCCCCAGCAGGTAACACACCTCCAGCGCCCGCACCACACGCCGCACGTTGCGCGCATCAATCCGCTCCGCGGCAACCGGATCCACCTGGCGCAGGCGATCATGCAGCGCCTGGTAGCCCCTGGTCGCGGCCTCGTTCAGCAACTCCTCACGCAGGCGAACATCCGGTTCCACGTGGGGAATGCTCAGCCCTTCCAGCACCGCCTTCACGTAGAGTCCAGTTCCACCGACAAGCAAGGGCAACCGCCGGCGATCCTGTATGTCGTCAATCGCGGCGTAAGCCATCTGCTGGTACTGGGCCAGTGTAAAGGGCTCGTCGGGACGCACGACATCGATCAAGTGATGTCTGACCAGTGCCTGCTCCTGCGCCGTCGGCTTGGCCGTGCCGACGTCCATGTAACGATAGACCTGGCGGGAATCGGCGGACACGACTTCCAGGGCAAACTCATTCGCCAGGCGGAGCGCAAGAGCCGTCTTGCCAACGGCCGTCGGCCCGACCAGGGCGATGACTGGACGAGCGCTGCCCGTGCCGGTCATCCCATCTCCAGGACGGCATTGCGGACCAGCTCCACATGCTCCAGGTTGCCACGTGGAGTCATCTGCACCGCCACGACATCGATGCCCCAGTCCATATCCGACCAGCCATGCTCCTGCAGATAGTGGCGAGCCACCCTTGCCAGGCGCGCCTGTTTGCGCAATGTGACCGACTCCTTGGGCGTTCCAAAACCAGTGCCGCGCCGCGCACGAACCTCCACGAAAGCGAGCCGGTCCTTCTTGCGAGCGATTATGTCCACTTCACCCAACGGGCAACGATAGTTGCGCTGCAGAATAACGTAGCCCAGCCGCTCCAGGTGGCGTACCGCAATGTCCTCACCCAGTTGTCCAAGAGCACGCCTTGAGTCGGGCATGGTTCTCTCCCGCCGCAATTGTAACACACGAACGACATATGCCAAAATTGGGGGCGAGCGCGCGGCGGCCAGGCTACCTGCCCGGTGTCCCAATGCCAGAGCGGGGGACTACTTCAGGCAAACCGACGCCCTCGCCTCGCCGAGGAGCGGGCGATGGAATCGCGTGCATTTCAGTTTGGGGGCGAACGGCAAGGGGCTATGCTACAAATCCGCCCCCAAACTCAAATGCACCAATAGAATCCGGCGATTTGACAAAGGCGGAGTTTACGGCTATACTTGCTATCCTGTACGGCGCATTCGTCTAGCGGCCTAGGACACCTCCCTCTCAAGGAGGAGACCGAGGGTTCGAATCCCTCATGCGCTACCTGTGCCAGACAATCCGGGGCGATTCCATCGTACCCGGCGAGAAATGTGTCGCGATGTGGAAAGGGGAGTAGCTTCTAGCGACAGGGTCGTCAGCACGGCGATGATTGCCCGGCCTGTCGCGCAGCACTAGCTGTTAGCCAGACCTTCGGCCTGTCCGGTGGCAAACCGGAGACTGCCGAAGGTCTTTTGGTGTAGGGCCCCTTCCCAACCCTATCGACCAGGAGATGAGCTTTGACCAACAAGGAATCAGCACTGGAAGGCGCACGCCAGACGGAGTTTCATAACGGCCTGGAGACCATGCACGCGCAGCCATTGGAGCAGGTCTTGCAGGTGTTGCACACGGACCTCGAGCACGGCTTGAGCGCGGCGGAAGTACAGCGCCGGCTTGAGATCGTAGGCCCGAACCAACTGGCCGAGGGAGCCGGTACTTCGTTCTGGAAGCTCCTGCTGGAGCAGTTTAAGGGCTTTCTGGTGCTGCTCCTGCTGGGCGCGGCAGCCGTCTCGATTGCCGTTGGCGAGACCGTGGACGCGGTGGCCATCCTGGCCATCGTCGTGGTGAACGCCATCCTGGGTGTCCTGCAGGAATGGCGTGCCGAGCAATCGCTCCAGGCACTCAAACGGATGGCCGCACCCACGGCCACCGTGATCCGTGACGGCCATCAGGACACGATCCCGGCCACGGGCCTGGTGCCCGGCGATGTCGTGCTGCTGGCGGCGGGCAACAACGTCCCGGCCGACCTGCGCCTCATCGAGACAGTGAACCTCCGCATACAGGAAGCATCACTCACCGGAGAATCGGTGCCGGTGGAGAAGAACGCGGCGGCGGCGCTGGATGCGGACATTCCGGTGGGTGACCGCAGCAACAGCGCGTTCATGGGGACGGTGGTGGCCTATGGCCGTGGCAAGGGCATTGTCACCTCCACGGGCATGTTCACCCAGTTCGGCATGATCGCGCAGATGTTGACCGCCGTCAGTGCGGAAGAGACCCCCTTGCAGCGCCGCCTGGACGAGCTGGGCAAGGTGCTGGGCAGCGGGGCTTTGATTATCTGCGCCATCATCTTTATCATCGGCGTGCTGCGCGATACCGAGCCGGCCCTGGCTTTGACCCAGGGGCTTGGTCCCTACTTGAGCACCCACCAGAAGGAACTGCTCGACCTGCTGATGACTTCGATCAGTCTGGCCATTGCCGCGGTGCCCGAAGGGCTGGCGGCGGTGGTTACGATCTGTCTGGCGCTGGGCATGCAGCGCATGGTGCGCCGCCATGCCCTGTTGCGGCGTCTGCCCGCCGTGGAGACGCTGGGCACCGCCACAACCATCTGCTCCGACAAGACCGGCACGCTCACCAAGAATGAGATGACCGTCACACAGGTGTGGGCGGATGGCAAGCTGTACAGCATCACCGGCCGGGGATATGCGCCGGAAGGCGAGTTCAGACTGGGTGATCAGCGCGTTGATCCGACGGGCGTACCGCCGCTGTGGTGCCTGCTGCAGGGTGCCCTGCTGTGCAACGACGCGACCCTGGAGCTGGTCGAATCGAACAATGGCGAAAAGCACGAGACCTGGCGCATGGTTGGCGATCCCACCGAGGGGGCTCTGGTAGTGCTGGCCGGCAAAGCCGGGCTGTGGCGCGGTGACCTCGAGAAAGGCCAGCCGCGAGTGGCCGAAGTACCGTTTGACTCGGTGCAGAAACGTATGACCACCGTGCATGCCACGCCCGAAGCCGGTACTCCGTTCCGGGCTTACGTCAAGGGCGCTCCGGACATTCTGCTGCAGCTGTGCGGACAGATCGAGGACAATGAGGGCTTTAAACCCCTGACCAAGGCCAAACTCCAGGAGATTATGGCCGCCAACGACGCTATGGCCTCGCAGGCCCTGCGGGTACTGGCGGTGGCCTGCCAGCCGCTGGAGACGGCGGACATCGAGGCCCTGGACTGGAACCAGAAGCGCAACCTGGTCTTTGTCGGGCTCACGGGCATGATTGACCCACCGCGCCCCGAGGTTCGCGACGCGGTCGACACCTGCCATACCGCCGGCATCCGGCCGGTGATGATCACCGGAGACCACCAGGATACGGCTGTGGCCATCGCCCGAGAGCTTGACTTTCCGATTGGCACACGCACCGCGCTGACCGGTGCCGAACTGGACAAGCTCAGCGACGAGGAATTCAACGAACTGGTGAGCGAGGTCGACGTGTATGCGCGCGTCTCGCCAGAGCACAAGGTGCGCATTGTGGACGCGCTCAGGGGCAAGGGGCAGATCGTCGCCATGACCGGCGACGGGGTGAACGATGCCCCGGCGCTGAAACGAGCGGACATTGGCGTGGCCATGGGCATCACGGGTACGGACGTGGCCAAAGAGACGGCGGACATGATCCTCACGGACGACAACTTTGCCTCGATTGTCGCTGCCGTGGAAGAAGGCCGCATCATCTACTCCAACATCCGCAAGTTCGTGTACTACCTTCTGTCCTGCAACATGGGCGAGATCCTGATTATCTTTGTGGCGATGCTGGCCGGATTGCCGCTGCCGCTGCGCCCGATCCACCTGCTGTGGCTGAACCTGGTGACGGACGGATTGCCCGCCCTGGCCCTGGGGCTGGAAGCCGGCGAGCCCGGCATCATGAAGCGGCCGCCGCGCCCACCCCGCGAGCCGATTATCAACCGCGAGATGATCTGGAACACGGCGGCGCAGGCTATCGCCATTAGCGCGACCACTCTGGGTGGGTTTGTGATGGGGTTGCGCCTGTACCCTGATTCTCTGGTGTCGGCACAGACGATTGCTTTCACCACCCTGGTCACCTCGGAGCTACTGAGAGCCTATACGTCACGCTCGGAGCGGTACCCGCTGCTGCGGCTGGGGCTGTTCTCCAACAAGTACATGGTGGGGGCGACGCTCATCTCGTTTGTCTTGATGCTGGCCGTGATCTACCTGCCCGCTTTCGAACCGATCTTTTACACGCACAACCTGCCGCTGCAGGACTGGCTGATGATCGTGCCGCTGATGCTGATCCCGTCCATCGTAGCGGAAGTTGGCAAGTGGGTGGCCTCGCGCAGAGAAGAGCGCAGGGCACAGGCGCAGGCATCCTGAGTCAGAAAGACCGGCCCGGTCGTCCAACCTGGTGACACAGGCTGTGAACCCGGTACACTGTCAACGGATTGCATGGAATAGTGCGCGACAGGCGGCATTCCGCCCGTTCCATCCGTTCACAGTGTGCCACTTACGCCACTGGCGTTCGGGCCCCGTGAACCGCGTCCAGCCTGAGTCTGAGCGCGATCACCTGCTGCTTCCCGAGCGGGTAGAAGTGGAAGGCCAGCCAGAACACGGCCATGGCCGCCAGCGGCAGCAAGCCCATGCCCAGGCGAATTCCCCGGGCCACCGACGGCGGCTGGGTTGTTAGCTGCGGCATGTAGCCACTCAGTCCCAGCACCAGGCTACTGGAGCCACCAATCAGCACCATGGCCAGCCGCTCGACGAACGAGTTCACTCCGAAGTAACTCCCCTCCCGGCGCTGGCCGGTGCGCAACTCATCCTCGTCGATGACGTCGCTGAGCACAATGTCCCGCACGAGGGTGATACCCGAGTTGGCCGCGCCCACCAGGAGCATCATGACGAAAGCCTGGATCAGATTGTTGATGACCAGGACAGGGAGCATCAAGAGGACAAAGAGACTCACGGCCAGACCCAGAGTCTGCTTGGACCCCAGCCGCAGGGCGACCTTTCTCCACAGGGGATAGAACGCGATCGAGGTGATGAACATCCCGCTCATGATCAGGCTCATCTGCTCACCCGGCGCGCCGATGACGTACTTGGTGAAGAAAGGCACCATGGCCGACAGCCAGCTCCAGATGTAGCAAATCATCAAGTTGGCGCCCATGAAGGCCAGGAAGGTACGGTTGGCAAAGGTCTGTCTGAAGGCGGTTAAAATGGACCCGGGGCCGCCCGGCGGTACTCCCTTGCGCTCCCGGCTCCCCAGGAGAGAGATGCCAAAGGCGGCAGCTCCGATGAGGCCCAGAATTAGCCCTGCTGCGCGCCAGCCACCCAGCTCACCGGACGACCTGGAGAATGCGCCCACGATCACCGGCATGACGGCCACCCCCAGAGCAGTGCCGACCATTGCCGCAACCTGGCGGTAGATAGACACCTCGGTCCTTTCCGCCAGGTTCTCGAAGGCTTCCGGGAAGAGCGCAGTATAGGCAACGCTGACCACGGTATTCAGCAGGTCAAAGAGGGCAATGACCACAGCAAAGTAGAGAAAGATGCCGGTGGACGATGGATTGGTCAGGGGGCGACCTCCCAGGGGTGGGGACCAGACTAGGAAGAAGAGCAGGAACGCGAGCGGGGTGCCCACGGCGATGTAGGGAATGCGCCGGCCCCAGCGGGTGCGCGTGCGGTCGGAGAGAATGCCGGCCAGCGGGTCGTTGATGGCATTCCACACGCCGTAGGAGATGGCAAAGGCCAGGCCCACCAGCGCGGTGTCGAGGCGCACCACGTCCGTGTAGAAGAAGATGAGAAAGGTCTGTATGCTGTTGAAGAACAGGGCCTGCCCCAGGTTACCGATGCCGTAGGCGATTTTGGTCAGTCGGGTTCGCATGGTAGGCACCTCCATGAAAGGCATTACACGGTCCGTGATGCGTGATCCGTGACTCGCACCGGGTTCGACGCTGGCTCAACAGTGATTATACAAGTAAAAGGACGGCACGGGGCAACAGCAGCGCTCGCCTGACACAGCATCCCCCCTGCAAGGGCCGCCCGGCCCGCCACCCGCAACGAAATGCCTCGCCGCTACAGCAACCTGCCTCTGCCATCTTGACGCGGTACCTCAACTCCGCTATAATGTCAAGAGTTACAAAAGGGTAGACGGGAGGTCCGGACCATGGTCAAGACCGTAGCCGAGTTCAGCAAAGAACGCGAGCAGCTGAACGAGATCGTGATGAAGCACGCCGATCTGACGATCAAGAGATTCTACAGCCTGGACTCGCAGGCCTATCGCGAGGGTGCATTGCCCTCAAAGACAAAAGAGATGCTGGGCCTGGTGGCCTCCCTGGTATTACGCTGCGACGATTGCATCAAATACCACATTATCCGCTGCCACGAAGAAGCCGTCACCACGGATGAGATAGTGGAAGCATTAGGCATTGGTCTGGTGGTCGGCGGCTCCATCACCATACCGCACCTGCGCCGGGCACTGCAGGCGTGGGATGAGCTAGGGAATTAGACACTAGAGGGCGATGCCGCGGACACCGCCTGTCAGAGTCCTCCATTACTGCGGCAGAGGTAGTCATGGCTGGTAAGGTATGCGTGCGCAATAGATGGGCCGCGGTGGTGGCGCTAATTCTGGTCCTCGCGCTGCCAGTACCCGCGTGGGCCGACGGCGGGATACTCCCGTCGGATCCGCAAATGTGGGCCATGATCAAAGAGGGCCAGCAGACCGCGGTGATCCGCCTCGAAAGCGAAACCACGGCACACATTGACCTGTTTGTGACCATGCTGGACGAGAGCGGCCAATCGCATCAGGTCACCTTCTTTGTACCGCTGGGGATTGACCCGATCGAGTTCCAGTCTGCGGAGCAGATGTCCAGAGAGTTTGAAGAGCTGGTTACCGCGCCTCTGGATGCTTTGCTCAGGGCTGAGGTAGAGCGCCAGGCCACGTTCAGAACCAACGTGCGCGGATCGCTGCTGCTGGGCACGCTGCTGCTCAATGGCGGGTGGAGCTGGCCAATCTGGCTGCTGTGGGTGCTCAGTGGTTGCGGCGCCGCGGGGATGCCGGCACCTATTGCCATCTACGAGACAGACAGCTCGCAGGTTTCCATCTACGGCCTGGACGGAGACACGGACCTGCAGATGCTGATCGAGGCGGCCGGACTCAGCCCCGCGGTACAGGAGACGCTGTCGCGGCTGCGCGGCCAACAGATCGCCGTGGTAACGCTGCAGACCCAGCCGATGCCGGAAGGAGGCAGCTCCGGCGAAGGACCCACCGGCCAGCCAGGCCTGCACCTGTCCTGGCGCACTACGCTGGCGACCGGCGCGGCACAGGCGACTTATGCTTATCCACTCGGCACCGGCAGTGCCTGGGCCCATCCGATCGAGCTCACGCGCATCTATGTATCCGCGCCCCCAGGGCTTGATTTTGTCACGCAATACCCGGAGCTGGGCGAGGACCTCTCCGGGTACACCGGTGGCGGCTGGTCATCGCGGTCCAGGCCTCGCATCCAGGAGGCCACCGGCGCGGCCTATGCCGTGGACGAAGCGGTGGATGTGACCGAGGGCCGCGTCTGGCGGGTGACCTACCGGCAGAGCAACTCGGCCGAGGACCTGCTCGTCACCAGCATGCCCGCCTGGTCTGCCCATACGCTCGCTGCGCTGCGGCGACAGGGTCTGGAACGAGTAACCGGGGCACTCTCCTGGCTGTTCGCGCCTCTGGCAGCGCTGGTGATCTGGCTGGCAGTCTGGCGCTATGTCATGAAAAGGTTGCTCAGAATAGAGTACTCGTGGCGCGAGCTCCGTTTCTGGCGCGAGGCGCTGGGATGGGCGATCCTGTATCCAGTAACGAACGCGGTTGTGCTTGTCGCCGGCGTGATGCTGATTGCGTTCACCGCAGGCGTGGGGGCGTACGTCGCCGTGCCGATTGTGTCGATCACAGCGCTGGGTGGAATCAGCATCTTCTTCTTTGCCCGCGACCGGGCACAGGCGCTCGGCGTATCGAAGCGGCAGGCGGCTATGGCCTACATCACCACGGTGGTGATGGCCAATGCCCTCTTCCTGGGCCTGGGCATTTTCTACCTGGCCCTGTACGGCGCTTAGTGGCTGTCACACAGGCGCGGGCGGTGACTGCCCGTACACACTCTGGGCGGGAGGCACGCCGTACACAGAACTGAATCTGGCTACGATCACCCGCAACCAATCCGAGACTATCACGTCATAAGTAGTGATGCGGCTGACAATCCGCGGCCTCCGATACGCTGTTGTGCACACGGCCGGTAACACCGCAATACGTCGTCGTCATCCGTCTACAGAACGAGGGGGAGTACCGGCGAGGTGACTAGAATGGTCTCGCGATCCACTGCCAGGATCATCCAGTGGATCCAACAGAGAATGGTGCCCATCGCCATCTTGGTGCTGGCGCTCCTGTTGCTGATCCCAGCGGCGATGCTTGTCCGCGCCTACGTCCGGGAACCACAGCAACAAGAATGGGCCCGGCTGCAGTCCCCGTTTGATGGCACCATCAATGCCCTGCTGGTTGAAGACCCCGACGGCATACGCGTGATGTACGCCGGCACGGAGGGAGGCGTATTCAGGAGCGTGGACCAGGGTGCGCACTGGACCGCCTGTAACCGTGGACTAACGGACCTGCTGGTGCGCTCTCTGGCAATGGACCCGGACAACCCCAACATCCTGTATGCCGGCACCTGGACTGGCAAGGTGTTCATGACGCGCGATGGCGGGAACAACTGGGAAGAGCGCAGCGGGGGCCTGCATCCGTATCCCTACGAAATCCGCG
>JAEAMG010001108.1_pt1 | contig 22966 bp, 25 predicted proteins | sample 8958741 | NCBI WGS metagenome assembly JAEAMG01 (sample SAMN16933256, study PRJNA681125) | bioreactor sludge metagenome | isolation source: anaerobic bioreactor treating anionic surfactant - SDBS | place: India: Bengaluru | collected 2019-02-28 | reverse complement strand
TCACTAATCTTAGCACGGCTTCAGGCATGGACCTATCTGCGTTCCGAAACGGCGATGAACGGGGTAACCCATATATGTGGGACGAGAACGAAGGGGAAGGTGGCAATTATTGTAGTACCGATGGCCAAATCAGATATTTTAACGGAAACGGTGTCGATAATATTGCTGGTCTGGCTATTCCCAAGCTTTATCCAACCTGCTAGTCTATTTCTTCCTGTGCTGAAACAGCGACGATACGCCACCGGTGATTTGAGCAAGCATGCCGCCTTCTCGCGCGAGCTGCTGGCGAAGTTTTTCACGGGCATGCGGCGTCGCAACAACCTCGCGCCAATCTGGCTTTGGTCGAGCGGACTTATTTGTTAGCACCTCAATGGTATCGCCGTGCTGCAATTGATAGTCAAATGGGCGCATGACGCCATTTATCTTGAATCCGCTGGCACGGGCGGCAAGGTCCGAGTGAATCCGGTATGCATAGTCAAGAGGGAACGCTCCCTTTGGCAAATCGTAGATGTCGCCTTTTGGCGAATTAACAAAAATACGATCGGCAAAAAGGGTCATACGAAACTTAGCCGAATCAAACTCCTTGCCTTCGCCGGCGCGCGCCGCCGCTTCTTGGAGCTCGCGAATCCATGCGAGGTCTGCCGGCAGGGCGGCAATCTCGCCCTTGCGATAAGCATCGGTAAGCTTGTTTTCGTTGTAATGAAAGCTTGCTGCTAACCCGCGTTCGGCGTATTCGTGCATCTCGCGGGTACGTATCTGAAATTCGACAATCTGTCCGGTTGGAGTCTGTACGGTCGTGTGTAAACTTTGGTAGCCATTCATCTTTGGTTTCGCCACGTAGTCTTTAATACGGTCAAATAGCGGGCTATACATATCGTGAAGGACACTCAGAACGAGGTAGGCTGTCGAGATATCGTCAACGATAATCCGTAGTGCAATAAGGTCGTATATTTTGTCAATATCGCCAACTCGGTCTAACTTTTTAAATAAACTATAGATGCTTTTTACGCGTCCATCCATTTGAAAAACAAGTTTTTCGGCGTTAAGCCGAGCGTTGACCTCGCGGCGCACTTTGTCGAGTTTCCGCTGGCTCTTTTTGAGGCGGCTATGCATCAGTACTTTCGTTTCGTTGAACACCTTTGGCATGAGGTACTTGAAACTTAGCTCCTCAAGCTGCACGCGAACGCGCCCCATGTTCAGGCGATCAGCAAGCGGTGCAAAAACCTCAATTGTTTCGCGGGCAATTTTCCGCTGTTTGTCAGGCGGCATATATTGGAGCGTCTGCATATTGTGAAGTCGATCCGCCAGCTTAATGATGATTACGCGCACATCTTCGCCGACCGCGATAAGCAGTTTTGTTAGGTTATCTTTTGTTTCGGGCAGGTAGCTGCCGAGGTCGCGCATGCCGGAACGAGCTCTGGATACTTTCGTGACGCCATCAACTAAAAAGGAGATGTCTCGGCCAAAAAGCGACTCGATTTCTTGGAGCGTTACATCAGTGTCCTCGACTGTGTCGTGGAGAACACCTGCAATGACCGTGTCGACGTCCATACCCCAATCAATCAAAATCGCCGCAACAGATAGAGGGTGAATGATATATTTTTCACCGCTCATACGTTTTTGCCCCTCGTGCCGCTTCGTGGCAAAATCAATTGCCAGCGCCAATTCCAAAACCTCCGTTTCGTCATATACTTTCATTGCCAATTCTAATAATTCATCGCGGGTCATATGTTCTATTGTACCGCATCATGCTATAATGAAGAAAAGAGCTAATGCCTAAAAGGGAGGGAACATGGCACTAACACGAGTAGCGATTAATGGATTTGGCAGAATTGGGCGCAGCGCATTTAAAATAGCATGGGAACGAAGCGACACGGAGATTGTGGCGATTAACGATTTGACCGACACGAAGACTTTGGCGTATCTTCTTAAACACGATAGCAACTATGGCACATATGGCCACGAAGTAGGGTATGACGATGAGTCGCTGCTGATTGACGGCACGAAGGTGCGCGTGTTGGCGGAAAAAGACCCAACCGTATTGCCATGGCGTGATATGGATATCGATGTTGTCATTGAGTCGACTGGCTTTTTCACCGATGAAGAGGGTGCAAGCAAGCATATTCAGGCAGGCGCGAAGCGGGTAGTAATCAGCGGCCCGACGAAGTCAGAGGGAGTTGATACGATTGTACTAGGGGCAAATGATGACGTTATCGCAAGTGCGACTCAAGTGGTGAGTAACGCGAGTTGTACAACGAATAGCCTCGGCGCGGTCATGGCGGTGCTCGATGCGGAATTTGGCGTGGAAAAATCAATGCTTACCACGATTCACAGCTATACCGCGAGCCAGCGTATTCAGGATGCGCCGGCAAAAGACCTGCGCGAGGGGCGTAGCGCGGCGGAAAACATGGTGCCAACAACAACTGGCGCGGCAATTGCAGTAACAAAGACACTGCCACAGCTTCAAGGCAAATTTGATGGCCTCAGTGTGCGAGTGCCGACCCCTGTAGTATCGCTCAGTGACGTAACAGCGCTGCTAAAACGAAACGTCACGGTCGACGAAATCAACCAGGCATTTCGTAAAGCCGCAAGTGACAGTTTCTATCAAGGCATCTTGGGCATAAGCGAAGAGCCGCTTGTTTCACGCGATTTTATTGGTAATTCACATTCGGGCATTGTCGACTTGCCTCTGACAAAAGTCGTCGATGGCAACCTTATCAAAGTTATGGTATGGTATGACAACGAATGGGGCTACTCGAACCGGCTTGTTGAGCTGGTTGCTGATATTGGTGCGAACATACAACGAGGATAATAAAAATCCCGTCCATAACTCGGGCGGTTCTTGGTGATTTTTAGGGCGGGAGTTTTCAGGCTCCCGCCCGTGTTGTTTTGCTCCTCTCTATCTACTTCACTTTTTGTGCTGACTATCGCCGACACGGCAGACGCTCATTGTGTAGCTTGCGTCTGGGTCGTTCTTCTCCTCGATGATGGTTTCGAGATCCTTCGCAACCGGGTCTGGGATGAAAGCGATGGCGCCTCCGCCGGTTAGGCTCGGCCAGACGAGGTAAACTTTGTTACCCTGTTCGGGGTACTCGTAGAACGTCAGAGAGCAGCCTCCGTACCAGGCCCAGTATGCTTCGCCTCCGTGATCGGTGTCTGCGAGTTCTTGCCTTATTGCGTTGTCGAAGCCACGGGCGGTAATGCCTTCGACTCCCGTCGGGTAGGTCTTGGGCCCGCAAGCGCTCGTGCTGAGCACGAGGCCAATTGCGACGGTGGCGGACAGAACAAATCGAAGCAGCGTCTTCATGCGAATCCTTTCGATAGTGAGGTGCGGTCTTGCACCTCAAATTTGGTGCTGGACCACTACTAACATAGCGGTCCGAAGACTATCTATAGTGTATCACAGAAGTTGTGAAAAGTCAAGCGCCACTCACATGTCTAAACATAGATTGGTGTCTCGTTAAAAAGAAAAACCCACAGAACAGTGGGGGTGAAGTGGTGGTGTGTGCATTGGGGTGGGAGTTTTCACTCCCACCCCGCACCTCTGATCTTTCTGCTAACCCTCGACCCGAGGGTCGGCCTCGTTTGACGGAGCGGAGTAGTTGCACTCCGCGAAGGTGTCGGGGGATCGCGACGCGAGCCCCGCGGCATTTGGGTTGACCCACTCAAACGGGTCATTACCCTTGACGGAGGAGTCCTGATACAACATCAGGACTCCGCGGCTATCGACCTTGATGAGGAGTCGGCATTGGCCGTAGCCCGCCGACCACATCTCGTTGTCGAGCTTGGCGGGGGCGGTGAAGCCCCGTCCGATGATTTCCGACCGGACGAGGTCGTCGTCGGGCCCGCCGCATGCGGTCAGGCTGACGAACGCAAGGCAGGCCACGCCTGCCATGACAATGCGCGCCGGGGCGCTCATATTATGTATTTCCTTTCGGATCGTGAGGTGCAGTCCAGATAGCTGACACCTCAAAATGGCGTCATACTAAAGTGACTGATGTAAGTATATCATACTCATACAAAAAAGTCAACACATTTTTAATTTGAGATTCAGGTTTTTCTAGAAAATGAGTTTTCACCTTGCTTAACCTATGAAATTATGGGTGTTTTACGCCTTGCACGAAATGAAGATATCGCTTATACTTATAGTAATATGAAGATATATCTGGGGTCGGACCATCGGGGTTTTCAATTGAAGGAAAAGGTTTTTGCCTACTTGGCGAAGCAGTCGTATGACGTAGAGGATGTTGGCGGGAAGGAAATGAACCCCGACGATGATTTCCCTCAGTTTGCCCAAGCAGCGGCACTAAGGGTGATTGGCGATGATTCGGAGGATCCTCGAGCGATTCTCATTTGTGGGGGCGGACAGGGTATGTGTATGGCAGCGAATCGTTTCAAAGGTATTCGCGCGAGCGTCATTTGGGATGCGGCCGAAGCGCGATTGACCCGGCATGACAATAATTCAAACGTACTGTGCTTACCGGCGCGAGTGCTAGAACATGATGAGAATGCCTGGAAAGGGATTATTGAGGTGTGGCTGAACACTCCATATACAAATGCTGCTCGTTTTAATCGGCGCAATGCGCAGTTGGATGAAATTGTATGAGTGTTATCGCCCCGGCAGTGCTTGCGGAAAATACCATCGCGTATAAGGAGCAGATGGATCGTATAGCTGGTTTTGCCGAGCGGGTTCATATCGATATCACGGACGGCGAATTTGCGCCAACATTTACGGTAGGCATTAACGACTTATGGGCGCCCGAGGGGTGGTTGGTGGATGTGCATGTCATGGCTCACAATTTGCAGGAATATGTTCCAAAACTGATAGCGCTCCGGCCTAATATGATTATTGTTCATGCGGAGGCGAGGTCAGACGTGTTGGGTGCACTCAACCAAATTAAGCAGGCGGATATCCGCGCGGGGTTGGCACTTCTTCGTCCAACGGTGCCGAAAACGGTTGAGCGGCTCATTCAGACGGCCGAACACGTCTTGATTTTTAGTGGAGAGCTTGGTCGATTTGGTGGAACGGCAAGCCTTATGCAGTTAGAAAAAATCCGTCTCGTTAAGGCGATAAACCCACAGGTTGAGATTGGCTGGGATGGCGGTGTAACGGTTGACAATGCATATAGTCTTGTCCAGGGCGGCGTGGATATTTTAAATGTTGGCGGTGCAATTCAGAAGTCCAGCGATCCACGTGGGGCTTTCGCTCGCCTGCAACAAGAGATTAATAAGACTGGTGTCTTAGGGTAAAGCCAGCTGTGGTGGGGAATTTGAACGAACGACAGATTGCGAAAAAAGCGCAGAAAATTCGAGAAGATATTATCCGGAGTCTTGTTGCGGCTGGGAGTGGGCATTCAGGAGGGCCGCTTGGGCTCGCAGATATATTTGCGGCGTTATTTTTTTCGATTTTGCGTCTAAAGCCTGAGGATCCCGAATGGGAAGACCGCGACGTGCTGATTATGAGCAATGGACATTGCGCACCCGTGTTATACGCGGCAATGGCGGAGCGGGGATTTTTTGATGTTGAAGAATTAAAAAGTCTCCGCAAATTTGGTAGCCGCCTGCAGGGGCATCCTGAGCGTTTGGCGCTACCTGGCCTTGAAACAACAAGTGGACCGCTTGGGTGCGGACTAAGCCAGGCAGCCGGATTCGCATATAGTTTGCAGTATCTTGACCACAATACCCAGCGCTTCGTGTACTGTGTTTTGGGCGATGGCGAGCTCAATGAAGGAAATATATGGGAGGCGGCGATGTTCGCGGGTAAATACCGCCTTAGCCAGCTTGTGGCGATTGTTGACCGCAATAACATTCAGATTAGCGGTAGCACCGAGGCTGTTATGCCGCTGGAAGACCTAAAGGGTAAGTGGGAGAGTTTTGGCTGGCACGTGCAAGAGATTGACGGACATAATATTGAAAGTATTGTTGAGGCGGCGAGTATGGCGCGGGCTATTACAAATCGGCCAAGCGTTATTATCGCTCATACAATTCCGGGACAGGGAGTCGACTTTATGGAGAATGATTACAAATGGCATGGCATGGTACCGAACGAAGAGCAAGCAAAACGAGCGCTCGAGGAAATTCGTGCCTCTGACGGGAGGATACTATAATGGAGCGCGAGTCAATGCGTGTTGGTTTTGGACGAGGCTTAGTGTCAATCGGACACCAAGTCGATAACGTCGTCGTGCTATCGGCCGATCTCGCGGAAAGTACGCAGGTCTCATTGTTTCAGGAAGCTTTTCCTGAGCGATACATTGAGGTTGGGGTGGCCGAGCAAAATCTCGTAACAGTGGCAAGCGGTCTGGCGCGTGCGGGCAAACATCCGTTTACGGCAAGCTATGCGGCCTTTAGCCCTGGGCGTAACTGGGAGCAGATTCGCACGACAATTTGTCTTAACAATCAGCCGGTCGTTATTATTGGCTCGCATGCCGGGCTCACGGTTGGACCCGACGGCGCCACGCACCAAATGCTTGAAGACGTTGCGTTGATGCGGAGCCTTCCGAATATGACCGTTATTGCGCCGGGTGATAGCCTGGAGGCAAAACGGGTGGCGGAATTTTTGGGCGAATATCAGAGACCTGCGTATGTCAGATTGTGTCGCGATAAGACACCGCTCTTTTTGACGGATACGCCATTTGAGCATAGTAAAGCTCGGGTGCTACGAGAGGGGTCGGATGTGGCTTTGTTGGGTACGGGAATTATGACCCATTCACTTCTTGCGGCAGCTGATGAACTAGCGAAGGATGGGGTCATGGCGGAAGTTGTTCATGTGCCGACGATAAAGCCACTTGACGAGGAGACGATTTTACGAGCGGCGCATAAGTGCGGGCGTGTGGTGACGGCTGAAGAGGGGCAAATTGCGGCCGGATTTGGGGGCGCGGTAGCGGAATTATTATCCGAAAAGCTGCCGATGCCGATTAAGCGTCTTGGTGTCAAAGATCGATTTGGTCAATCGGGAACCGCGGCCGAGTTGCTGGATGAATATGGGCTAACACCGGAATATATGTTGGGCGCGGTGAGAGATTTTATACAAGCAATGCCGAAATATCATCAATAAGGAGGAAGTATGGGATTAACAATTAAGCAAATACGTTCAAATACCACCAAGGCACGACACCTGATGCAGCGCACGAGGGCGCAACACTTTGCGGTCGGGGCATTTAACATTGATAATCAAGAAACATTGATTGCGGTTGCCCGTGCCGCACAGAAACTTCAATCACCGGTTCTCGTTGAGGTGAGTGACGGTGAAGTTAAGGCAATGGGTCTTGAAAATGTGCGAGACTTGGTCGATAACTACAAAGATGAGTATGGTATTGAGATGTTTTTAAACCTAGACCACAGTCCGACGGTCGAAGTGTGCAAGCGCGCGATTGACGCGGGTTACGAGTTTATCCATATTGACATATCCCAGGCAAATCACGATGCGTCCGAAGAGGAGATTATCGCAAAGACGCGCGAGGTTGTCGAGTACGCCAGTTTTACAGGCGCACTCATTGAAAGCGAGCCGCACTATTTTGGCGGATCGTCAAATGTACATGACGAAGCGATTGATTATGAGGAGATAAAGAAGACCTTTTCCACGCCGGAAGGCGCCCGAGGTTTTGTCGAGGCGACGGGAATTGATACGTTTGCGGCCGCTGTCGGCAATCTTCATGGAAAATATCCTGTTCCGAAAGAGTTGGATTTGGCTCTCTTGCAGCATATTCGCGATGCGATTCACTGCCAAATTAGCCTACATGGCGGATCAGGCACGCCGCTGTACTACTTTGAAGAGGCAGCCAAAATTGGCGTTTCAAAGATAAATATCAATAGCGATATGCGCTATACATTTCGTAAAACCCTGGAGAAAGTCCTGGCGGATAACCCCGACGAGTATGCTATCGTTAAGCTTATGCCAACGGTATATGAAGCGGTGCAAGACGTGGTGGAGGAGAAAATCAATGCTTTCGGTAGCGCTGGAAAGGCGGTCGTCTAATGCGAATCGTGACGGTTGGCGCGGCGGTGCAAGACGTGTTTTTGAGTAATTCGGACGCGTTCGCTCCTGTTTGTACCAATCCCGATACCTGCTTCAGTATGTTGGAGCTTGGTGCAAAGGCCGATGTGAATTCAATTTTTTTCAGCACAGGCGGCGGCGCGACCAATGCGGCGGTAACGTTTGCTCGCCAGGGGTTAGAGGCGCGTTTTCTGGGGGTTATCGGGCGAGATCCGGCAGGCCAAGCAGTGCTTGATGCGCTTGACCGAGAAAATATCGATACCTCGCTTGTGAAATATAGCGATACTCATAACACCGGTTATTCCGTGCTGTTGGTCGCGCCAAATGGCGAGCGGACCATCTTGACGTATCGCGGCGCATCGACCCATTATCATCCGGAAGATATAACACTGGAGGGTGTTGAGGCAGACTGGCTTTACGTTACGACGATGGCTGGGTCGATGAAAGTGCTGAACAGGTTATTTTCTCAGGCAAAGGCTGCCGGCATGAAAATCTGTTTTAACCCTGGTAAGCGCGAACTTGCAAAGCCGGAGGAGCTGCGCGGATTACTTGAGGATGTGGATGTTCTTCTCGCGAACAAAGGGGAAATGCAACAGATGTTTCAGGGCGATGATTTGATAGAATTGGTCCTTCATGCGTTGAACGTAGTCCCTGTAGTACTGGCAACCGATGGCGGCAATGGAGTTGCGGCAAGCGATGGAAAAACGCTTATTCGGGCCGGACGGTATGAAGATGGTAAGGTGGTTGATCAGACAGGCGCCGGAGATGCGTTTGGCTCTGGTTTTTTGAGCCAGTGGGCGATAGGAAAGAGCTTACGCGAATCGGTAATCTTTGCCAGCGCGAATTCCTTGTCTGTTGTCGGAAAGATGGGCGCAAAAACAGGGATTTTGCATCGGGGCGTACGTTTGCATGAAATGCCGCTGCACGAGCAGCCGCTAGAGAGGAGGGGCGAGCATGGCGCATAAGTTAATTCAGTTGTTGCACGGTTCGACGCGCGATAGCCTGGCTTTACAGGAACTCCAGCGAATGACTCGCGATGGCGTGGATGTCGTGCTTATCGCCGATATTATGGCGCGAGCGCATCGGGTGCTCAGACAGCTCGGGCTTGATCCGTCCGATACGACCGCCGAGGAAGTGTATCTTGCACTAATGAGCGCAGTCCAGACGGAACAGTGGCGAACGCTACTTAGCGAAACGGAGTTTGTCCTCCTTGATGTCGATGGGCAAATCATCTCGTTCCATCCGGTTGATGTCATAAATAATTATCATCATCAGCTACCTCTTGAAAAACAGAGAACAGCCTTTGCGAAGCAGGGGCTTAGTTGGGAGATTACCCGCCGATATAAAGAGCACGCAAACACTCAAGAAGAGCGAGTGAAGGCTGTGGCTAGCAGTGCTCATTGGGCCACCGAAGAGCCTCCCTTCTGCCAGACTGAGCCGGATAAACCAGCCGTGTTGACGATTGGCGATATTGCTACGGAAGCGTTCATTACTCTGGGACGTGAAAGCGTCGATATTATTGGTACAAAACCTCGACAAAAAATCGCGTTAGATCTTGGCGCCCGAATAGCTTGCCACAACACAGCCATTCAAGATGCGGTTGGCGGAGCAGCGAATGCCGCCGTGGCATTGGCGCGGCTTGGTATGCAAGCGGGGCTCATGGCGTGGCTTGGCGACGACACGGCCTCTCGTCGGAGTCTGGCCCATCTTCGGAGCCAGGGAATTGATATGAGTGGTGTTGCAATAAAGAAGAACGCCCGTTCGCATTACCATTACGTGTTGCGTCATGGATTGGAGCGGACGATTTTGGCGAACTATGAGAACTTCGAATATCGGTGGCGCGAGCCGGCGTGCAAGCCGGATTGGATATATCTTGGCATGATTTCGGATAAGTCGCAGGTGCTGCATGAATCCCTCCTAGATTACTTGACGAGATACCCTGAAGTAAGTTTTGCGTTTGTGCCTGGACCGTCGCATTTTGAGTGGGGCGCTAAAAAGCTTGCGGGTCTGTATGCGCGGGCAGATGTGCTTATCTTGAATATGAATGAAGCGATGATCGTCACGAAACGACCCGTGCGCAACGTGAACGTACTACTAAAACAACTCTTGGCGTTGGGGGCAAAATCGGTTATTATTACCGACGGACTAAAGGGCGCATACGCGACGGATGGTGAATATACATATCGTATTCCTGCATATCCCGATGCGAAAGACCCTGTCGATCGCACGGGTGCTGGCGATGCATTTGCCGCAACAATTGTTGCTGAGCTAGCGCGAGGTCGGAATTTACAGGAAGCACTTCAGCATGCGCCAATCAACAGCATGAGTGTGGTCGGGGAATTAGGGGCGCAGGCAGGACTACTCACCGCGCAGCAGGTTGAGGAGTACAGCAAACGAGCTCCTAGTGAGTACGAAGTGAAGCAAACCCCGCTCGTTTAGTGGGCGCAATATGTTTTGTTATTTTTGATGAGTGCAATTGTCTCATCAATGTCGTCAGTAATGGTATATAAGCTTGTGTCGTCTGGCGAAACGGTCTTGAATTTGTCAATCATAGTCTTGCGAACAAAGACGTCAAAATCCGTCCAGAAGTCACGACCAAACAAAATAACCGGTGCCTTGTTCGTTTTACCTGTTTGTATGAGCGTGAGTACCTCCGAAAGCTCATCGAGCGTACCGAAGCCGCCAGGCATGCAGATATAGGCATCGGCGAACATGGTCATGACAATTTTTCGCGGAGAAAAGTGCTGGAACTCAAAAGAATCGGTAGCGTATTCGTTGAGTGATTGCTCATGAGGCAGACGGATATTGAAAGCAATAGATTTGCCTTGGGCGAGCTCTGCGCCTTGACGGGCCGCAGAAGCCGCGCCTTGGTTGGCTGCCCGCATGATCCCTTGACCGCCACCCGAGACGATTGAATATCCCAACTCTGCGAGGCGCCTGGAAAGCTCTACTGTTTTCTGAAAATATATATCATTCGCCGGGGTGCGTGCCGAGCCGAAAATAGTCACTGTCCTGTGATGTTTGCGTAGGACTTGGTAGCCCTCCTCGATTTCTTTGCTAAGGTCGCCTAGGCGAAACATTGCCGCTTGAAGGGCAATTTCCCTAGGAATACATGTCATTTCTGGTTGGTCGTTCATTCTTTTTCCTGTTTTTATGTTTCTTCGTTATGTCTCCATTTTACTACATCTTTTCCAAAATAACCAGAACTGCTGCTAGTACGCGCTATATCTAGCGTCTCCACCCCACATCTAGCGTATTCTGCGACTTAGTACCATTTCTCTTGGCACCAACTTCGGGTGCGGGTACACTTAAAAGCATGAACAAGATGAATTCCAAGCGGCATACTAACCCCCGTGGTTTCACTATTGTAGAATTACTCATCGTCATTGTCGTTATAGCAATCTTGGCTGCAATATCATTCGTTGCTTATGGCAATATCAGGAATAGAGCAAACTCCTCTGTTACAAAAATGGATCTAGCAAATCTAGAAACAAAACTAAAAACGTATCAAATAGAAAACAATCGTTTCCCGGAATCCATTGAAGAAATGCAAGCAAGTGGCTTTGGGGCGACAGAGAAGATGAATTGGGGATATTTCGGAGGTAGTAATGAGCACTACACGCCTAGGGGTAAATATTTGTTCGTTACGAATCATCAGAGCGACGGCGGGGAGACATTCATATGGTACTGGGATTATGATGATGGCGCATGGTGGCGCAAGGAAATTATGTATTTTAGTAACCTGGGGTGGTCCACGGTAGTTAATTATGGTCAGTCCGGAGATCCAGAATCATTTGACCAGCCATGTCGCGCTACGGTGCTAGAGGAGTGTGAATACATTGAACAATAAGACACTGGACCTTTCTCAATGAACTGTCATGATAACTTTTGTCGATATATAGACAAGCATCCAGTGTGCCGCCGTAATAATGAGCGGTATGGCAATCATAGATAAGAAGCCAAGAACTCCGCTAGTCGCGGCACCAAACAGCAGAGCGAATATAGTCGCGTATGTTATCACGAATGGCGTACGCGAGAGGTCGTAGGCATAGCAGACTTCAATCACATATTTTGCCGTGCTATACACTCCGAAAAAGATAGCCAGGCTCGCGAGAAACCAGAATGAAACATTCGCTATGGTGTTACCAAACAGGAGCATTTGTTCGGCGTTAAGCGACCACAAAAGGAAGCCGAGAAACACGACACTACTACGCGAGGCGAATGTTACGCTAACATTCTTTGGGCGGTGTGCTAACATCAGCTTTTCGCGATCAAGCCCCTCTTGATATTGCTCGTCAACCGTCTTAGCAGTGAAATATATCTTCTCCGGGTCGAGGCGAGATTTCGGCAAAGAGTCTTTCGTCGTTTTCATGGATATAGGTTTATTGTAGCAGCTGAGTGCTTATGCCTGTCAAATATTTCGGGGGACTGCTCTATAGTAGAGAGAAGACTAACAAGTAGGAAGAGAACGGTCAATGTCGTTGTTGCGACCGGGCTGGCAGTGTAATAAAATACTTAGCTGCACTGCCAGCCCGTCGCCGTTTCATTTAGGCTGGCGGAAAAATTACCGACCTGTCTGAGGGGACGATCCGGTAGTCGCCGTCCTGGCAGCGGATTGTCATCTCGTCCTTGTCCTCTGGGCCAAAACCGAATCTTTTCGCCATCCATCCTGCCGGTACCTTCCCGTCGGCGATGATTACTGCGCCCGGGAAGTGCAGTTTGTCGTCCGGAGTGGACTCTTCCTGTTCAACGACGTACTCGTCGGCGGGATTATCTGCATCCTTGACGACTTTTTTGTCAACTTGAACAAAGAAGAAGGCGAAGACGGCCTTATCTTGGCCGTCTTTGCTCCGTGCGAACGATGGCGCATCGAACTCATCAACCAGCACGCGCCCTCGGTACCTATCGATACCAAAAGCGCCGTCCCAGCAGCAGACGGCATACTTCTCGGTTTGAATAGTGGCCATCATAGCCCTTCCTACTTGTCAGTGTACGTGGTTCTTGTGAACTACTTTTCTATTATATCAGATTATGGTACAAAAGGCAACTCTAGTATGTAGGGTCGTGGTATAATTAATATACGCATGAGTGAGTTTAAATTAAAATCATCGTACAAACCAACGGGCGACCAGCCGCAGGCAATTGCTCAGTTGATTGATGGATTAAGAAAGAGTGAGCGTGAGCAGACATTACTCGGTGTAACGGGCAGCGGGAAGACGTTTTCTATGGCTAATATCATCGCCAATCGGAATGTGCCGACATTGGTGCTGGCGCACAATAAAACGCTTGCGGCGCAGTTGTTTAGCGAGTTCAAAGAGTTTTTCCCCGACAATGAGGTACACTATTTCGTGAGCTACTTTGATTATTATCAACCGGAGGCGTATATCGCGTCGAGCGACACGTATATTGAGAAAGATTCAAAAATTAACGAAGAGATTGATCGGCTGCGGCATGCGGCGACGAGCGCGCTTCTTACGAGGCGAGATGTCATTATTGTGGCGAGCGTTAGTTGTATTTATGGTATTGGTTCGCCGGAAACCTATGCTGAGATGGCGATTTCGCTCAGGCGCGGCGAAAGGCGTAAACAAGATAAGTTTATTCGTCTACTGACAGATATTCAGTATCAGCGAAACGATATTGATTTTCACCGCGGGACGTTTCGAGTTCGCGGTGATGTGGTAGATATTTTCCCGTCGGGTGCCGAGTCGGCGGTGCGGCTGGAGTTTTTTGGTGATGAGGTGGAGCGAATTACGATATTAGATCCGCTTACGGGAGAGATTTTAAGCGAGCCCGATCATTTCACGATTTTCCCTTCAAGCCACTATGCCACTCCGAAAGACCGCATTTTGAAAGCGGTTGAGGGTATCGAGAAAGAGTTTGCTGAGCGAATGGAGTTTCTTGAAAAAAATAACAAGCTTCTAGAGGCGCAACGGCTGAGCCAGCGGACGAAGTATGATATTGAGATGTTAAAAGAGACGGGGTTTGTCAAGGGGATAGAAAATTATTCTCGTTACCTGACCGATCGCGAGCCGGGCGAGCAACCGGCGACTTTGATTGATTATTTTCCTGACGACTGGCTGCTACTGGTCGACGAAAGCCATATGACATTACCTCAAGTCAGAGGGATGTATAACGGAGATCGGGCACGCAAGGAGACATTGGTGGAGCATGGTTTTCGCCTGCCAAGCGCGCTCGATAACCGCCCCTTAAGGTATGATGAGTTCGATAAGCATATCAATCAAGCAATTTACGTTTCGGCGACGCCGGGTGAATATGAAATTGCTCATTCACCAAAGCCTGCAGAGCAAGTGATTCGCCCGACAGGCCTTCTGGATCCGCAAATTGAGGTTCGTCCAACGGAAGGGCAAGTCGATGATCTCATGCAGGAGATTGGTATGCGTATCCAAAAGCAACAGCGCGTGCTTGTCACGACGTTGACGAAACGCATGGCCGAAGATTTAAGTACGTATCTTCAGGAAAATGGCATCAAGACGGCGTATATTCACAGTGAAATCGATACTCTGGAGCGTGGCGATATTTTGCGGCAGCTGCGCGAGGGTGTGTTTGACGTTCTTGTCGGTATTAACCTATTGCGGGAAGGTTTGGACCTGCCGGAAGTTAGTATGGTAGCAATTATGGACGCGGACAAAGAAGGGTTTTTGCGCTCGGAGAAGGCGCTCATCCAGACGATTGGGCGGGCGGCTCGGCATGAAGAAGGGCGGGTGCTGATGTATGGGGATGTTATGACGGATTCAATGCGGCGCGCGATTGATGAGACAAATCGGCGTCGAGCCCGGCAGGAGGCGTACAATACGGAGCATGGTATTACGCCGACGTCTGTCAAGAAGAAGATTGACGAAGGTTTGCGCGCGATTATCCCTCAGAAGGAAACGGATAAAAAGCCGAAGATTGACCTCAAGAAGATTCCGAAGGATGAGTACGCGGGACTCGTGAAAGATCTCACCGCGCAGATGGAATTTGCGGCGGCTAACTTAGAATTTGAGAAAGCAGCTGAACTTCGCGACTTGATAGCGGAAATAAATGCAAAAAGCTGATATAATGGATATATGAAACAATCTGCGAGTGACAGTCAGTATTTGGCTGGTTTGAGCGGGCTAGCATTGTCCGATGCTGAAACCCAAGCCTTAGGCACTGACATAGATAATATTATTACGTACATAACCATGCTGGACGAGCTGGATGTGGCGGGCGTTGAACCAACCTATCAGGTGACGGACCTGGAAAACGTGTGGCGCAAAGACGAGGTTATAGATGGTGGCGTAACGCGCGAGCAGCTACTCTCTCTTGCTCCGGAAACATTAGAAAATCAAGTGAAAGTTCCGCAGGTACTCTGATGAAAAGCATACGTGACTATAGCTCTGGTTCCGCATTGGAAAACGTTAATAAGGCAATTGCCGAGGCAAAAGCAGACGTGGATTTCCACTCGTTGCTCTGCCTAACTGAAGAACGGGCGATTGCTCGAGCAAAGAAACTCGATGATGGCGGTAAAAAAGGACGGCTTCATGGTGTGCCGTTTGTCGTAAAAGATAACTTTCTCGCGTTTGGCGGGCCAACAACCGCAGCCAGTAAGATGCTCGAGAACTTTAATGCGCCGCTTCAGGCGACGGCGGTCGAACGTCTGGAGGCCGAAGGAGCGATTTGCATTGGCAAAGCGAACCTTGATGCGTTCGCTCATGGTGGTTCCACTGAAAACTCGGCTTTTGGTCCAACGAAAAACGCTATCGATAAAAGCCGTGTCGCGGGCGGATCGTCCGGCGGGTCGGCGGTTAGCGTGGCACTTGGTATCGTGCCGTTCGCTCTTGGTAGCGATACCGGCGGTTCGATTCGCCAGCCAGCCAGCTTTAACGGGGTGGTTGGCGTCAAGCCAACATATGGCACAGTGAGCCGGTATGGCGTGGTTGCGATGGCTTCCAGTACCGACACGATTGGCTGTTTCGCCTCAAATGCTGCCGACGCAAACCTTGTGATGGAAATCATGTCGGGGCAAGATAGGAAGGATATGACGACTTTGCCTGACTTTTGGCGTGACGATTACGCCTTTACTAAGAGAAAAGTCGGGGTTATTAAACCCTTTATGTCGGACAGTGTCGATATCGAGGTTGTCTCTCGGGTTCGGGAATACATCGAGAAGCTTCAGGGGCTCGGGTACGAGGCCGAAGAGGTTGATTTACCGATGGCAAAATATAGTCTCGGTATGTATTATATTGTGACTCCGGCCGAGATTATGTCAAACCTCGCCAGATACGATGGTATTCGATACGGCCATCGCTCAAAAGAGGCGAAAAATCTGGGCGAAGTATACGCAAAGAGTCGTGCCGAAGGGTTTGAGGCTGAAAATAAAAGGCGTATTATGATTGGTAGTTTCGTATTGTCGAGCGGATTTTTTGACGCGTATTATTTGAAGGCGCAAAAAGCGAGAACACTGTTGGTAAATGAATTTCGCGAGCTATTCAAGCAATATGATGTGCTTGTTGGTCCGGTCGCTCCAACCCCTGCATTTAAACTTGGTGAAAATACAACAGATCCTATTAAAATGTATTTGGCAGATGTCATGACGGTGCCCGCAAGTATGGCTGGATTGCCGGCAATATCGGTGCCAGCGGGCGTAACCCGGCAAGGTCTGCCGGTGGGGGCGCAGCTGATTGGAGATTATACGTCCGATCGGGCTCTTCTTGAATTGGCGGAACAGGTTGAGGGGGTTATATGATTGACGGAACGGTTCTTTGGCTAGTCGTAGCGGCTGTTATTATCGCGGCGGTGCTGTTTATTATCATGCGTTTCATGCCGTATTCGGCCAATATAGATAAAGAGAAATATCAATCTCGGTGGTTGGAAATCGAACATGGTCTTAACCCTGGCAGCAGGGATAGCCAGTATATGGCAATCCTTAAGGCGGATAAATTACTCGACCAGGTGCTGAGGGAAACCGGCTCAAGGGGGCAAACGATGGGTGAGCGCATGAAATCTCGTCAAAATGCTTGGTCGAACGCCAATGCAGTGTGGGCCGCGCACAAGATTAGGAATCAAATTGCGCACGACGAGAACGTGCAATTAAGCGAAACGACAGTGCGTCGGGCTCTTGCAAGTTTTAAGCAAGCGTTAAAAGATTTGGGGGCGATGTAATGAGTGTGTACGATGACTATGAAATGACAATTGGTATTGAGTGTCATGTTCAGCTAGCGACAAAGACGAAGTTATTTAGCACGGCGGACAACGATGCGCGCGACAAAGAGCCGAATACGTGCGTAACGCCAATTGATTTTGGACTTCCCGGCATGCTGCCTGTGCTAAATCGTGAAGCGGTAAACTTGGCGATTAAAGCGGGGAAAGCGCTTAATGCGCCAATTGCTCGCGTCAGCCGATTTGATCGAAAACATTATTATTACCCGGACCTACCTAAGGGCTACCAGACCACGCAGATGTATCAGCCAATCATCCTGGCTGGGTATGTAGATGCGCCCATGGATGACGGTTCGATTGTGCGCGTACGTATCCACCATGCTCACATGGAGGAAGACGCAGGAAAATTGACGCACTTCAATGGTTACTCGCTGGTTGACCTCAATCGCGCGGGCACGCCGCTGATTGAAATCGTATCGGAGCCGGATATTCATTCCGCTGCCGCTGCCCGGGCATATGCGACAGAGCTTTATCGTCTCATGACGTACGCGGGAGTGACTCACGGCGACCTTTACTACGGCAATATGCGATTTGATGTGAATATCTCGGTAGCGAAAAAGGGTTCGAATGTGCTTGGTAAGCGCGCGGAGGTCAAAAATCTAAATTCGTTCCGTAGCGTCGAGCGAGCTGCGGAGTATGAATGTAAGCGGCAGATTGATCTACTTGAGCGTGGCGAGCGGATGATTCAGGAAACTCGCGGCTGGAACGATGATAAGCAAATCACGACCAGCCAGCGTTCCAAGGAAGATGCTCAGGATTATCGCTATATGCCGGATGCGGATATTCCACCGATTGTCCTGACCGACGAGGAGATTGAACGCATTCAGGCGGAAGTGCCAATGCTTCCTGGGGAATATCGCGAAAAATGGGCTGAACTTGGGCTCGATAAATCGGTGATCAATTCGCTTCTTGCAAACCAAAACTATGCCCGAGTAATTACGGAGATTCAAGAGAAATCAGGGGATAATACCGCCAAGCGTGTGGCTCACTGGTTCTCGAGCGCCCTCATAGCGGAAGGCAGCGGCAGCGAGGCGGACGAGACGCCGGTCGATAACGTCGGCATGTACGTGTCGATTGATGACCTAACAGCTCTCGCCGAGATGACCGAAAAGGCCGAGATCAGTAGCACAAACGCCAAGGAGCTCTTTAACGAATTGCTTGGTGGCGCGCGCGATCCTCGGGCTCTTGCGGAAAAGCAGCACATGCTTCAGGTGTCCGATGAAGGCGCAATCGGCGCAATTGTTGACGAAGTCTTGGCCGACCCGGCTTCAGCTACTTCAATTGCGGATATCAGGGCAGGGAAAGATAAGGCTATTGGTTATCTTGTTGGTCAAGTTATGAAGAAATCCAAAGGACAAGCAAACCCAGGCCTGGCTCAGAAGCTGATTCGGGAGAAGCTATAAATGAAAAGGTTTACGCGAATTGAGCCAACGACCATTCAGGAGGTTGGTGATCGTTTCAAGGATCAGGTCGTCATAAAGCGATATCAGACGGAAGATGGTTTGACTCATGAATTCACGACATTTCACAAAGAAGGTATGCTTGCGGTAGCGACCTTGGCGCTCACCGAAGACAATCGCGCGATTATTGTTCGACAGTTTCGTGCTGGGCGAGAATCCTACTGTGACGAGATCCCTGGTGGTGCGGTTGAAGCGGGTGAGGATATTGAAGCCGCCGCTAAGCGAGAACTCATGGAAGAAACAGGATACCAACCTGGTGCCCTGGAATATTTAGGCGCGTATTCCTGGGACGCATACGCCAACTTTACGGCACACTATTTCTTGGCGCTTGACTGTAAACTAAGCGGTGAGCCGAACCGCGATCAAACGGAAACCGATCAAGGCATAGAGACGAGACTGATTTCAATAGCTGAACTTATTGAGAATGCTAAGACGAACAAAATGACAGACGCCGTGGCTGTACTGATGGCATATGATACACTAAAAGAATTAGAAGGAGGAGAACGATGAGAAAACCAACCAAAGCGATTATCACCGATGCGGGCTATGCGAGCCGTTATCTACCGATTGCAAAGACTATTCCGAAGGGAATGTTACCAATTGGCAACAGGCCAATTATGCAGTTGGTTGTCGAGGAGTGCATTGCTGCGGATATTAAGGAAATTATCATTGTTGCGACCCCTGAGGGCAAGCCGATTTACGAAGATTATTTCAATAACGCGGTCAATCATATTCGCAAGCAGCTTAGGGCTCAAGGAAAAGACAAAAGGTATGATGTCGTTCGCGAGGTGCTCGACTTTCCGAAAATTCGTATTATCGTGCAGGACCCGGCTCTGCCATATGGCAATGGATCGCCAATCGTCAGCGCGCGTGATTATATCGCGGACGACGAAGCGTTCATCGCAATCTATAGCGATGACGTGGTGTTTGATGCTTCGGACACGCTTGACCTGTGCAAGGCTTTTGAAAAGCATCCGGACGCCAAAGCGATTATTATGGGACAAGAGGTCTCGCCTGATGTCGTCGATAAATATGGCATTATTTCACTCAAGAAAGGCAACCGTCTTGATAATATCGTCGAAAAGCCGGCAATTGGTCAAGCTCCTTCAAACCTTGCAAGTTACGGACGTTATTTGCTTACCCCTGAAGTTTTTGAATACCTAAAGCCGAATATGACCAGTCTTGACGACGAGCTTTGGACCGTCGATGCTATTACTAAGATGGCCGCTCAAGGTGATGTTTATGTCGTCAAAACAAAGGGCCAATGGATGACCACGGGCGATCCGAAAAACTACTTTATGGCGCACCTCAAATATGTTCTTGAAAACGAGAACTATACGGATGCGATTCGTAAGATGGTTAATGATAAATAAGCTGACAAAACAGTCAACGTAGCGTATACTGATACTCATGAATGGTCTCGTTATATTTTTAGGCGCTCTTCTGGTTATCCTTCTTTCCGTGGCAATTGTACTTGTCGTTCTGATTATTAATATTACGCGTAAAATTTCGCACGCACAGCAAAATGTAAAGACAATTCGCCAAAAAGTTACGGAGTTGTCTGATATCGCAACAATTACTTCGTCGGTTGCTACACTCGTCGGGGGTTTTGTGGCGAAATATAAGAAACAACGAAAGGGCAGCCATGAACGAAGCCAAAACGAAACGACCAGCCAAGACGAAGCAGACAAATAAGGTAGTAAAAGCCGTTACGGAAGCGAATGAAACAGGCGCTCGCCGGGCGATTTTGGAAGATTTATTCTACGATTTCCATCGTTCGCGCTCCCAGGTGTATCTCATGAACTTTGTGCGGGGCTTGTGTTTTGGTTTTGGTAGCGTGCTTGGAGCAACGCTGCTGATTGCGCTCACAGTATGGGTTCTTGGACTATTTGGCAATGTATTCCCGCCGCTGGCCGACTTTCTGAACAACCTTATTGATACGATGCAAAAGCGGCGATAAGGCCTTTTTAATGTAAATCTCAAAACCCTCCATTCCGCGGGTGACTCTGGGGCTGGGGCAGCGCCCGAAAATTTTTCACTTTCAGTAGAAAAATTTTTAGGGGCGGACCGAGCGGCAGGACCCGAGGGGAGGGTTTTGAGGCCCAGATCGAGATATATTGACATATACAAACAGGTGTGCTATAATAAAGATATGAGCAGTACTATGACTGCGATGTCTCTTCGAATTTGCCGCCAAAATATGCTACAATAGAAGTAATGGATAAGAGTAAGGGGAACGCATCAACAGGGGTGGTTTTGCAACCATCGGATTACGTGCATCTCCATAATCACACTCACCACAGCTTGCTTGATGGTCTCACGAAAATTCCCGATCTTGTAGCGAGGGTGAAGGAACTCGGCATGGAAGCGTGCGCGATTACCGACCATGGGACTCTTAGCGGAGCGATTGATTTTTACAAGGCAGCCAAAGCGGCTGGCATTAAACCAATCATCGGTATTGAAACCTATGTCGCGGCTCGGTCTCGCCACGACCGCGACCCTGCCAAGGACAAGGCGCGGCATCACCTTGTTTTACTGGCCATGAACCATACGGGTTTCCAGAACATCATGAAACTGAGCACTCTTGCCAATCTTGAGGGCATGTACTATAAACCTCGGGTTGATCACGAACTTCTAGAGCAATACAATGAGGGCGTTATTGCTCTGAGCGCTTGCTTGGGTGGCGAGGTAAGCGACCCCTTGCAGCGAGACGATTACGAAGGGGCGAAAAAGGTGGCCGAGTGGTATAAGTCGGTGTTTGGAGATCGCTATTATTTGGAGATTCAAGATCACCAGGAGCTCGAGCTGCAAAATAAAGTCAACAATTATCTTTTTCAGCTAGCTGAGGAACTTGACATTAAAACAGTGGTTACGAGCGATGCGCACTACGTGAACGCCGAAGACCAGGAATCGCACGAAATCTTGCTTTGCGTCGGTACCGGGGCGTATTTGTCCGATGAAAAACGCATGACTCTGACGGATTTCCATTTGCATGTGACCGACCCCAAGGATGTTATTGCCCGGTGGGGCGCGGAGCATCCGGACACGGTTAGGACGACGAAAGAGGTTGCTGATCGGTGTAATTTGGAGATTGATCTTGGGGGAATTTTAATTCCAAAATTCCCAACGCCAAATGGCGAGTCGGAAAAAGAGTATCTGGACCACTTAGTGTATCGAGGAATGGGACGTCGATACGCGGGTCTTCCCGAGAAGCAACTTGACTCAATGTCGAACGAGGATATTCGCAAAAAACTCGCCTCAGAACAGTTAGAACGGCTCGATATGGAGCTGGCGGTGCTCGATAACATGGGCTATAACGGCTACTTTTTGATTGTCCAGGACTTTATTAACTGGGGTAAAAACCAAGGAATTATCTTTGGGCCGGGTCGTGGTTCGGCGGCCGGATCGATTATTGCATACGCGCTGAACATCACCGATCTTGACCCTCTCAAGTACGATCTTCTGTTCGAGCGCTTTCTAAACCCAGATCGTATCTCCATGCCAGATATCGACATCGATATTCAGGATACGAGGCGCGATGAGGTGATTGCGTATTGTTCGGAAAAATATGGATCCGACCGCGTGGCGAACATCTGTACGTTCGGTAAAATGGCCGCTCGTGCCGCTGTCCGCGACGTGGCGCGGGTCCTTCAGATGCCCTATGCGGATGCCGATCGGCTTGCAAAATCAATTCCGCCACCGGTACAGGGGCGACATATTCCTCTGAAGGTGTCGGTGGTTGAAGACCCTGATCTAAAGAAGGAGTATGACAATAACCCTGTTGCGCACCGCGTGCTGGATTTTGCCATGAGGCTTGAGGGCACGATTCGTTCGCACGGCGTCCATGCCTGCGGCGTGGTGATTGCGCCGGATGATTTGGTAAAATATCTACCGCTCGAGCAGGCGCAAAAAGGCGTGGTTGCAACGCAATTTCCAATGGGAGAAGTCGAGGAACTAGGACTGCTGAAGATGGACTTTTTGGGTCTTTCGAACCTTTCGATTATTAACAATGCCATGCGGATTATTCGCAAGGTTTACGGGAAAAATATCGTTTTGTCGGAGCTCCCGCTAGACGACGAGCCTACCTATGAGCTGTTTCAACGGGGAGATACAACTGGTGTGTTTCAGCTTGAATCTGCCGGCATGAAACGATATCTTCGCGGCCTGAAGCCAAGTCGTTTTGAAGATATCATCGCGATGGTGGCGCTATATCGTCCGGGACCGATGCAGTTTATCGAGTCGTTTATTAAGCGTAAAAACGGCGAGGAGCCCAATAAGTATATACAAGAAGGCATGAAGAATTAATTTAAAA
>JAEAMG010001105.1_pt1 | contig 23025 bp, 11 predicted proteins | sample 8958741 | NCBI WGS metagenome assembly JAEAMG01 (sample SAMN16933256, study PRJNA681125) | bioreactor sludge metagenome | isolation source: anaerobic bioreactor treating anionic surfactant - SDBS | place: India: Bengaluru | collected 2019-02-28 | reverse complement strand
CACTTTCCGTCGTTTAGCAACGCCACTTGTAGTTCCTGTAAACTCTTTGACCAAAGCATTTGCTAGTCCGATTGAGTAGTCCGTCTTCTGGACAAGTAATCCGAGATTAGTGATATCTTTCTTAATGAGATATCGTGCCATCGCAACGCCATCATAGTCATCAGAAGTCCAGTTTCTAAATATATAATCACCAGCATCACGTAGCATGGGATTTGAAGCGCCCGGCGCGAATAGCAGGATGTGGTTCTTTTCTGCAATTGGGGCGACGGCAAGTGTGGTCCCACTAATTATATCCCCAACTACTATATGAATCTTGTCCAGAGTGGTTAGTTTTGTGAAGGCTGCAACCGCATCCTTTGACGATGAACGATCATCTTCAAGTATTACCTCTACTCGTTTACCATTAACACCTCCTTTTTTGTTGATAATCTCGGCGGCCCAGAGGAGTCCGTTGAATGACCTCTTGCCATAGTTTGCGCTGTCACCAGTCATCGCGAGCATGGCACCAATGCGTATGGAACTCGATGAGCATACTTTCTCACTCTGCTGACGCTTCGAGTAGGAGATGGGTATCAAAATCGCGACAACTATTGCGACGAGAATTGACAACCAAGGTCTAGTTGTTAACTTGCTCCAAGCGAATGGCGTCTTCATCGTGTATTCCTCGCATTGCTAGATGCTAATCGACCCATACCAATCTTTCAATTTTCAATGTAATTTGACGCAAACGCAAGCGGAAAATCGCACGAGACGGAAATATGTTGCGAAAAGTAGGTTTTAAGAGGGGGCGAATGTTCAGCAGTTGTGAGCGCCAACATCGGTCATCCAGATCAAGATGTTCGACGACCGGCTGGCGGTGGAGAGCCCCGGCACCTTGCCCGGTCTCGTGCGCCTGAACACCATGCGCAACGTCCATTTCTCGCGAAACCCGAAGATCGCCACGTTCCTGAAGGACTACGGCTACGTCAAGGAGTTCGGGCGAGGGGGTTGGCCGGATGTGTGCGGAGATGACGGGGCTTGGACTGCCCGAGCCGGAATACGAAGCCGTGTCATTCATGTTGCGCTGCACCGTCAGGGCGGCGGAAGTGCGGGAACAGGGAACCGGCGAGAGTTCCTTGAAAAGTTCCCTGAAAAGTTCCCTGAAAAAATTGTGGCGATGATCAAGGGTGATCCCTCCGTAACCACCGATGAGATGGCCCGATTGACGGGGCTTGCACGAAGGTCGGTCACTAAACAATTGACCAAACTGAAGCAGGACGGGCACATCCGCCGCGTCGGCCCAGCAAAGGGTGGCCATTGGGAAGTTGTTGGGAACGCGAAAGAAGAAAAATGAACACGCTTTTAACCACCAAACGCCATAGGTAGGCAGCCCACATAGTAAGGCGAACCGAGTTACTTCATGAGGGCGGCCAGGATCCATTCGGCTGGCACGCAGCCCGCGGCGGCATACTCCAGCGGCACCAGCACGTAAAAGCCCGACGCGCACGGACCAGCCTGCCCCTTGCCGCACAACCGCTTCAGCGCTTTTATCAAGGTAGGAGCCTTCAGCGACAACGCCTGCCGGACTTCCTCCCTGGTAAACGAGTAACGTCCGGACCGCTCCAGTCCGTCCACCCATTCGCCCAAACTTTGAACGTGCTCGTTCCTGACATGTTGAATATGGCGCAACTGGACATAAAACGTCCACTTACGATATTTTCAACATGTCTTGTAAAGCTATCCGTCTGTTATACGGGGGCATGGAATCATGAGTAACGTTGTCTGCCGTACGGGTGCGGTGGGGAGTGCGGGGGAGTTAGAAAGAGTCGATGGTCGGAAGAATCGGACCGACGGAACCTAAGGGGTGGTAGCCCCTCAACCCCGGACAAGCCTCAAAAATCGCACGCTACCAAACGCCAAAAATCCATTCCAGTTGCGAAAAGTGGAGGGTGAAATCGGCGTTTGGCGCAGGAAAATAAAGCCGCGTGCGTCCGAAAAAAGATCCCCAGGGAGATTTTTTCACCCCCTAGGACTGTCATGTGATGCAAGAAAAGCCAAAACGAAAAAACAAATCCAACACAAACGGGGCCAACACAAACGCCAAAACACGATCCGGGCTCTTAAAGGTCCGGCGGCTTTCAGAACAGCGTGAAGTGCAAGCGGGCGCGACTATTTCGTGGTTTTGTGACCATCATCGCGTCCTTCTGCCCTTGGGCCGAAAAACACAAACGAAACACAAATCAGCCATCTCCAGAAGGGGATAAAACGCATAAAACAGACGTAACCATAAGCGGTCTAGGACATTAAGTAGTTTTCGACCAATCCGCCTGCCGTCCCGATTTGTGTAGAAATTTGTGTAATTGACCGTCGGATTTCACCCTGTTTCAAGTTGTAGCACGACAAAAAAACGAGGCACCGTATAAAACAAAAAACCCCGTTTTTATTGGGCTTTTTCAATAAAAACGGGGTAAAAAGGCTGGTGGGCGGTGAGGGACTCGAACCCCCGACATTCTGGGTGTAAACCAGACTCTCTAACCAACTGAGATAACCGCCCTGCAAGTGGGTTCGCATTATGCCGTTTTGTGGCGTACGGATGCAAGCCCGTTTTGCAGGGTTTTATCGCCTGTCGGAAAAGGGGGCGCTCGCTTTTCCCGTTCGGGGTCCTTTATGACGACGCAACGGTAGGTGCCGGTTCGTCCATCTTGCGCTTACCGCCCGCAGCGGAAATGAGCGGTTTTTTGAGGGCGCGGACCTCGTCTGCCAAAAGTTCGCGCCACTCTCCGGGCTGCATGTTGCAGATCTTCAGCGGGCCGATGCGTACACGGGTCAGGCTGAGGACCACGAAGTGCGCGAGCGAGCACATTTTGCGGATCTGGCGGTTGCGGCCTTCGGAGAGCGTGAACGCGATCTTATGGGTGTGATCACGCCCGACTTTCAGCACCTCGACCTCAACCGGCTGGATCACGTATCCGTCAATCTCCATGCGTGAGCGCAGCAGCGCGATCTTCTCCTCCTCCATGTGACCCGCCACGCGTGCGATGTAGGTCTTGGTGTGGCCGTAGCGCGGGTGGGTCATGCAGTGGGTCAGCTCGCCGTCGTTGGACATCAGCAGCAGGCCTTCGCTCTCCTTGTCGAGGCGCCCTACCGGCACGAGACGCTCAGGAAAGTGTTCGCGCATGAGGTCGCAGACCGTGTCGCCGCGTGAGTTGTCCGCAGAGCAGATGAGGCCGCGGGGCTTGTAGAGCAGGACGGTGTGAAGTTGCTCCGTCTCTTTGGGCAACAGCTCTCCGCGCACGCCGATGTCATCTTTGTCGGGGTGGACGCGGAAGCCCGGCTCGTAGATCGGTTGGCCGTTCACGGTAACCTCACCCGCCAGTATCATGTCGGCGGCGTGTCGGCGCGAGGCAACGCCGCGGTGCGAGAGGATGTTCTGCAGACGCTCGCCTTCAACTGAGGTGTCTTTGGTTTTTTGCGGTACGCGGGCGGGACGGTGTGTGTTAAGATTAGTATTCATTTATGGGACTTTCTGATCGCGAGTATATGAAACCGGATTACCGTCCGGACGGGCGTCGGCCGCGCTGGTGGCAGCGGCTGAGGTTCTGGCTGTGGTCTCTGTGGCACTGACGGGTGCGTGTGTCCGAAAGGGCGAAAGGCGGGATTCGCGTTACCTGTTGAGGCCTCTTTTTCCCAACGCTCAACACCTGACGCTTGATTCCGGACTTCTCTCCCCTTCTCCCTCTGCGGATGCGGCGGAGGAACCCGCGCGGTAGGCTTCGAGCGCCTGCCGGAAGGCTTCAGTGCCGGCATATCCGCAGCATTTGAATTCGGGGCAAAAGCCGCGATAGACACATTCCGGGACGCACACGCTGTGCAGTTCCGGCTCGCACTTTTTCAGCTCTTCGAGCACCAGCCGCCAGGCGGAGGTGGTCTCGGGCGAGGCTTGGCGGCAGAGGCGTTTGCGCGAGATGAAAATGAGCGCCTGGGCGTTCGCGAAGCACTCGTGATTGACGGGGGCGGACTGGCCGGTCCCGTCGCGGTTCGTGCCGGTGCGGTCCGTGCGCTGGGTGCTGACGAAGTGTTCGATGCCGATCTTGTGGCGTACAAAGTGGACGCTGACCCAATACTTGAGGTTGATCCACTTCCATTTGAATGTCATCTGGCGGATGGGGGAGTGCTCGGAGAGCAGGATCCGCCGCTTCCATGAGCTGCCGGGTTCTTTTTCGCCCTCTTCCATGCGGATGGTCGTCCGGGCGGCGTCGGCGACATCCCGCCAAACGAATTTCTTTTTGAAATATTTAAGGGTGAGAGGCTGTTCCATACGGTTCACAGTGTCGCGTTTTTGGGTTCGGATTGCAATGCGAAAACGGTTTCCGCCGGAACAGCATTTGGTGTATGATACGGTTCAAAGTATTGAATAGGGGGGACTATGAGCGTGAGCCGTTTATCAGGGATGGTGCTTCTTGCCGCCTGGGGTGTTTCCGCACGGGCCCAGGAAAACGTGGTGCAGAATCCGGGGTTCGAACAGACCGATGCCGCCGGCGTGACCCAGGCATGGGGTGAGAGGCGTCCGGTCTACCGCTTTGCGGATGGGCAGGGCCGTATGGGCTCTCGCGGACTTGTTTTTGAAAATGCCGATCCGAATTATTATTCCTTTCCCGTTCAGAAGCTGGAGCTCCAAACCGGCTGCTGCTATGCCTATGAAGTGTGGGTCAGGACGGAACGCCTGAGCGGGGAAGAGTCCGGTGCGACGGTCTGTATGGAGTGGTCGGATGCGGGCGGCAAATACCTGGGGGGCGCGTATGCCGAAGGCGTTCGCGGCACGAGTGACGGCTGGCAGCGGGTGCACGGCTTTACGCGGGTGATCCCGACGAACGCCGTTCGCATTTCGGTTGCGCCCTATGTGCGGCGCGGCATGACGGGCAAGGCGTGGTTTGACGATCTGAAGGTGACGCGTTACTACCCGCCGCTGGTGCGCGCGTTGAGCGCGTCGTGTTATCGACATACGGCCGCGTCCGGTCCGGTGACCTTTACTGCGGGGTTGACGCTCGGCGAGGGCGGCGTCAAAGCGGCTGACGTGGAAGGCGTCTTCAGCTTTGAAGCCGCGGACGGCAAGCCCGTGCTCAGCGCGAAGCCGGATACGCTGACGTCCGACCGCGTCACGCTGGCGCTGGACGCGGCCACGCTGCCGAAAGGCGACTACGCCGTGCGTTTCAAGCTCGCCACCCGGGACGGTCTCTTCAAAGGCGGGGCCGCGATGCGGTTCAGCCGGGTGGACGTTTTGCCGGAACGCCGGGCCGCGATCGACGCGCATCGCCGGTTGCTCTTGGACGGGAAACCGTTCTTCCCGCTCGGCATGTATTGGAGCGGTGTGAAGGAGCCGGAGCTGAGCCTCTATGCCAAGAGTCCCTTCAATTGCCTGATGCCCTACGGAAGTCCGACAACGAACCAGATGGACGCTTGCCATGCGCTCGGGCTCAAGGTGATCTATTCGATCAAAGATTTTTATTCCGGTACGCGCTGGGCGCCGGCGGGTATGAAGACCGAGGCCGACGAACTCGCCGAGATCAAGCGGCGCATGGCGCTGCACCGCAGCCACCCCGCGCTGATCGCCTGGTACATCAACGACGAGCTGCCCCTTGAGATGGTGGACCGTCTCGCGGCGCGCCAGCGGCTGATGGAGGAGCTTGACCCCGATCACCCGACGTGGGTGGTCCTTTATCAGTATGACCAGATTGACGCGTACATCCAGACGTTCGACGTGATTGGCACCGACCCTTATCCTCTTCCCGGCAAGCCGGCGGGCACCGCCTTGATGTGGACGCGCTCAACGCGCGACCGGAGTTATAACACGCGTGCGCTTTGGCAGGTGCCGCAGGTGTTCGATTGGGGAGCATACCGCAAAGGCGCTGAACGCGAAAAAACGCGCGCGCCCACGCTGGCGGAGATGCGGACCATGGCGTGGCAGTGCGTGGCTGCGGGTGCGAACGGGCTGGTCTTTTATTCGTTTTTCGATCTCTTTAAAATGAAAGACCGCGATCCGTTCGAGAAGCGGTGGGGCGAGGTGTGTGCGATGGCAGAGGAGATCAAGCGCTACATTCCGGTCATCCTCTCCGTGGAACCGGCTCCGTCCGTGACGTGTGAAGGCCCCGATTCCGTCGAAACGCGCGTCTGGCGTTCGGGCGGGGACGTCTATCTGCTGGCGGTCAACGGCGCGTCCGCGTCTGTCACGGCGAAGGTCACGGTTCCCGGCGGGGTCAAACGTGTTGTCGCTGAATTCGGAAAAGTGCCGGAGCTTCGGGAAGACGGACGTCTGGCCTTTAGCCTGGAGCCTTTGGAGCCCGTGATGGTGCGGCTGACAAATCAGGCGATTCTTAAAGGGGAGTGACTGACATGAAACGTCACGGTTTGCGGGGTGGGGACAAGGTGTCCGGAGCGATGGGAGCAAGGCTGAATCTTACGGTGAGCGCGGTGTCTGCACTGCTTCTCGCGGGATGCGCGTCGCCGAAGGCTCAGACCGTTGAGGACGGTCCGGCTGTAACGAAGGTCAGGGGATACACCTGGAAGAACCTTGCCGGAATGCCGGGAGGGCTGGGGAACGTGGATGGCAAGGGCACGGAGGCGCGTTTCTGTCAACCCTTGGGTTTGGCGTTCGATCCAGCAAACAATCTCTATGTGGCGGATTATTATAACTACGTGATACGCAAGATCGCGCCGGACGGCACGGTGAGCACGCTGGCGGGGTGTATGGGCGAGTCCGGCGGTAATGACGGCACGGGCAACTCGGCCCGGTTCGACAGGCCGATGGATGTCGCGGCGGACGCTGCGGGTAACGTCTATGTCGCGGACAGCGGCAACCATGTCATCCGGAAAGTGTCGCCCGAAGGCGTTGTGACGACGCTGGCCGGCAGGGCGGGGGAGCCTGGAAGTGCCGACGGCACGGGGCGTGATGCCCGCTTCCGGTCTCCGTCCGGCGTAGCGGTGGATGGAGCGGGCAATCTGTTTGTGGCGGACATGGGGAATCACACGGTCCGCAAGATAACCCCGTCAGGTGCGGTGACGACGCTGGCGGGCAAGGCGGAAATGAAGGACGGGAGCCCTGTCGGCGGCTTCGCGGACGGCAAGGGGAACGCCGCCAAATTCCGCTCGCCTCGCGGCGTGGCGGTGGACGCCGCGGGCAACCTGTTCGTGGCGGATACGGACAACGCGGTTCTGCGCAAAATCAGCGCTGACGGCACCGTGACGACGTGGGCCGGGACCGCAGGCTCTGCGGGAAGCACGAACGGTTTGGGCCGCTTGGCGCGGTTCAGTTCCCCGCAGGATGTTGCGGCTGATGCTTCCGGAAATCTCTTCATCACGGACGCGGGAAATCAGGTGCTCCGCAAGGTGACGCCTGCGGGGCTGGTGTCGACGCTCACGAACAGCGTGGCACGCTTCACTTCGCCGCGCGGCGTGGCGGTGGACCGCTCCGGCAATCTGGCTGTTTCGGACAACGACGCGCAGACCGTCACACGGATCTTGTCGTCGGGGTCGGTGGCGGTTCTCGCGGGCAGCGCGAGCCGGCACGGGTATGCGGACGGTGCGGGCGAAGCGGCCCGCTTCAACCGGCCCACCGGAATTGCGGTGGACCGGCAAAAGAATGTGTATGTGACGGATAATTTCACGCACGTCATCCGCAAAATGACGCCGGACGGCGTTGTCACCTCGCTGGCGGGCCGGGTGTGGACGACAGGCGTTGAGGACGGCAAAGGCGGCGCCGCGCGTTTCAACTGGCCCTCCGGGGCGGCGCAGGACCGCGCCGGCAATCTGTTTGTTGCGGATACCGGCAATCACACGATCCGGAAGATCGCGCCGGACGGTACGGTAACCACGCTGGCGGGCAGCGCCGGAAACAGCGGCAGCGCCGACGGAACAGGCAATAAGGCCCGCTTCACCTCACCTGCCGACGTGGCGCTCGACCAGGCCGGCAACGTGTTTGTTGCGGACCGCGGCAATCAGGTCATCCGCAAGGTGACGCCGTCTGGTGTGGTGACGACCGTGGCGGGCTGCGCGGGTAAATCGGGTTGTGCCAACGGCGCGGGGGGCACGGCCCGCTTGAATAATCCGACGGGGGTTGCGGTGGACACCTTGGACCACCTCTATATCGCGGACACGGGGAATCATCTGATCCGGAAGATGATTCCCGGGGGCGAAGTGACGACGCTGGCCGGCAGCGCGGGCATGAAGGGCTGTGCGGATGGCAAAGGCGGACAGGCCCGCTTCAACGGGCCGTCTGCCGTGGCGGTGGATGTGACGGGTAACCTGATTGTGGCGGACAGGGACAATCACATGGTCCGGATGGTGTCTCCGGAGGGCGTGGTGACAACCCTTGGCGGCGGGCCGAATAAGATGAGCGCGGCCTCTGGTTTCGGCGAAGCCGCGCGCTTCGCGCAGCCCTCGGGCGTGGCGGTCGACAGCGATGGGGTTGTGTATGTGGCTGACGCGTGCAACAATCGGATCATGGCGGGCTATTGGAGCGAGGTCCGCACGCAGGACGCGCCAGCAAAGGGAATTTGCGGTGCGGACACCGCGTGCCTGCAGGGCGTCGCGAATGTGCGGAGCGAGCCTTACGCCTGGGATGTGTTTGTCGGAAAGCCCAGCGAGCCCGGCTCGGATGACGGCCGGGGCGGTGAGGCCCGCTTGAACGCTCCGCAGGGACTTGCGATCGGTGCCGACGATACGCTGTACGTCGTCGATGCCCGCGACAACACCGTCCGGAAGATTTCGCCGGACGGGTCTGTCAAGACGTTGCCGGGAACGCGCGAGGTGATGGTGGCGCCGGTCGGGATCGCGGTGGGCCGAGACGCGGAGTGTTATGTTACGGACAGTGCCCACGTGCTGTGGAAGGTCGGTGCGGCCGGCGGCGCGCGACGGTTGGCGGGAAGCGCCAGCCAGAGCGGTGATGCGGATGGGGTCGGCGGCGCGGCGCGTTTCAACTTCATCCCCGCTGTTGCCGTGGATCAGGCCGGCAACGCCTATGTGGCGGATCACAACAACCATACGGTCCGGAAGATGACCGCCGACGGCACGGTCACGACGCTGGCTGGACGCGCCGGGAATCAGGGGTGTTTTGATGGCCGGGGGAACGCTGCGCGGTTCCTGCTGCCGACTTCTTTGGCGGTGGATCGTGCGGGAAATGTGGTGGTTGCCGATGACAACAAGATCCGTACGATCACGCCGCAGGGCGAGGTCACGACGTTGCGTGATACGGGGGTGCGGTTTGGTCGGCTCGACGGGATCACGCTCGACCGCTCGGGAAATCTGTATGCGGCGGATCGTGAGTGCCACGTGATTTGGAAAGTCACGCCCAAAGGCGTGGTCACCTGTTTGGGAAGTAGCGGGTTGGCCATGGGCGGTTCCGGTTGGCTGGTCACGGGCTTGGCCGTGGACCGTGCCGGAAACGTCTACGTGTCGGATTCGGTGCGCAACTGCATCCTCCGCGGCACGCCGCAAAAGAACCGCTGATGTCCGCGTCGCGCGGTCTGCCGATGTTCGGACGCATCCGAACATCGACCCGTTGCGGAAAACTCGCTCTTGCATTCTGATCCCCGTTTGGTATCCTATCCCAACTTTTTTGTGATGGCGAAAATAGCTCAGTCGGTTAGAGCAGCAGATTGTGGATCTGCGGGTCGCGGGTTCGAATCCCGTTTTTCGCCCCATTTTTTAAGGACTTGTTTACTCCGGTAGGCGGGTCCTTTTTCTTTGCTGATTTCGCTTCTTAGGGTTCTCTTTGGACCGTCTTGTGGGGTATGATCCTTACCTAAGCCCAAAGTTATCGTTTTTCACTGGAGATGAACCTCGCCATCTGTTCACACCCGTAAGGAGATTTCCCAAATGGATATCCCGCGTATCTTCAACATCACCGAAAGCGCTCACCGCATCCACAACCCGATCACCCCCGATAAACTTGCCGCGCTCGGCGCGGCGCTGCGTCTGGAACCGGGGGCCCGCGTGCTCGACCTCGGCAGCGGTTCGGGAGAGATGCTGTGCACCTGGGCACGCGACCACGGAATCACCGGTACCGGCGTCGATATGAGCCCGTTGTTCACCCGGCAAGCGAGACGTCGCGCTGAAGAGCTCGGCGTCGCCCATCAAGTAACGTTCATCCATGGCGATGCGGCCGGTTTTGTCTCTGACGAAAAGGTCGACGTGGCAGCCTGCGTGGGCGCCACTTGGATCGGCGGAGGCGTTGCCGGCACACTCACGCTTCTGGTGCGGAGCCTGCGTACCGGAGGGCTCATCCTCATCGGCGAGCCCTACTGGCGGCTGTTGCCATCGACGGAGGACGTTGCCAAGGGGTGCCTTGCCCGCTCGATCTCCGATTTTCTCATGTTGCCAGAGCTTCTCGCGTCTTTCGGCCGTATGGGCTATGACGTCGTCGAAATGGTCCTGGCTGACCAGGACGGCTGGGACAGATACGAGGCGGCCAAATGGCTCACCATGCGCCGATGGCTTGAAGCCAATCCAGGCGACGAGTTTGCCAATGAGGTCAGGGCCCAACTGACTTCGGAACCCGTGCGCTATGCCGCCTTCACTCGCGACTATCTGGGCTGGGGGGTGTTCGCGCTGATGCCGCGTTGAGGTGCTGACGCCTCCGGCGGTTGTCCGGGTCATGCTCAGCCAGAACCGGTCTCCGTCCGTCGCCCTAAAAAAGACGACGCCAAACGTATGGCTTCCGAAACCTGAACTCCGTTCCATGCTGTTTTAAAGGGGATTCTCGCGAAAACCCTCAAAGCGTTCATTCACTTTTGCAAGTCGGTGGAACGGATGCGCCCACAATCGCTCACACGGTCCGAATGCCGGTTGACGGTCCACCCCATTATGCGTAAAATATAGAACATTCCTGTAAATTGTTTTTCCGTTATTAATGGTTCGAGTGGTTTAACAGTGTGAGGTGAATATGAGTGGTCGTTCAGCAGTCTGCCTGTTCAAGCGTGTCGTTGTCCTGTCGTTCGTTTTATCGCTGGCCAACAGCGCTTCGGCAACCAGCCAAAACTGGGACGGAGGTGCCGGAAGCGGCTTTTGGACGAACAATGTCAACTGGTCCAGTGATCAGGCCTATCCCGTCACCGACGAAACGGCGACGTTCAACGGAGGCGGAGCGAATCGGACGAACATCAACGTCGCCGGACTTTCCGCGATCAAATACATCACCTTCGACGGCAACGTCAGTACCTATTTTATCGGGCTCGAACCAATCAATAGCCAGACGCTGGTCATGCGTAACGACGGCAACTATCGGGTGTCGATGAGCTGCCGCAGCAACCAATTCTTCAACAGCACGATCCAGTTGGGTCCCGATATCACCAGCGCCTCATACTATTTCCAGAGCGACCACGCCGTCAGCACGCTGAACCTGTTGGGCAACATCACGTGCCCTGTGAACACCGGCACGGCAGGCGACAAGACCATCAACGTCAACGGCTTGGGCTCAACCCGCTTCTTGGGGAATCTGACCCGCGGTTACGCGAACAATCTCGATATCACCATCAATAGCCCGGCGACAACCGTCCTGTCCGGCACCAACCTCATCCGCTATTTGCGTCTGAACGGCGGCGCGAGCAGTGTGTTGGACATCGGCAACGGACTCATCATCTTCACCAACTCTGTCTTGACGTCGCTCGGAGGAGAGAATTTCTCGAGCACTTACGGCGGCACGATCAACGGCACGGGTGCCATGGTGCTGACCACGCGGCCCGGCGAGGACAACGCCGACAACTACGTCAGAGACGTCAATGCCACGCTGACCATCAACTGCCGCCTGACCGGCGGCAGCGGCGTCGGCTTTGAGCTTTACACCGGCAACGGGATCGCCGGTACGTTCGCGCTGAACGGTGCGAATGACTTTCCCGGAAACGTCTTCCTGAACGCTTCCGGAACGATCAGCGCCAACAAATTCGGCAACCAATATGCCACGGACAGCGGGCTGGGTGCCGGGACTAAAGTCCGCTTCAGCAGTTGGTATGCAACGGGCGCAAAGCTGAAATATACGGGCGTCGGCGAGACCTCCGATCGTTTGTTCGAAGTGAACGCTCCGGCCAAAATTGAGCAAGCCGGCACCGGCAACCTGAAACTCACCCGGCCTTTCTCGGTGATCACCAGCTCGGGTCTTACTATCACCCTTTTGGGCTCCTCAGCGGGCACCGGCGAGATCAGCGGCTCGCTCGCCAACGGCAGCAGCAGCGGTGTGGCCCTCACTAAAGAGGGAACCGGTACCTGGACGCTATCCGGCACGAACCTGTTCACCGGCGCCGTGACCATCAATAACGGCACGCTGGTGCTCACTCAGCCCAGTCGCTATACCTCGGCAACGACCCTCAACGGCGGCACGTTGGCCCTCACCGGTCCCGCAGGCGTCATCACCAACACCAGCGGTATCACGGTGAATGCGGGTGGCACGCTGTTGCTCGACAACACCGCGGCCAACAATCATGACGATCGTGTGCGCAACGCGGCGGGTATCACGCTGAATGGCGGCACCGTGCGCTTCGCGAATACCGCAGGTGCTGCCAACTACAGTGAAACGCTCGGAACGGTCGCGCTCAGCTCGGGCGCCAGCACCATCGCCGCTTCACGTGCCGCGGTTGGACAGACCTCCACCCTGACGCTCTCGGGCCTTACGCGCACCACAGGCAGCGTTGATTTCACCGGTACAGGCTTGGGCACCGATACCCGCAATCGCATTTTCATCACCGGCCAAGCGGATGGCCTGATCGGTCCTTGGGCCACGGTCAACGGTTCCGCGCTGGCGGCCTACAGCAGCACGCTGGGTGTCTATCCCGCAGCCGCCGCGGCCTATACCGACATCGCCGCGCGCGGGCCTTCGTCGACCATCCCTGACAGCGGCTCATCCAGCGCGATTCGCATCAACAGCGACGGCGTCAGCGGCCCCATCGCCTTGGCCGCAGCCACGACCACCATCGGCAGTTTGCAGCAGAATACCGCCGTCGACGCCACGATTGACACGGCTGCAAAAACCCTGCGGGTCACGGGCCTCTCTGTTCCGTCGGGCAAGGCCGGAGTCACGGTCGGCGTCGCGTCCGGCGACGGCACGCTCTCCGCCGCCACGGCCGGTGGCGGTCTCGCGCTCGCGAACGACGGTGCAACCCCGCTTACGGTCAACGCGGTCATCGCGGACAATGCCTCCGCCTCGGGCCTGTCGAAAGCCGGTGCGGGTACGGTCAAGCTGACTGCCGCAAATACCTTCTCGGGCGGTACTTCGATCAGCGCCGGTTCACTGGTGTTGGCCAACGGCGACGCTCTGCAGAACAGCACCGTGACGTTGGGGACTGTCGCTCCCGTGTTTGACGCCTCCGTTTCGGGGCACGCCTTCACATTGGGATCTCTGGCGGGCGTGAAGGATTTCGCCCTGTCCGACAACGCAGGTACCCCGATCGCACTGTCGGTCGGCAAGAACAACGCCTCAACCGCCTACAGCGGGGCCATCAGCGGCGGCGGCAGCCTTGTCAAGCAGGGGACCGGGACGCTGTCTTTGAGCGGCGCGAACAGCTTCAGCGGCGGTTCAACACTATCGGCCGGCGGCGCGTTGACCGCGAACAGCCTGCAAGCGTTGGGTATCGGTCCGGTCAACAACAACGGCACCTTGAATTTGGCGATGTCCCCGGGTGCCTATTCGGGACTTTCCGTTGCGCTGAGCGGTGCGGGGACCAACAATGTCACCCTCGTGACGGGTATCCCGGGAAGCTCGACCGTCTTGGACGGCGACTACTCCGGCTTCACCGGTGTGTGGAACATCGGCGTGGGTGCGGCGGCCTCCGCAAATCGCGTCCAAATGAACGGGAAGGACAATGCCGCCGCTTCTGTGTTTGTCCGTACTAATGCAACGCTTGTATGCACCACGGCGATTCGCCACGACGCGGCGATCACGCTGCAAGGGGGGAACACCGGCGAGTCTTACGGTCAACTCCGCCTTGAGAACAACGCGATGTGGGCCGGATCGGTTCTTTTAGCCGGCCTCATGACCGACGGTAACGACGGCTTGCTCGGCGGTAACAGCGGCAACGGCTATGTTTACGGGCAGATCACCGACGGCGGCATGAACTACCCGCTGAACAAGGTGGGTAGCGGAACGTTGGTGCTGGCCAATACCAACAACACGTTCGGCGGGCCGCTCTGGGTCAGGCAGGGCTGGGTGCGTGCAACCAGTATGCGTAACCTCGGCCAAGCCAGCTCGCTTGGCGCGCCCACGCTTGGTTCCAACAACGTGGTCAGACTCGGCAACGGCACCACGACAGCCGGCCTCGCCTACGCCGGATACGGGGACACCTCTGACCGAGATATCGATCTGGCCAGCACGACGGCCAACTGCTACCTCGATCATTCCGGTACCAACCTCTGGCGGCTGACCGGCATCGTGACCAACTCGGGCGCGGGCAGCAAGCGGCTCCAGCTCCAAGGCAGCACCGGCGCGACCGGCGAACTCGCTGGCGTGATTTCGGATTACAGCGCCAGCTACACCAACAATCTTTTCAAAACCGGTACGGGCGCGTGGACCCTCTCCGGCAACAATACCTTTAAGGGCGCTGTCAACGTTGACAACGGCATCCTGCGCATCGCGCACAACAATGCGTTCGGCATCTCCCCCAAGACGGTCACGGTGAACAACAGCGCGAACGGCGTCAACCCGCACGTTCACCTCGACGGTTCGGCCGGCGATCTGACGATTCCCGCCGACATCACCTTCCGTACCAGCAATCAGCGTGCCGGTGCGATTTTCAATGACGCCGGGAACAATACGATTCTGGGTGCTTTGCAGCTCATCTCGGGGGACGGCGATACGGCCCTGAACTCGGTTTCCGGCAAGTTGACTATTGCCGGAAGCGTCTATCCTCCAACGGACACTCTCCGTCAGCTCCGCCTCTGGGGTAATGGTGACGGTGAGATCTCGGGGGTCATCTCCAACGGCTTCACCGCAGCCCTGCCCGTGTATAAGGAAAAAGGAACCGGTACCTGGACGCTCTCGGGAGTCAACAACTATAGCGGTACAACTTACGCCAACAGCGGGAATCTCGTGATCGGCGGAGCGAATGGTAAGATCGCCGCGGGCGTTGATATTGGAGCGGGCGGTGCTCTCACGGTTACCAACTCGCCCGACGCCAATAACGGCGACCGGCTTTCGAACTCGGCAGGTGTGTCCCTCAACGGCGGCACGCTTCGTTTCGCTCATCCTGGCGGTGCCGCGAACTACAGCGAGACCGCCGGTGCGCTGACGGTTGGAACGTTTGAGAGCACGGTGGAAAGTGCGCGGGCTGACGATGGCCAGACCTCGACCTTGACCTTTGCATCGCTATCACGCACGGGGATTGGTTCGGTCAACTTCGTGGGCGAGGCGCTCGGCGATCCAGACAACCGTAACCGCATCCTTTTCACGTCGGCACCTGTAGCCGACAATGCCGTGATCGGTCCGTGGGCCATGTACAACGGCACAAACCTTGCATCCTACACGGCGGCGCAAGGCGTGATCGCGGTCGGTGACTCCGTCTACGCTGATCTCTCGGCCAAAGGGCCCTCCGTGCTTCCCAATGACGCGGCCGCTATTGCCCGGATCAATACGGAGGGGACGGAAGGCGGCATCTCGCTGGCAGCCGAGGCCGAGACCAGCATCGGTGCGCTCATGCAGACCACCGCTTGGGATGCGGATGTCGGCTTAACAAACGGCCAAGTCCTGAAAACGTCCAGCTTGATCGTTGGTGTCGGCACGGCGGCTCTGAACATCGGCACCAACACGACCTCCGGGCTGCTCATGCCGCTGTCCGCAGGCGGTGTGCTCACGCTTGCGAACCATTCGGATATCGCCGCGCTCACCGTCAACACTCCAGTGACCAGCAACGGCACCGCCTCCACGCTTGTCAAACTCGGCTCCGGCCAAGTCCGGTTGAACGGTGCGGTCTCGCATGCTGGCACCACCCAGCTCGCCGAGGGCGAATTGGTTTTCGCGGCGAATTCGCTGACCCAGGGCTTGGCGGGAGTCATCAGCGGCAATGGAAAACTGATTAAAGAAGGTGGCGGAAAGCTCACTTTGTTTGCGGCCAACACCTATAACGGCGAGACGGTTGTCCGCGGCGGAACGCTCATGCCGAGCAATAACGCGGCGTTGGGCTCGGCGCTCGCCGGCACGGTCATCACCAACGGCGGTACGCTCGATGTGGGCTACAGCGGCACGGACAACGCTGCCAACTTCGGCGATGAAGTCATCACGGTCAGCGGCACGGGTGTCAACGGCCGCGGCGCGATCATCAACTCGTCCGCCAGATCTCAATACAACACGTTCCGGTTCATGAGCCTCGCAGGCGACACGACCTTCGGCGGCGAAAACAGCGCGGCACGCTGGGATATCCGCAACACCGCGGTAAACCCCTACCTCGACATGAACGGCTTCACGGTGACCAAAGTCGGTTCAAATATGGTCGGTTTGACCTCGGTGACGGTTCGCAACCCGGGCCACATTAATATCCAGGAAGGCACGTTCCGTACGGAGTCTTTGACAACGTTGAACGGCAGCGCGGACAACACGATGACTGTCCAGAATAATGCCACCTATGAAATCTATTCACTCCCGACGCCCATTGTCTGGAGCCTCGTGATGAACGACGGGGCACGCTTCGGGGCCGCGAACGGTAACGGGCTCGCGCAGAATGTGTGGGCCGGGCCGATCACCCTGAACGGGTACGCGAGGATGGATGCGTATACCGGATACACGATGACCCTTGCGGGTAATATTAGCGGTACGGGTTCGCTGGTCAAGATGGGAGCCGGTAACACGTATGTGACCGGTACCAACAACACCTACAGCGGCGGCACCTACGTCAGCAACGCGTGGCTGTATGCCTACAATCCGGGCGGTTTGCCCGATTATGCCACTCCCGGCAAGGTACAAGTCGCCGCCGGTGCCGCGTTGATGCTCTTTAGCGGTGACGGGACTGCCGGCTGGACGGTTGCACAGTTGAATGCGCTCCACCAAAGCGGCGCTTTCGTCGCGAGCAACTCCGTTATGGCGATCGACACCACCTACACCAATGTCTCCGGGTTGGAGAACATGAACGGTTTCGCGCTCTACAAGTATGGCTCGAACACGTTAACCGTGACCGGCATCAACACCAACCGGGCCGCACCCTCGGGAGAGCACAGCAACCTGCGCATCTACGCCGGCAGGCTGGTCCTCTCCTCCGCCAGTTCCAACGTCTACGGCCGTTGCTACGTTTTGCCCGGCACCATTGGCGCAACGCTCCAAATCGACGGGCCGACGACCTTCACTGAAAGCCTCTACGTCGGCAACGGCAACAGCGATCGCAGCACCGTGATTGTCAACACGAACGTCACGGCCAACCGCACGTGGGTGGGCATCAACCAGATCGCCAGCGGCACGCTCGTGCAGAACAGCGGCCTGTTTGAAGTCGCGCCGACCACCGGCAGTACGTCCATTTTCGACATCGGCCGCGACGGCGCATACGGCTATTATCGCATGAACGGCGGCACGCTCCGCGCGGGCCAGTTCGCCGTGGCCGGCGGTTCAGGCAGCATCCTGACCGCCAACTGTGGCGTGTTTGACCTGTTCAACGGAACCGTCAACGTCACGGCGAGCAACGGCTGGCTGATTTGGGGTTGGGTCGGCGGTTACGCCGTCGGCAATCTTTTCGGCGGCACCTTGACCGCACCGCCCGCGAACTATCTGAGCATGGCTCATACGGCCAACTATAACTCCTTCTCAATGCTCAATCTGCTCGGGCCGACGGCCTTCGTGGATTCGTTGGGGAACAGTTCATCCCGCAAGTTCTATATGGTAAACTCCGGTGGAAACCTGATGTCGGTCATCAACCTCAACGCCGGCACGATTCTGGCTAACCAGATTTTCGCGAACAGTACCACCACGCCTTCGATATTCAACTTCGGCGGCGGACGTCTGTTGGCGAATGGGGCGACGACCTTGGCGAGCACCTTCATGCAGGGGTTGACAGCCGCTACGGTTTATCCCGGTGGCGCGGTACTCGATGTTTCCAACGCGAACATCACTGTCAATCAGGCACTGCTCGCGCCGACTGGCAGCGGCGTTGCCTCGATTCCTGTGGCTTATGGCGGCGTCGGTTATATCGGCGCCCCCGTGGTCCTGATCTCCGGCGGAAGCGGTACCGGTGCCACGGCGATCGCGACGGTCGACCTTGAGACCAACAGCGTCACGTTCGGTCAGGTCACCGGCCTCACCGTCACCAGCCCCGGCTCAGGTTATCTGCCCGGCGAAAATCTCTCCGTTGCGCTCATACGTGGCGGTTATATAACCATGGCTCAAGCCGGTGCCCCTGTGCTGGTCGCAAACCAGGCCACGGGCGGACTGACCAAGCTTGGCACAGGCATATTGACCCTCGGTGGCACCAATACCTACGGTGGCGATACCGTCATCAGTAACGGTACGCTCCGACTGGGACATGGCAAGGCGCTTCCGACGGCGACCGAGGTTGTGCTCGCGGGTGGGATGCTCGATCTGAACGGCAATACCGTCACGAACACGATCATCGGTCAGGGCACGGTCAGCAACGGCACGCTCTACGCCGTCATCTCGCCCGCAGGCGCGAACGTGGTCGGCACCGAGACTCTTGCGCTGAAATCGGTCAACATCCAGGGCAAGTATTTGGCGGATGTGACTGAAACGGGCGCGAGTGACCTCCTCACCTTCAACGGCAACGTCAACCTTTCGGGATTGTCGCTGGAGTTGGTGGACACTCAAGGCTTGGTAAAGGGTAAGACCTACACGGTTGCTCAGATCAACGGTACCCGGACCGGTTCGTTCACGACTTCCAATTTGCCCGATACCCGCTGGCACCTGTATTACAGCGACGACGGATCGGTGAAGTTGGTCTTCGTTGACGGAACGATCATGTTCCTGCGGTAATCGCGGTTGACATCATGAAATGAAGGCGCACGGGCACTCTTGCCTGTGTGCCTTTTTCGTTGTGGGGCGAGAACGCACCCCCGGGCTTTATGCGCCTTCTCAAGGACGCCATACAGGCGTGTTCTTTTAAAGTTCTACAACTGCCCTTTAGTGCCCTTTTCTACGGTGGTATCTATTTCGCCAAAATCACATCTGTCTTAACCGTACGGACAGAACCTGTATTCCGTTTCCCGTCTCTCTTTATACCCTTTGCAACCCAAAGCACATTGTCGTCTTTTGTCCTGGCGATTCCGAGCGAGCTATCGAAAACATGTTTCCCGATGAAATTGAAATGGTCATCGGTCCGCAACGTGACCGACGGTGACAAATGCCCGTAACAGCCGAACCACCATGTGCCGTCACGGCCGCGGCAAACGGTCTGAATGCCCCGATAGGTCTGCCCGCTTTCGATCACATGGCGTTGCACGAAAGCGAACGACTCCGTGTACTCGTAAACATAGTTGACGGTGTGCGTCGCCGGCAGCCCTCCGACCACAAAGAAGTGTCCGTTGTGCCACTCCATCCCGCCTGCGCCATGCACCACTTCCGGCACCGCGTTCGACGAGAGCAGGGCGAGCGTCCGGGCGTCATGTACGCAAACCCAAGACTTCGCTTTTCCCGCCTCCTCGTTGAATGTTCCGAAATTCACGGCCACATAGACTTTCTCGGCATGCCATGTCAAATCGCCGTAATGACGAGGCACCGCCACCCGTGCCAAAGGCTTGCCCGAAGCGTCGGTCTTGACCAAGACCGTGGTCAAAGACCAATACATGTTTCCGCTATCATCCGTGGCAATCCCCTGAAGATGTCCGGGAAACTCGCAGTCGTCCGGGCATACGATATCACCCCGGTTCACACAGGCGAACATCAGTAGACTCATTGCCAACAGAACGGATTTCATCATCAGTCAAGTCCTTGCCCTTTAGCCGAAGTGGCCGCGATCGTTTTGGAAAACCTCATCTAATTAATTATCGACCTTGGCATTCAGAAACGTCAAATGAAAACGTTTGGCACGGATCGGATGGTACAAGCGAGTAAGGCGAATCCCCCCCCCAGCAAGAAATCGTTTGGAAAAGAACCGCTGAAGATACATTTAGCACCGGTAGAAAAGAAAAGCATATTGGGTTGCCAGATTCTTGTGTTACAACTCTAAATAAAAAACGAAAAAGCCCGTTTTCATTGGGGTTTTCCAACAAAATCGGGCTTTTAAAATGGCTCCGGCGGCTGGATTCGAACCAGCGACCAATTGGTTAACAGCCAACTGCGCTACCACTGCGCTACGCCGGAATAAAGCGTCTGCGTCACCTGTTCCCTTTGAAGGAACAAAAGTGGCGTGAAATTTACCTGATCGGCGTGCGGTTGTCAATCCGCAATGTGAAAAATCGTGCGGCACCGCGCGAGCGCCTGTTCCGGCTCCGGGGTGTGGCGGGCGACGCCCCGATGTGCTACCATAAAAATATATGAAACAGATTGCTGAACGGCCGGTGCGGCTGCATCAAATGAAGGTCAAGCAGGGTGATCCGCTCGCGAATACGGAGGCGATACTCGGGCACCTCGCTAAAGCGCGCGCCGACGGCGTGCGGCTGGCGGTTTTTCCCGAACTGGCCGTGACCGGCGTGCTGACCGCGCCGGAGTGGAAGAACGTAACGTTTCAGGACACGTGCGACCGGTGCCTCGCGCGCATCGTTGCGGCCACGCAAGGGATCGCCGTGATTTTGGGCGTGGCGGTCCGGTACCGCGGGCGCACGGCGGGGGCGGTGGCGGCGGCCGAGGATGGCCGGCTTGTCTGTCCGGCGGGGTCGCCGGTGTCCTTCATTCCCAAGCATCTTTCCGAGGCCAACCGGTTCGACGGCGTGAGCGGGTTTCTTTGCGCCGGGGCGGTGGCAGGGATGGAGCGGGTGGCGTTCGACGCGCTCTACGCGCCGTTCGTGTTCCGCGACTTCAAGGCGGGCGCGTGGGCCGGACGTACCAACCCCGGGATGCCCGGGACGTTCGCCGAGCGCGGCGCGGATCTTTTGATCCGCCTCGACACGCTTCCGTACGTGCGCCATGCGCCACCGGCGGAGGACGGGTTGTTCCGGGGCGGGGTGCCGTTCGCGACGTGCGGCGCGGCGGGCGTTGTGGATACGGGCAAGACGCTGTTTGTGTTGAGCGGCGGGACGATGGCGAGTCTGCCGGATGGCGGAACGGCGCGCGCCCCGCGCTTTGAGGAGGCGGCGCTGGATTTGCCGCAGGCGCGACCGCAGGCGGTCGCCGAGACGGAGACCGCGTCGCCGCGCACGGTGATTCAGGCGCTGGAAAGCGCGTGCCGCGCCCAGCTCGACCGGCTGGGTCTGAAACGGGTGATTGTGGGCGCGTCGGGCGGAATCGACTCCGCCCTGACCGCGGCGCTGTACAGCCGGGTGACCGGAGCCGAGAACCTGCTGCTGGTCAATATGCCGAGCCGCCACAACTCGCAGACCACGGTCTCGCTGGCGCGCCAGCTGGCGAAGAACATCGGGTGCCACTACACGGAGATTCCGATCGAGGAGAGCGTGTCGCTCACGACGAGGCAGATTGAGGGTCTGGTTTGCGAGCGGCCGGGCGGAGGCGCGCTGAAGCTGGCGCTTTCGCCCCTGGCCATCGAGAATGTGCAGGCGCGCGACCGCTCGGGGCGCGTGCTTTGCGCGCTCTGCAGCGCGTTCGGCGGGGTGTTCACGTGCAACGCGAACAAGTCCGAGTGCACGGTGGGATACGGCACGATGTACGGCGACATCGCGGGCTTTTTCGCGGCGCTCGCCGACCTGTGGAAGACGGAGGTGTGGGACGTGTCGCGCTGTTACAACCGCGAGGTGTTCGGGCGGGAGGTGATTCCGCAGGGGTCGATCGACATCGTGCCTTCCGCGGAGCTTAGCCTGGACCAGAACGTGGATGAGGGGAAAGGCGATCCGCTGAGGTACGCGTGGCATGACCGGCTGTTCGCGGCCTGGACGGAGCGCGACCCGCCCGCCGCGCCTGACGCGCTGCTGGCCTGGTACGCGGCGGGAACGCTGGAACGGGAAACCGGCTACGCGGAGGATATCCGCGCGCTCTTTCCCGACGCGCGATCCTTCTGCCATGACCTTGAGCACATGTGGCGGCTATTTAACGGCCTGGCCCGCGCCAAGCGGTTGCAGGCGCCGCCGGTCCTGTCGCTCAAGAACCGGACCTACGGGTTTGATCTGGGGGCCGCCCAGCTGCCGATTTTCTTCCCGCCGCAGTACGAGGCCGAAAAACGAACTTTGTTGTCGTGACGCCCTTCATACGGGTTCAACAACAAAAAAAAGACCCGGCAACCGCTACCCCTCATCATGAACACGGGTAATGATTGCCGAGTGCGATATTGACTCAAGAAATCAAAGGATCACTTCTTGGGCTCTTCTTTAGGCGCGACCTTTTTGCCTGCCTTGTGACCTTGTCCCTCAACCTTGCCCTGGGTCTTCGAAAGCTCGCGCATTTTAGCCTTGAAAGCCGCGGGGTCTTTTTCCTTCAGGGCGACGAGTTCCTTATAGAGAGCCTCGTCCTTGGCCTTGATGCTTTCCAAACGCTTATTCATCAGCTCTTCGCGCTGCGCTTCGGTCAGCTTGGCCGGTTTCGCCTTGGCCTGGACCTGGGTTTTATCGCCGCCCGCCGCAGCGCCCTGTTCGACTGCCGAAACCGACATGCTCATTGCTGCCACCAGCGCGCACACCAACATGATAGGACTCTTCATGAAACACTTCTCCTTGATCGTTTAGTACCGAAAAACGGTCCGCCGTTTCAGATAACGAGCGGTTCAGCGTTTTATTGCCGCGTCTCTATTCAGCCTTGTTCTTGCGCTTGCCTTTTCCCTTCGCTTCGCCATGGCCTTTGCCCTGTTCCTTGGCCAGTTCGTGCATTTTGGCCTTGAACGCCTCGGGATCCTTTTCCTTCAGGGCGATCAGCTCCTTGTACTGGGCCTCGTCCTTGGCCTTGACGCCTTCCAAAATCTTGTTGGTCATGGCTTCGTGTTCGGCCTTGCCCAGCTCGCGCATTTTGGCCTTGAACGCCTCGGGATCCTTCTCCTTCAG
>JAEAMG010001103.1_pt1 | contig 23041 bp, 10 predicted proteins | sample 8958741 | NCBI WGS metagenome assembly JAEAMG01 (sample SAMN16933256, study PRJNA681125) | bioreactor sludge metagenome | isolation source: anaerobic bioreactor treating anionic surfactant - SDBS | place: India: Bengaluru | collected 2019-02-28 | reverse complement strand
GGCGGGCTACAATGCCTGGTTCATTCTGGGCAAAGACCGGGACGCCTGGTTCCGGGTGGCGGGGGCGGCGTCGGTGCAGACGATCGTGATGGAAATGAACCCGGACCTGGTGCCGGGGAGGACCTCCATTCTGCAACTGGACGGCGGACGGTTTACCGTGAACCGTGTGACAGGTACGGCCGGCGTCAGCGGAACCGTCTCGCGCGTGCTGCTGAACGGGGGCGAGATCTATGCGGGCGGCAGCAACGGCGCGTTTATCGGGGATATGACGGAGGCGCTGGTACAGGCCGGAGGCGCCGTGATCACGGTTCCCGGCTCTTGGTATTATAAAACCCAACAGGAACTTTCGCATGATCCCTCGCTCGGGGGCACGCCCGATGGCGGTTTGACCAAGCGGGGAACGGGTAGTCTGTATCTGCAGGCGAACAACACCTATTCGGGCGTGACACGGGTTGATCAGGGTTTCCTGCATGTGGGTGCCAACCGCGCGCTGGGGACCGGGCCTGCGGAAGTGGGGACGGGCAGTTCAGATGCGGCCTTGGTGGGGGACACGGGAATGTTCACGGTCACAAACACCGTGACCTTGGGACTGAACGGCTCGGTCTGCGCGGTCACCAACGCGTCGCTCGCGCTCACGCACATCGGGTTTGTCCCCGGGTACGAACAGATCAAGGTGGGGGGCGGCAAGACGGATGGCACGGTCAGGCTCACGATTGATCCGGCTTCGACAACCCGCGTCTACAACATCTTTGTGTATGACCGGAACAAGCTGGTGCTGGACAGCGGAACGGTGATCCGTCAAACCGATCCGATGACGAATGCCGTCTCGCGTGTGAGTGTGCGGGCGGGGTCGCTGTTGAATGTGCGAGATGCGGACATTCAGATGCCGGATATCAATTATCTGCTCTTGTCGGGCGGCGAGTATTGGCAGGAAGGCGGGAAAGCCCTTTTCCCGTACGTGTTGGCTTCGACCAACTGGCCGGATTCCATGCTTCCCTCGTCTCCGGCGCGGGTCGTGCTGGACCATGGCACGCTCACGTTCACTGCGGCAAAAATGTTTTCCGGGAGCAACCGGCGCGGCACGGAGACGGTCGTGAATGGCGGCACGCTAACGGCGAAGAGCCTGAACCTGTCCAAGAGCACCCAACAGGTTTCGCTGACGCATACGCTGGAGCTGAACGGCGGGGTTTTGGAGGCTGAGGGAATCAGTTATGAGGGTGGAGAAAGCGCGGTTGAAACGGCGACGGTCCGGTTGAACGGCGGCACGCTCCGCGTCGCGGCGGCCAGCGTGGCGACGAACGATTTCATCAGCGTCAGCGGCCTGAACCTGCTCTCGGTTTATCTGGAGAGTGGCGGGTTTGTGTGCGATACGGCCGGGACGGAAACGACGGTCCGCCAGACGCTCGCGATCGATCCTGCTTTGGCCGGGGCCCCTGACGGAGGAGTTGTGAAGAAGGGCGAAGGCTGCCTGACACTCACGAAAACGATCGCCGTTTCCGGGCCGGTGCGGGTCGAGAAAGGGACGCTGCGCCTGACGGACGCGCAACTCGCCGGCACGAACGTCGACGTTCAGTCCGGCGGCACGCTGGACCTGTATAGCGGCAGGATATCCCATGCGAGCGTGACGGTGGCGGCGGGCGGCACTCTGCGGATTGCCGAGGCCGATCCCGCCGCGATGGTAACGAACGGGAGTTTCGAGATTTACACGCCGGGGCAATTGTCCGCCGCCAACAAGCATCGCTACAGCCCTTTGGGAACAGGCTGGACCTATTCTTCAGGCACGACCGCAGGTATTCAAACCAACGGCAGCGGTTTCTCGAGCGATCCCGCGTACTATACCACGAACGGCGGGGTTGCCGCGTTCGTCAAGGAAGGATTCGTCGCCACCAATTTCGCCGTTGCAAAGGCCGGCACATACTTGCTCTCTTTCGAACAGGCCACCCGGAACGGCTATTCGAGCTGGGCGCGCGTGCTTGACGTGAAAATCGACGGCCAGATCATCCACACGGTTCGGCACGGCGGCGAACTGCATGGCTTCCGGCCAGAGTCGGTGATGGTCCCTCTCGCCGCCGGATCGCACAATCTCGCCTTTGTCGGTAGGACCTCCTCGGTGGAGAATGCCAACGCGGCCGTCCTGATCGACGCGGTCAAGCTGACGGCGGTTGGGCCGGTCTCTTTCGATACCGCGACGGTGCTCAATCTCACGTCCGGCTCAACGCTGGTTCTGGACAACACGACGCCTATTTATGTGGAGTACATCTACGTGGACGGGGTCAGGAAACGCGACGTGCTGCGGGCCGGATCTTCGGGGGGCGTCACCGTCGTGGGAGACGGAAAGCTGAAAACAGTTCTCGGCGGCACGATTATGCGGGTACAATAAGGCATGATGGACTTGGATCAGGACCAAACAAACTGGTTTCCGACCGCCGCCTTCGCGCAAAAAGGCGGGTGGGCGCTGGACACGCAGTTCACGGAGTGTGTGGGATCAGCCTATCTTCTGGCGCACGGACTCGGCGTGCCGGTGCTGGACGCGCGGACCGACATCCGGTTGCCGGCTGCCGGCGCCTGGCGGGTGTGGGTGCGCACGCGCAACTGGGTAACGGGTGTCACGGATCCGCCGGGACGTTTTCAGGTGCTCATCGACGGTAAGCCGCTCGCGACCGTGTTTGGTGTCGCGCCGGACGAATGGGGCTGGGCCGATGGCGGCGTCGTTGACGTGCCCGATACGCGCGTTCACCTCGCTTTACATGACTTGACCGGGTTCGACGGACGCTGCGCGGCCATCGCGTTCACTCGGGGTTCGCGGGCACCTGTGGAGGACGGGCACGGCGGAGAAGGCGGGCGCGGTGATCCGACCCCTCGGAATTTTGACTTGGTGGTAGCGGGCGGAGGCATCGCGGGCACCTGCGCCGCGCTGGCCGCCGCGCGGCAGGGGCTCGCGGTGGCGCTTATCCATGACCGTCCAATGCTGGGCGGCAACGCGAGCCGGGAAATCCGGGTGTGGTGCGGCGGCGAAGCGCGTCACCCCCTGGTGCGGGAGGTGCGCAACCGCTTCATGAACCGCGAGCCCGGCGCGGCGCTGTCGGACCGGGCCCGCATGCGGCTCGCGCAGGACGAGCCAACGCTCGCGCTTTTTACCGGATGGCGCGCGTGCGGCGTGGTGATGTCCCGCGATGGAAAAACGATTGAAGCGGTGCGGGCGCGTCAAGTCGAGACGCAGGAGCGGGCTTGTTTTCATGCGCCGCTTTATGTGGATGCCACCGGCGACGGCTGGATCGGATTCTGGGCGGGTGCGGAGTCCCGCATGGGGCGCGAGGCCGCACAGGAACACGGCGAAAGCATGGCTCCGCTGCACGCGGACGAGCAAACGCTGGGATGCAGCTTGATGTGGCAATCCGCGGACGCGAACGTGGAGATGCCGTTCGGCCCGCTGCCGTGGGCTGAGCCGGCGGCGCAGGGGCTTGCCGCGACCCAAGGCGAATGGAACTGGGAGGTCGGGCTCGACCGCGACACGATCCGCGACGCCGAGGCGATCCGTGATCATCTCTTGCGCGTCATCTACGGGAGCTTCAGCTTGGCCAAACGCGAAGCAAAAAACGCCCGCAAAGTTCTGGATTTCGTGCCGTTCAATCTGGGCAAGCGCGAGTCGCGCCGCTTGCTGGGCGACGTGGTGCTGACCGAAAACGATGTGCGCGAAAAAACCGTGTTCCCGGATGCGGTGGCCACGGGAACGTGGTCGATCGACCTTCACGAAAAAGCCGGTGGACCCGACTATCTGACCGTGTGCCGTCAACCGCTTTTCGGGAGGTATTTCATTCCGTTCCGTTCGCTCTATTCGCGCAACGTGGAGAATCTCATGATGGCGGGGCGGTGCTTCAGCGCCACACATGTCGGCTTGGGCAGTCCGCGCGTCATGAACACCACGGGCCAGATGGGTGTGGCCGTGGGGTGCGCGGCGGCGGTGTGCAAGAAGAGCGTGCTCTTACCGCGCCAGCTCGCGCAAAACGCCGCGCGGGTGAGTGAGCTTCAGAATCTCATCGGCGGCGAGTTTCCCGGTCATCCCGATCCGCTCCGCGCGGGGTGGCAGATCGTGGATGAGACAGACGTCAGCTCCGTGACCGTATCCGGCGTTTGGAAAAAGGGGCTGCACGAGAACGGTGACCACGTCGGAGACGGGTTTCTTTACGCCGAGAGGGGCGATGTGAACACCTGGGTGGCTTATGCGTTGCCGGTGCGCGAAGCGGGCCGCTACCGACTCCGCATGATCTGGAATTATTATTGGAGCGGACGGGCTGCGGCCGTGCCGGTGGTGATCACCCATGCCGAAGGGAGTTCGCGCGTCACGGTTGACATGAATCAAGGCTCTGGACAGTGGCACGATCTTGGCGTGTATCCCTTCAGGCCCGGCCTTCCCGCCGAGATTCGGATCGAGACCGACGGCACACAGGGGATCGTGGTCGCGGATGCGGTTGCGAGCGAGAGAGTGGCCGATGGGGGCTGAAATTTCGCATGGACCTGAAGAGTCGGGATAACGATTCCGACGCTCGTAAGAAAAGAGGAAGCATGACAGCGAAGAAGATGTTTCCGGCACGTGTGCCGGAGGGGCAAGAATTTCAGGGTATGGGTGGCGCGTATGTCGCGCTGATGACTCCGTTCACGAAACGTGACACCCTCAACGCGGCCATGATCGAGAGACAGGTGGCCTACTATATCAGCCGCGGCAGTCGCGGTCTCTACGTGACCGGAGGAACGGGCGAGGGGCTGCTGCTGAGCAAGGCCGAACGCAAGCGGGTGCTGGAGGTCGCGGTCCGGGCGAACAGCGGACGCATCAAAGTGATCGCGCACATCGGCTGCCTGAATACGGACGATTCGGTTGAGCTGGCGCGGCATGCCGAAAAGACGGGAGCCGACTGGATCTCGTCCGTCGCGCCGGTGTATTTCGGGCAGACGTTCGCGGCGGCGCAGCGGCACTATGCGAAGATCGCGGGAGCCACGGGGCTGCCTTTTCTGATCTACTCGGCGGTCGGTTCCACGCTCGACGCGGAGCGGGATGCGCGGCTTTTCGATATTCCGAACGTGAAGGGCATGAAATATACAGGGAACGATTTCTATGCGCTACAGCGGCTGATCTGGCGCCTGGGGCGTCCCGCGATCTTTTTCGCCGGGATGGACCCGTTGTTTGTCCCGGCGTTCGCATCCGGCTGCATCGCGGGGTGTATCGGCACGACGCAGAATGTCGTTCCCCGGCATTTCTCGCGCATGTACGAGGCGATGACGCAGAACGATTTCGCGACCGCCTCGCGGCTGCAGACCGAGGCCAACCGCGTGCTGGAACTGATGGTCGAGAGCGAGAACTGGTCGTTCCGCAAAGCGATGGTACGCTATTTGGGTCTCGACGTCGGCGCGGCGCGTCCACCGTATGCACCGTTATCGGAAGAAGCTTATGCGGCATTCGCGGAGCGCATCCGCAAGCAGGGAATCGTGCGCGAGAATGACGCCGCCAAGATTGGGTAGGAGAGAGAAATGACAAAATGGACAGGTCTGGGTTGCGTGCTCATGGGGGTGTGCGCCATGGCGCAGGGTGAGCTGGCATACAAAAAAATTGAGGTGCTGGCGGACGGTAGCGCGTCCGCTCAACCATACCTCGCCTTCCCTGCGGTACTTGACCTCGGAAAAGACATCCTGGTTTCGTACAAGCGGGGACGCTCACATGCCGGAGACCCCGACGCTGTTTTGGAAATGATGCGGATCGACGGCAAAACAGGGCGGGGTCACGAGCCGAAAACACTTGCTCACGTCGAAGGCAAGATCATGCAGATGGGCGAATGGGTGCGCTTCCCGAACGGCGACATCGCAACCTACATCGATGCGCAGCAGAAGGGCAACCCTCAGCGCATCGGGCTGATGGGTGTTCGTTCCAGCGACGGCGGCAAGACATTTGGGCCAGTCGAGCGGCTGGGCGTGGTAGACGGCGTGGAATACGGGTACGCGTTTGAAGCCGTCACGCGTGCTCCGACAACGTGGATGCTGGTGATGACCTTCACCAACCTGACCGGCGGAACCTATACCTCGCGGTTGCGTCGGCCGGTCGCGGGCTCTGTAGACGTGGTTCGCTCCGATGATAATGGCAAGAGCTGGAAGTTTGTGCGTAGCGTCACGCGCGAGCTGGATGGCGCATCGATCAACGAAAGCTCGCTCGCGACGTGCGGGGACGGTTTTATTGTCGCGGCACGCGGATATGACGACCGTCAGTGGCTGATGCGCACGGACGGCGATTTCCACGTGGCAAGTAAACGGTGTATCACAGGGGGCGAGAACACGTTCATCGCTTCGCACGTGGGCAGGCCGCGCGTCTTCACGCGCGACGGCAGTTGGTATTTGATGGGTCGCAACGTGATTGCGCCCAAGACGCCGATGCGGCTGAGCCTGTTCCGCTTCAATTCCGAAACCTTGAAGGTGAACCGTCACGTGGTGTTGGATAATGCTGAAGGCAACAAGGTCGCTGACGGCTATTACGCCATGCCGTATTGGCGGGAACGCGATGGCAAGACCTTGTTCAACGTCGTCACCTATAAAAAAGAAGCTGGCGCGCCGCAGATCATCCGGCTGGAATTCGACTGGCAGGAGGTTCGGTGAACGCATCAGCAAAAATGAAACTCGGAGGGGTTGCGCTGGCTCTGGGGTGGCTCTGCGCGGGTGAGGCCTCGGACAGGATCGACTGGCAGGAGGCGGACGCGCAGGACGCGCAGGCCCGCGTGATGGAACGGTGCCCGGACAAGATGGCATCGAGCTTGCCGATCGCGTTCCGGCATCCGGTTTCATGCCGGCAGAATACGGATAAGATCAAGCAGGCGCTCTTTGTTTTTGAAGCCGGGGGCGGCGAAAGCGCAGGCGCGGTCACCGGATATGCGGCGGAGATTGGAACGGGCGACAAGCCGGGTGCGTGGAAAGCCTTGCCGCCGCCGGTCTCAAAAGAGGATGGCAGACGCTATCGCATCGTGGGCGAGTCGGTTATCCCGATGGGGCACCAGCATCTTTTGCTGACGGGGCGAGCGTTGGATGCGTCAAACGCCGACGTGCTCAAAATACTGGCTTATCACACCGTAACGGCGCAATGGTTTGTGTTGGGAGACGCGCCGGAACCGGCGGACGGTTCGCCGGTCCTGATGCGGAAGAGCGCGACAGAATTTCTGTTGGCCACTCAAACGAAAACGGGTGCGGCCTCTCTTCATCGAGCGGTTCTGGTGCGGAAGGAACGTTTTTCGCTGTTGAACTACGCGGTGGTCGGGCTCTATTTTGCCAGCATGATCGGCGCGGCGCTGATCATGCTGGTCAGGAACCGCCGGCAGACGGCCAACGAGTATTTCAAGGGCGACGGAAAGCTGCCGTGGTGGGCGGTTGGCATCAGCATTTACGCCGCCATGTTCAGCGCGATCTCGATGATCGCTGGCCCGGGAATCAGCTACCTGCTGAACTGGTCGTACTTCACCATCATCCTCAGCAAGATTCTGATTGTGCCCATCATCGCCTGCTTCTACCTGCCCTTCTTCCGACGGCTGAATGTGACGAGCGCATATGAGTATCTGGAGGCGCGTTTCAATGTGGGGTGCCGCGTGTTCGCCAGCGCGGCCTTTGCCGGCTTCATGATTTTCAGGTCGGCGCTCGTCGTCTATCTGCCGGCGTTGGCGGTTTCGTCGATCGCCGACATTCCGCTCGACGTGACGATCATCGGCCTCATGGTGGTCTCGGCGGTCTATTGCGTGTCGGGCGGCATCAAGGGGATCGTCTGGGGCGATTTTTATCAGGGGCTCATTCTGATCATCAGCATCGCCCTGACCGTGGTGATCCTGATCTGTGGAACGGACGGCGGGTGGTCGGGTTTCCTTTCCATCGCGCAGGCGAACAGCAAATTCGACGCGTTCAATTTCACCTGGGATCTGACTTTGCCTGTCTTTTGGGTCATGCTGATCGGCGGCTTTGTTTCCAACCTCAATTCGTATACCAGCGACCAGTGCGTTCTGCAGCGGTTCATGACGACCAAGGATGAGAAGTCCGCGGTCAGGAGCATTCTGTTCTGCATGGTCATCACCTTCATTTCCGGGCCGATGCTCTACGCGATCGGCACGGGCCTGTTCACCTACTTCAGCAGCCATCCCGCGCGGCTGGATGTGACGCTGCCGAAAAACGATGCGATCTTTCCCGTGTTTATCGCCACGGGGCTGCCGCCGGGCGTCGGAGGCTTGATGCTCGCGTCGATCTTTGCGGCCACGCTGACAACCCTGGCCGCCAATCTCAACGCGACGGCGACCGCGCTGACCTCCGACTTCTACCTGCGCTTCAAGCGGGTGCAAGGAAGCGACGCGCAGGCGGTCTCGTGCGGCAAGGGGCTGACGCTGGCCTGTGGGGCTGTGGGGTGTGTATTGGCGCTGCTCTTCGCGCATGTGGAAATTCAGTCGATGCAGGAGACGTTCTACAAATTCTTGGGTGTGCTGACTTCTGGCATCACGGGACTTTTCCTGCTCGGGATGTTTGCGCCGCGGGTGGGGGGTAAGGCGGCCATCATCGGCTTGAGTGTGAATTATGGGGTGTGCTTTGTGCTGGCGTTTGTGCCTTTGCCGTGGAAGCCGCACCTCATGCTGTATGGCGTAGCCGGTCTGGTCGCCTGCCTGGTGACGGCTCCGCTGGTGAGTCTGATGATGCCGAACAGGAAACCGACCGCGGGCTTGGTATGGGGCGGGTTTTTCAAGACGAAAGCACGAGCATGAGCAAACGGCATAACCGATCACGGACGGCGGCAGGGAGCGCCCTCGTCGTTCTTTTTTTAGCGGCAGAGCTTTTGGCGCGGCCCATCACGATCGACGTCTTCTTCCTGCAGTCGGCGGAAGGGCACAGCCGCGAGCTGAAGCCCGGCGACGCCTTTGAAGTGGGCGTGCGGGTAACGAACCGCGACGCCGGACGGCTCACCTATGTTCTGCGCACCGTGGAACCCGTCACCCGCGACGCCGCGCCCCCCGTGTTGGACTTTTACGAACAGGCGCGGCGCTTCGCCTTCCTTTCGGAAAACGGCAGCGTACAGTTGAGCGACAACGGGAAGCAGGACCTTGACCCCGGGACAAATGCCTTCCGCGCACGGCTGAGCACGAAAGCGTGGAAGCCCGGACGCTACGAGCTGGGCCTTTTCGCGCACAACAGCACGGACAAGAAGCACGGCCGCTACGAAGTCGCCATGGCCCGTTTTTCCGTCGAGGTCGCGACGGACCGTGTGCGCCTGATCGATCTCCAGAATCCCTCCGCCACGCGCATCCGCAAAGCTTGTTTTCGTCCCGAGGCCGTTCAAGCGGGGGAGCAGGCTGTGCTTTCGGTGGAGGTGACAGGTCCCGACCTTGTCGGCCTGGATGTCTCTACGCCCCTGCGCCTCGCCCCGGACGGGGTCCTGCCGGATTTCCGTTACGACGCCGAAACCCGTGCCGCACGGCTGGCCGATCAGGACGCGGCGATGGTGCTTTCGCAAGGCGCGCTGGATATCCATTCGGCGGCTGATACGATCGAAGTGCCTCTGCGCACCGACGGCCGAAAGCCGGGCTTGTATTTTGTGACGGTGGCGGCACATGCGAAGGAAGGCCGCCCGGATGAACGGCGCATCGCCCTGCGGATCAAGAGTCCGGAAGACCGTCTCCGGGTTACGGTTTCGGAGTCTTGGATCGCGATGGAAGGAGCGAGTGCGGGGCGTTTCACGCGCCTGCCGGACGGCACGCTGATTTACGGCAACCGCGTGAGTGCTGATCACGGCAAAACTTGGCAGCCTCAGAAAGGCGGCGGACTCGGCGGCGGCTGTCCCGTGCTGAACGACGGCCGGGTGCTGGCTTTGGATTACAGTCCGCTGCCCATCGAAGGACGTCCGGGCTGGTACTCCTCGACGCTTCGCAGCAGCCGCGACGGCGGCCGCACCCTCCGCCGCGAAGCGGCCCAAATCCACGTGCCGCTGGCCAAAGCGGCCAAGGGTCATGCCCAGCATAAAGGTCCGCTGTGCACCGGTTCGTTCGTGCAGCGCGACGACGGCTCGTTGCTGGCCCTGATGATGGGCTGGTTTGTCGGCGACGACACGCTCTGTCCCTATGGGCGCGGACGTCCCTACTCGCGCACCTATGTCTGTGAATCGTCCGACGGCGGCCGCGTGTGGAAATACCTCGCGACGGTGGGTTCCGGCGCAATCGGCAGCGAAGGCTATAATGAGGGTGCCATCGAAAAACTACCCAATGGCGAAATCGTGGCCGTCTTGCGTACCGGTAACATGGCCGACGTCGCCTGGCAGGACAATCCGGTGATGGCATCGCGCAGCAGCGACGGCGGTCGCACGTGGAAAAAACCTTGGCGGACGGGCGTCAACGGCGCGTATCCCGACGTCGCTTTGCTCTCCGACGGAAAGCTGGCCCTGTCCACCGGTCGCCCCGGAGCTTATGTTCTTTTCAGCGCGGACAACGGCGACACGTGGCAGGACCTGACGCTCGTAGACGCCTCAGATAATTCGGGCTATACCGCGCTGATTGAAACCCGTCCCGGCGAAGTCCTTGTCGCCTTTAGCGAAGGTTACCTGCGTCCCGGTATCGAAAACGTCGTCCGCATGGCCTACGTGCGCTACGAGAAGACCGCAAAGGACTAATACCGGAAGTGGAGAAGGGTTCAGGGTGTGCAACGTCACAGCCTCCGACAGGTTATTTCCAAACCCCGAATCCTATTTTTCTCCACTCGGCGTGCTCCTGAACGCTTTCGGGGTACAGCCGAACATTTTCTTGAAGTGGGTGGAGAAATGTTGGGAAGAGGCGAAGCCGAGTGCACTGGCGATTTCGGTGATGGGTTTTGATGTGTCGCCGAGCTGGCGCTTGGCTTCGTTCAAGCGGCAGAAAAGCTGGTAGTGGAGCGGCGGGAAGCCGGTCGCCTGTTTGAAGGCGTTGATGAAACGGGTCGGCGAGAGCGCCGCCTCCCGTGCCAAAGCGTCTAGATTGATCTTCTGCTCCGGGTGTTGACGAATGCGAGTGATGACGGCTGAAAGATCCTGCTGGTCCGCAGGGGACGGCTTCTTATCGACGAGTTCGGCGATCTCGAAAACGAGTGTCATGCAGGCGCTCCGAAGCGCGAAAGTCTGATAATCCCCGCACAGTGCATCCGCGCATTTGAAGAGCCGATGGAAGGCCGAAGCGATTTTCGTCGTATCCGCGACAATGTGGCAGGGCAGGGCTGTGAACTTGTTTTGGAGCGCCCGGATCTCGGGCGTGGTCAGGCCCAGGACCCCCGGCGGTTTATCCTGAAGACGCAGGTGGAGCCAGTAGTGGACATCGCCTTTCGGCAGCGCCAGCAAACGGTGCTTCTCATCGGGCCGGTTAATGAACAGATCACCCGGCATGATCGAGTGGCGCTCGGTTTTGTTTTCGAGAACGAGCGCACCGCGCAGGCAGAGGCCGATTTCGAGGCATCCCGCATGGGCATGTTCGTTGACGGCCCAGCCGTAGCGGATGCTTCGCGTATAGCCCAGCATGGGCACGCCCGGTACGCCGAGTTCCTCGAGGTTCACCATGCGCCGCTGGATCGGCTTCTCGCTATCCTGTGTTGGCAACTTATCCACACATCCAGTGTAATAAGCCCGCCCTCTAAAGGCAACGTGCGATTTTCGTTTCAAGGTTAAACATGGACGGGGTATAATGCCTACTCAACTGACTTGGAGATTGCCATGAACGAAATGTTCGGACTGCTGATTGGGCTTGGCCTATTAGGCATCCTGTTTGTGATTCCCGTCATCCTATTGATCCGGCTGTCAGGGGTCTGCCGCGGGGTTGAGGACCTGCAGCGGCGTATGATCACGCTTGAGCGGCTGCTGGTGAGGAAGCCTGAAGCGCCGAAGGCGGCTGCGGAAGAGGTTTTCCGACACGACGCCCAGATGCCGGGCGGGGAAGCTGTCAAACAGGACGCGGGACAGAAAGAGGAGCGGCAGAAACCGATCCTGCAACGGTCAGAGCCGACGCCACCGGTGCCGGCGGAGCCGAGCGCGTTCGAGCGGGCTCTTGAAAAAGCGTGGAACTGGTTGGTGCTTGGCGAGGAGTTCCGCAAGCCGGGCGAGTCGTGGGAGTACGCGGCGGCGACCAACTGGCTGCTGCGCGTCGGCATCGTGGTGGTCCTGGCGGGCGTCGCTTTCTTTCTGAAATACTCGATCGAGAAGGGCCTGATGGGGCCGCTCGGGCGCGTGGCGCTGAGCGTGACGGCGGGCCTTGGACTGATCGTTTTTGGCGTGCGGCTGCTCTTTAAAAAATACCATCTGCTGGGCCAAGGGCTGACGGGCGCGGGCTTTGTGACGCTCTATTTCGCTTTCTACGCGGCCTCGGGCATGTATCATCTGATGCCGAACGCCGCCGCCTTCGCGCTGATGGCGTGCGTGACATTGGCGGCGGGCGTGATGGCGGTCACGTATCAGTCTCTACTGATTGCGCTCCTGGGCGTGGTCGGCGGCTATGCGACGCCGGTGATGCTCGGCGGCTCGGGTGCAAACGACCTGTTCTTTTTCGGGTATGTGCTGCTCGTGGGGTGCGGCGTGCTCGGCATTTCGCTGGTGCGGCGTTGGCCCCTGCTGAACGTGCTCGGGATGCTTGCTTCCTACGGGTTGGCCTTTTTCTTCTGCGAGCATCATCACGCGTCGGCGCAACTCGTGCGCGATTTGATTTTCCTGTCGGCGGTGCATTTGCTCTATCTGTTTTCGGTGATCACCCTCCACATCCGCAAACGGCTGGTCACCGGCGTGGTCGAGTGGGTTGCCATTTTCCTCAATGCGGGCATCTACTGGGCGTGGACCTTCATGCTCTTTCAGCCGATCTTCGGCAAAGAAGGAACCGGCTTGGTTTCGCTGGCTGTGGCGGCGGTCTACGTGGCTCTGGTTTATGCGTCTCTCAAGCGCGGGCTGCTTGACAAGGCCCTGCTCACGCTCTTCATCGCACTGGCGGCGGTGTTCCTCGCGATGAGCCCGATGCTGATGCTGTCGGGCGGTTGGCTGACCATGGCGTGGTGCCTGCAGGCGCTCGCGATGCTTTGGCTCTCGCACAGGACGGGGCAGACGTTTCTGGCCAAGGCGTCCCTCGTGCTCTTTGCGTTGGCCTGTGTGCGCGGCATGACGTGGGATTTGGGGAGGCTGTATGATCATCAGCAACCTTGGAGGCTGACGGGGATGGCGTTCTGGAAAGCGGCGGGGCTGCGGCTGCTCTCCTACGGCGTCTTGCCCGCGACGCTGACCGCCGCATGGCGGATCAAGCGGGCACAGGCGCAGGCGGCCAAGGTGTTGGGTCTGGTGCTGGTGCAGGTGTGGCTCTATCTTACCCTTGAAGCGGGGGTGATCGCCCGCGTCTATGCGCCGGGATTTCGCCAGGGTGTGGTGACGCTGGTATGGACGCTCTTCGCCTTTGCGCTGCTCTTTGCGGGAATCCGCACGCGCGGGAAGTGGCTGCGCTGGTGCGGGCTGGCGCTCTTCGGGCTGGCGGTCTGCAAGCTGCTGGGCTGGGATCTCGCAGGGCTCGATACGCTTTACCGTATCATCGCCTTTATTTCGGTGGGCGTGCTGCTGGTGATGGGGTCGTTCGTTTATCTCAAATACCGGAACCTTTTTGAAACTGAGGAAGACGGACGAAAGACGGCAGGCTGAGGAAGGAACTGATGAAGATTGAGAAACTGTTCGGAATCGGAGTGTCGCTGGCGGGTTTGACCTGCGCGGGCGAATGGCGTGTGACGCGTGACATTGTCGGCGAGACCGCGGAGACGGCGGTGGCGGCGGTGACGCTGGACACCCATGTGTTTGCCAATACGTTGTCGGATTTTGAGGATGTGCGGGTGCTGGACCGTGCGGGTCGCGAAGTGCCGCGCGTGATTCAGGCGGAGTTCAACTATAAATTTGAGGAGCGCCACACGCAGCGCGAAGCCAAGCTCAAGAGCCTTGATCAGTTGCCGGACGGCGGACTGGCGGTCGTTTGCGAAATCGAGCGTACCAATGCGGTGTCGCTCACACAGGTCAAAGTGAGTTCGCCGCTCCGTAACTACGAGCAAACGGTGACCGTGTATGTGCCGGGGCCGGGTAACACCTGGCGCCAGGTTCAAGCGGCTGAACCGCTTTTCGACTACAGCCGCTTTGCGGATATTAAGAAAGAGACGGCGGACCTGCCGCGACTGACCAACCGGCTGTTTAAGCTCGTGATCGGGCAGGCGGATGACAAAGTGTTTTCCACATACGCGTCGATGACCGAAGAAAGCGAGGGCGGCAAGGCGACGGTTCAGCGGCTGTTCAAGCGCTACAGCGTGGAGAGCCGTCCGTTCCGCATCGACGCGATCAGCTTCCGGGATACGGAACGGGATGCGGTGGGCGATGAGGCGCGGGTGGAGCGGATAACGGCCCCGGAGATCGTGGTGAAGGAAGCTGTCGAAAAGAAGAGCACGGTGCTGACGGTTCCAGCAGGCCGGTGGCCGGTGGTTGGTCTCGCGTTCGAGCCGGAGCAGCAGAACTTTGAACGTCAGGTTACGGTTGAATGTCCCGCGCCGGGTGGCTGGCGCGTGATTGGAAAAGGCCTGCTCGCCCGTGCGCGATTACCCGGTGTGAAGCCTGTCAATCAACGTGAGACGGTTTTTCCCGAGAGTCGCGCGGACCAGTTTCGTGTGACCGTCCGCAATGACGACAACCCGCCGCTGACCTTCGGGAAAGACGGCGTGACGCTTTTGCGCCAAGTGTATAACGCCCTTTTCATCGCGGAAAAAGGGGAACGCTACCGGCTCGTTTACGGCAACCCCGAGGTTAAGGCCGCACCTGTGTACGAGCAGGGGGTGCTGGCGTATTTGAGCAGCGGCCAGAAGGCGGTGGCCTGGCGGCTGTCACCGGCACCGGAAGGGAAAGTCACGTACGGCGTAGCGGTACGGGTGCGGCGGTTTTTGGCCCGACGCGGCATGCTTCTGCTCTCCGTGCTGGTCATAGCGGTGCTTGGCGTGCTGATCCTGCGTGCCGCGCGGCACGTGGAACAACGATAAGATCGGTCGGGATCGTAGGTCCGCCCAGCTCGTTTTTCTATGACGCCGAAGGAATGAGCCCGGGGATTTTGGCGGCGGCGGCCTGGAGTTCCTGCTCAAGCGCCTTGAGCTGCGGATCGGCCGCGAGCTTGGCGGGATCAATCGGATGTTTCACTTTCCACGCCTTGTAGGCGGCGGCCGCTTGGTCGGCCTTGGCCTTGATGCGCACCTGCTCATATTTGAAGGCGCGCAGGGCTTCATCGGCCTGGGTCTTGCGCGCGCCGGTCATCGTCAGCATCTGCCGCTCCATTCCGGCGGCTTTCGTGATGCTGTCCTGATAGGCCTGCTGCGACTGACGGGCCGTATTAAAATACGGATTCGCGGAGAGGGCCTCGTCCTCGAGCGCCTCTTTGCGATCGGCGATTTTTCCTTTGAGGGTGAAGTACTGCCCGAGGTTCTTGATGGTCTCGGGGGCGAACGTGTCGGGATGACCCTCATAGGCGGCGACATCGGTGCAGTCGAGCAGGTAGGGTCCCTCCCACGCCTCCCCGCGCTTCACGGAACAGACCAGCATGGCGTTCTTCGAGCTGGGTTTGACGTCGTTGTACGTGAAAAGCGTGCCGCCCGGCAGCTTCCCGCTGTTCTTGCCTTGCGGCGTGTAGTAGGGGCTGGAGGTCTGGACAAAGCCCCAGCCGCTCTTGGGCCCGAGGAACGTGACTTTGGTAACGGTCTCTCGCGCGGTCTCTCGCGAGGGTACGGCGATGCTCATACCGGAGTTGCCGCTGACGGTGCCCGCGCTGGCGCTGCCGGGCTGCCGGGTGAGCGGTGCCAGATTGCGCGACGAGCGCTTGGCTTCCGCCGACGCGACGCAGGCTGAGAGACCGAGTGTGATCAAAAGGATAGAGGTCTTCATGACTTTTTCGGCTAGGTAAACGGCGGGAATTGAAACATAATTGGCTTGGCGACACCAAGCAGAAAATGTGGGTAAAGGCGGGAATTGACACGGTAAAGGTGAAAGCGCATAATCTAACACCCTAGTATTTAGTGGTTTCACCGAAAAGAGGGAGCCTGATCCATGAAGACAATGTGGCGTTGTGCAAGTGCGGTGATCTTCACGGCAGTGGCCGCGTGCGGGCAGGGAATCCGTTCGGCAGGCGAGCTGTTCGTCTATCTGGATGCGACCAACGTGACCGGTCTTGCCGAAGGCGCGACGGTCGCGAGCTGGACCAACCGAGGGACCTTGGCCGAGTTCGTGCCCGCGATTCCAGGTAAAGGCGCGACCTATGCCGCCAATGTCGGCGGCGCGGCGGCGCTCCAGTTTGACGGCTCCAAGCAGTGCGGGATGGCGCTGGCTGGCCACACCAACAACGCCACCAAGGGCGGTGTGCCGCTGAGCCTCCTCGGCACCAACGCCTGGTCGTCTGAGGTCTGGGTCCACAATCCGGGTGCGACCAATATCGAAACCCTGCTCACGTGGACGTCGCGGCGCGACGGCGGCAACTACCGCATGATGGAGATGCGCTACGGTTCGGATGTCAACAACGCGGTTGAACATTACATGCGCAACATCAGTTGGACCGTCGGCCTGCCGGCTTTCGGCCAGTGGCACCACGTCGCCTGCACGCGTGACGCGGCCTGCACCAATCGGCTGTATCTCGACGGCCGGCTGGTGACCGAGCTTTTCATGGGGGGAACCAACATGCTCGACCTTGCCACCAACAACGCGCTGTTCGCCGTCGGCGCGGTGGACACCGGGTCGGGGTGGGATTATCCGCTGAGCGGCTCCATCGCCGTGGTGCGCGTGCATGACGGCACGCTGAGCACGGCGGACGTGGTGAACAATTTCATGGTCGAGCGCAGCCGCTTCGGCGGCGGTTGGCAGAACGCGGGTGTGGGCGCATGGAGCGACTCCGCGAATTGGGAGAACGGCGTGATTCCCGGAGCGGGAAGTCCGGTGTATCTCAACAACGGCGGCACCGCGACCTATAACGGCACGCCCTACGCCGGCGCAGTGAATACGGGCATGTGGTATGCGGTCCACGGCGGGATGTCGCTCACGGGCGGCGGCTATACCGCGCTGCCGACCTTCGCCGATGCCTATGTCCGCATGGGCGTGGGCGTGGGCAGCGCGTTCACCCTCGGCCTCGCGGGCGGCACCTTCACCACCGGCGGCAACACCTTGCGCCCCGGCGACACGGCCGGCGCGACCGGAACAATCAATCTGAACGCGGGCGGCAGACTGGTCACGCCCCGCCTCCAGAAGGGTAGCGGCACCGCGTATCTCAATGCGGACGGCGGCACGCTGCAGGCGGTCTCAACGGCCGCCGATTTCCTGCAAGGTCTCGACAGCGCCAAGGTCAAGGCGGGCGGACTGACCTTCGATGTGCCGACCAATGTGGCGGTCAGCGTCTCTCAGGCGCTGCAGGAAGACTCCTCAAGCCGTGGCGGCGGGCTTTCGAAGACCGGGATGGGCTCGCTCAACCTTGTCGGCGCCAACACGGTCACCGGTGCCCTGGCGGTCGCGGGCGGGTCGCTGGTGATCCAGCCCGGAGCGCTTTCCACGTCCTTTGCCTCGCCGATCACGCTCTCCAACGGCGGAAGCATCGGCTGGAACCAAGCCGGCTGCGCCACGATCCTGGCGAACCGTTTGACGGCCGGGTCGTCGGGATTCTTGACGCTCTTCGTGCCCAATACCAACGACAGCATCAACCTCTCCTCCTTGTCGAACGTGACGCTGCGCACAGACGGCACCTTTACTTACACCGGCACGCTGACACCCTATACCAATCTCTACCGCTTTGCGCCCAACAACGGCACCGTGACCTTCTCGCAGCAGATCGTCGACCAGCCGGGCGTGGTCGGCCGTGTGGAGAGCCGGGGCACGACGAACGGCTGGCTGAAGCTCACGGGCAACAGCAGCTACACGGGCGGCACCCTCTTGGAGTCGGGAGGCCTCATCATGACGCACGCCAACGCGCTGGGTACGGGCACGGAGGGCGTGCAGGACATCGTCTGCGGCAGCGGTTCGGTTCTGCGCGTGCAGGTGCCGCTGGGCAGCGCGACGTTCTTCAGCCGCGTGGCTGCGGCCCCCTACATGTCGCTGCAGCTCAGTGGCGCGGGCCTGACCAACACGCTCGACTTCTCGTCCAGCCCGAATATCTTTACCGGCACCGAGAACACCAGTGTGAAGAGTTACTTTACAGGCACGCTCACGCCTTACGGAACCACTTATCTGCTCGGTAATACCGGCATCGATGTCGGGGATGGCAGCTATGGCTTCGTCATCACCAACCTGACGGACGGGGCGGGCGGCGTGCCGCGCAGCGTCTTGATCAAGGGGGTCGGGGTGGTGGACACGCGCAACAACGCCAGTTATTCCGGCGGCACGCGCGTGGAGGATGGCGGGAAGATCATTGTCACCGGCGACAGTGGCTTCGGCAGCGTGCCGGCTGTGTTCGATCCCTCCAACATCGTTTTCAACAACAGCGGCGTGTTCCGAACCGAGAACCGCTTCATCACGCTCGCCAAGACGCGTGGCATTGTGTTCGGACCCGGCACCACGCGCATCCACGCCTCCGGCGCGCTGCCCGCGCAGCTCATGATCCCGGGCGACATCACAGGCTCGAGCACCCTGCGCATGACCGACTGGGGCTGGGTCACCTTCGCGGGTTCGAACAACACCTACAGCGGCCGCGTGCAGCTCGAAGGCACGGTGGGAGCGATGATGATCGGCGACGGCACCAACTTCAGCTGGACCTCCACGGGTGGCATCGTCGGCACCGGTTCGCGCGGCTGGCTCTACCTGAATAACGGCGGCAACGACACGTTCTCCGACGTCTTCTCGGGCAACGGCATTCTGACCAAGAAGGGCCTGGGAACCGTCACCTTGGCCGCGGCTCAGACCAACAAGAGCCAGCCGACCAACACGGTTATCGAAGCGGGTACGCTGCGCTATGGCGTGAGCGGGGCGCTGGCCTCGGGCGCTGGCGCTGGCGCGGTCGATATTTTCAGCACCGGGTTTTTGGACCTGAACAATTTTTCCGCCACGCTGAACGGTCTGACCAGCGGAGGCTGCGTGACCAACACGGGCGGCAACGCCGTCACCCTGCAGGTCGGCTTCGACACGCTCGCCTCGGCCTTCAGCGGCTGCATCGCCTCGCCGATCACCCTGACCAAGATCGGGACCAACAGTTTGACGCTGACGCATCCCAATCCGACGCGCGAGGCCGTGACGGTGTCGGCGGGTGCCTTGGTGCTGGGGCCGTCCACGGCGGTCACGAACGGCGTGACCATCGCGAGCAACGCGGTCGTACAGGCGTTCGGCTACCAAGGCTTGCGCGGCGAATACTACGACAACGTTTTCCCGGTCGGCGGCGCGGTCGCCTGGCCGGAGCTGGGCACGACGCCCGCGGCGGTGGACGCGCTCCTTGCGGGGCGCGTTCCCGAGCTGGTGATCGGCAGCGGCAGCTTCGGTACGTTCTTCGATTCGACCACCAACGGGGCGGCTTTCCCCGGCAAGTACAGCGGCGCGGTCGATTACTTCGTGGCGCGCTGGACAGGCGTCTTCAAGGCTGAAACGGCGGGGCTCTATGCGTTCAACATTCTCGGTGATGACGGCTGCATGCTCTTCATCGACGGGGCGCTGGTGGTCAACAACCGCACGGGCGGTGGCACGGCGGCCGGGAGTGTGACGCTGACGCAGGGTGACCACGATATTATGCTTTTCTTCTTCGAGCGTGGCGGCTTGCAGATCCTCCGGATATGGATGACCCCGCCGGGCGGCACCTCGGCGCTGCTGCCTCAGCGGCTGCTGAGCGTCAAGCCCGCGACCGTCAGCGGCGTGGCCGGCGTGCCGGGCAGCCGGCTGGCTGTGACGGACTATGCCGAGCTGGATATCGCGCAGGCGACAGCCGCCTCAGTCGGCGGTTTCGGCGGCACGGGCCTGACCAATGCGGTGATCGAAAAGCGCGGTGCGGGCGTGCTGACGCTGACGGACACCTCCAGCTTCCGCGGGCTGACGCGTCTTGTCGGCGGCGGCTTGACGCTCGCGAGCGGCGTCTCGCACACCGGCGCGTTCAATGTGGTCAGCGGCGCGCTGACCGTCAGCGGCGGCATGAATGTGGACACGGCGCCGGTGCTCATCGGTTCGCTCTCGGTGGCGGCGGAAGGGCAGCTGTCGCTCGCGGCCAAGACCGTTTTGCGCATCAACCAGATGACAAACGGCACCTTCGCGGGAACGCTCACGGGCGGCACGGCGGACAGCGTGATCGCCAAGGACGGCGCGGCGGAGCTGGTCATCACGAGCGACGTCAGCACCTATCCCGGCACCTGGGAAGTAGTGGCTGGCAATCTCGTGATCGGCGCCGGCGGCCTGCTCGCGTCCAATGCGGCTGTGGCGACCCGCGAGGGCGGAGTGCTGGTTTTCCGCAGTCCAACGAATGTCGTGTTCGCGGGCACGATCAGCGGCACCGGCGCCGTCCGCAATGAGGGCCCGGGCACGCTGACGCTCACGGGTGCGGTCTCCAGCGGCATACAGGTTGCGCCGGGACAAACGGTCATTCTCGATGGCGCGGCCGTGGCCGGCATCGTGACGCTGGCCGGCGCCTGTAACAATCAGGGCACCTTGATCTTCAATACGCCCGGCACGATCCGGCTGAACGGGCCGATCACCGGCGGCGGCACGGTCCGCGTGGGCGCGGCAACCACCTTGTTGGTAGGAAAGGGCGGTTTCACGGACAGCCAGAGCCTGCTGCTCAACGGCGGCACGCTGCTGCTCAACAACGGCGGCACGCTGGGCTTTGACGACACGATGTGGGTGACGACCGGCGTGGCGCGCTTTGTGGATGACGGTTTGGGCGGCAAGATTCTCGAACTCAGCCCCAACCTCGGCAATACGCGCAGTGCGGCTTATTATCGTGAACGCGTGCGGACGATCGATCCGTGGATCGTCGACTTGACCTTCCACAGGGGTGTGGCGGGCGGGTGCGGCGGCGGCGACGGCTTCGGCGTCTTTTTCCAGAACGACGCGCGCGGCACGGCGGCGTTGCCGACCAGTGGCTGGTACGGCAGCGTGACGCCCTATACGCCGAGTTTCGGCTTCCAGTACTATCTGATGGGCGGATCATGCTATTTGGCGTGGGTGGAGAACGGCACGTTGGTCGGCCGGGTGGACACGAACCTGTTCTCACAGGCCAAGGGCGAGTTTACGGCGCGCATGACGTTCGACGGCGCGAAGATGGTGGTCGACATGCAGCAGGGCGGGACCACCTACTGCATGACCAACCTCAATGCCGGTGCAAGGCTGGCGACGGTCGGCACCAACGCCTGGATGGGTGTGGTCGGCGGTACGGGCGGCTGCTATGGACAGCAGTTTATCGACGCATTGACCTTCACCTATACGGCTGAGGCGGCGCGCAGCTTCACGAACGGCCTCGAATTGGCGGCTGGTTCGGCCTCCACGCTGGCGGCGGCGTCTGCGGTGGCCGAAGGGTTGCCGCTGGTGGTGGGAGACCTCGTGTTCAACGCGGGTTCGTCGCTCGACGCGGTGCCCGCGGCGGGCACCGACACGAACCTGACGTTCGTCCGCTTTGGCGATCTGCACGTTCTGGGGAACGGCGCGCTGACCATCGCGGGCGGCAAGGCGGCGCTGGGTGGCGACACGTGGACGTTCAAGCCGGGCGCGCTGCTGACCGTGTCGGGCACGGTGACGTTGCCGGAGACGGTGCACATCGTGATCGATGGAACGATCCCGAACGGCCGCATGAACCTCGTCGATTTCCGCGGCGCGAATATCGAGAACCTGGCCGCTGTGAACTTTGTGATCGATGGTGACGACGGCAAGACCCTGCTCGTCTACCGTGACGGCTGGCTCTACACGAGCCGGACCTTGGGGACGCTGATCATGTTGCATTAAGGCCGCGGCGTCGGCGCTACGCCCGGAACAGCGCGCCGAGCCGCTTGCCGAGCAGCAGGGTGCTGCCCGCAAGGGTGACGGTCAGGAAGAGCATCGCCCATACCCCGAGGGCGGACGCAAGATAGCGCCCGAGGCCCACAAGCTGGAACAGCTCGAAGATCGTTTTGGTGATGGGGTAGAACGACATCTTCTGGGCCAGCATCAGGCTGTCGGATACTTCCAGCATGCTGAAGGCGAAGGCCAGCAGCGTGCCCGCGATCAGGTTCGCCAGAATCAGCGGCAACGTCACGCGCCGCAGGGTTGTGAGCGGCGGCGCGCCGAGGTTGGCGGCCGCCTCTTCGAGCGCGACCGAAGTCTGCTGCAAGCCCGCAACGGCCGCGCGCACCATGTAAGGCAGGCGGCGAACCGCGTAGGCGATCACCAGGAAGAGCGTGGGGTTCACGCGGATATCGAGCAGCGCGGCCAGCGCGGGATGCGCCTTGACGGCCGGCAGCGCGGCCAGCGTGGAGCTGACGGCAATGAAGCCGAACGCCATCACCAGCCCCGGCACAGCCAGCGGGATCATGGCCAGCGCGTCCAGCGCGCCGCGCAAGCGGATGCGGGAGCGAACCACGACCCACGCCACGGCGATGCCGAGCACGAGGTTGGCGGCGACGGCGAGCGAGGAGAAAAGCAGGCTGTTGCGGATCGCGTCGAGGGTCATGGCGTGTCCCAGCGCCTCGGCGTAATGGGCGGTGGTAAAGTGCGTGGGCAGGACCGTGCGGTACCACGCGCCGGGCGCGCAGAAGCTGGTGAGGACCACGCCCGCGTGGGGCGTCATCGCCAGCAGCGAGACCGCCAGAAAGGGGAGCGCCACCAGCAGGCCCTTGACGCCGCGCGCCTGCCGCGGCGCGTAGGGCGTGGAAGCCTTAGCCTGCATGGCGTAGGCCCGTCCGCCGAAGAGCAGGCGGCTGAGCGCGTAGAGCGCGACGCTGGCTGCCAGCACGACGGTGACCAGCGCGTAGGGAAAGGGGCTCGCGCTGATCTCCTTGAGCTCGTCGTAGACCTGGACCGCCGCGCAGCGCGAGTAGCTCATGATGAGCGGCGTGCCGAGCTCCGTGAAGC
>JAEAMG010001095.1_pt1 | contig 23062 bp, 18 predicted proteins | sample 8958741 | NCBI WGS metagenome assembly JAEAMG01 (sample SAMN16933256, study PRJNA681125) | bioreactor sludge metagenome | isolation source: anaerobic bioreactor treating anionic surfactant - SDBS | place: India: Bengaluru | collected 2019-02-28 | reverse complement strand
CCGGGATGGAGCTCCTTGATGCGGAAATATTGCTCCATCATGGGGGTCAGGGAGGAGTCTTTGGCCATGGGAGCCCTCACTATACCCACGGCCCCCCGTTTTTGCAACTTCGGCGGCCGCGTTCGGCGCCGCCGGCCCGGGGCCCGCGGCCGGGTTTGACACCCGGGGGAGCCGTGGTGTAATCTCGGGGGGTGAACCTGCCGAATTACCTCAGCTTGGCGCGCATCATCGCCATCCCGGCCATGGTCGCCGTCATGCTCATCCCCTTCCAAGGCCACGACCTGGCGGCCTGCGTCATCTTCGTTTTCGCCTCGCTGACGGACTGGCTGGACGGCTGGCTGGCCCGGAAAAAAGGGATGGTCACCGTGCTCGGCCAGCTCCTCGATCCCACGGCCGACAAGCTGCTGATCGCCTCGGCCCTGATCTGCCTGGTCGAGCTCGGCCGCGTGCCCGCCTGGGCCGCCATCGTCATCATCGGCCGGGAGATCGCCGTGAGCGGCTTCCGGGCCATGGCCTCGTCCAAAGGCATCAACATCCCGGCCTCGGCCTTCGGCAAGGCCAAGATGGGCAGCGAATCGTGGGTCGTCGGGGCCCTCGTCCTGGGCCCGCTCTACCTGGGGAGATTCTACATCCTGGCCAAGATCGGGCTGTGGCTCGTCTTCGCCCTGGCCGTCCTCTCGGCCGTCGAATACTTCGTCCGCTTCGGCCCGCGGGTCATCTCACAGCCCGCCGAATAGGGCCGCCCTCGCCTTCTCCACGCCCTCCGCGTTCTCGGCGCCATAGACCGCCGGGGCCTTGTCCCAGCCCCGGGCGATGCGCTTGAGCAGGCCGGCCAGGACCTTGCCCGGGCCGCATTCGACGCAGGCCTCGACCCCCAGGTCCTTCAGGACGGCCATGGACCGGGTCCAGAGGACCGAGCGGCTGACCTGCCGCTTGAGCGCCTCCCGGGCCTCCTCCCCCGTCCGGACGAGCCGGGCGTCGACGTTGGCCACGACCGGGAAGCGCGGCGCCGCGAAGGGCGTCGCGTCGAGGTCGGCGGCCAGCCGGGCCTCCGCCGGGGCCATGAGCCGGGAATGGAAAGGGGCGCTGACGGGCAGCATCACCGACCGCGGCGCCTTCAGCAGGGCCAGGGCCTCCTCGACGGCCGCCTTCTCCCCGGAGATGACGATCTGGTCGTCGCTGTTCCAGTTGGCGATCTGGACCTGGCCCGAGCGAACCTCGCCCAGCCGCCCCTCGATCTCCTCGCCGGACAGGCCGAGCACGGCGGCCATGGCCCCGGCCCCCACGGGCACGGCCTCCTGCATATAAAGGCCGCGCCGGTGGACGAGCCGGACGGCGTCCTCGAAATCCAGGGCCCCGGCGGCGACGAGCGCCGAGTACTCGCCCAGGCTGTGGCCGGCCGCCGCGGCCGGATCGTGGCCGAGCAGGCGGGCGACGGCGGTGCTGACCACGAGCAAGGCCGGCTGGGTGTTGCGCGTCAGCCGCAGCTCCTCCTCGGGGCCTTCGAAGCAGAGCCGGGAGAGCGGGAAGCCCAGGACCGCGTCGGCCCGCTCGAACAGCGCCCGGGCCTCGGCCGAGCGGTCGTAGAGGTCCCGGCCCATGCCGACGGCCTGGGAGCCCTGTCCGGGGAAGAGATAGGCGATGGTCATTTGAGGCAGTCCTTTCGGATCCGGATATCGGCCCGCGCTTTCAGGTCGCGGAGCCAATCGGCGGTCTGCCGGGCCAGGCGCTGGCCTCGGATGCGGGACTCGAGGACGTCGGCGACCCGGTCGATCGGTTCGGCCGGGACGCCCCGTTGGGCCTGCTCGGGCACGTAGATGTCGCGGTAATGCCGTTCGATCTCGGTCATGGAGACGGGGATGGACTGGTTGAAGCGCAGATCCACGGCCCGGCGGAACAGGAGGTCCTCCTGTAGGTAGGGCTGCAGATCGGCGGCCGCCAGGCCGAACTTGGCCAGCTTGGCCAGAAAGGCCTCTTCGCCCGTGGCCCGGCGCAGCTCCGCGACCGCCGCGTCCAGCTCCTCGCCGCTGACGCCCCGGGCCTCCCGGGACAAGCCGAGGACCAGCTTGCGATCGATGAGGGCGTCGAGCACGGCCAGGCGCGGGTCCGTTCCGGGCTCCGGGTCGGCGGGGCCGGCCAGCCCGAATTCGGCGGCCACCTCGACGTCGAGCCGGGTGATGATCTCGCCGTCGACGACGGCGACGACGCAATTGACGGTCTGGGCGGGCGCGGCCGCGGCGAGCGCCAGCCCCAGGACCAAAAGAGTGCCGAGCCGGGTGGCCATGGTCGTCGCTCCTCGCTAGAAGATGTTGCCGATGGTCAGGAAGATGAGCGGGCGGCCGCGCTTGTCCTGAAGGTCGAAGTCCCAGAGCTTCCAGGCGATCTCCAGGCGGACCGGCCCGAGGGGCGTCCGGTAGCGCAGGCCGCCGCCGGCGGCGCCCTGCAGCTCGAAGGGCCGGAACTCGCGCAGGCTGGCGTAGACATTGCCCAGGTCGAAGAAGGCCGCCAGGCGCAGGTCCCGCCAGGAGCGGAAGACGGGGAACGTCAGCTCGGTGTTGAGAAGGAGCAGGGCCTCGCCGCCGTAGGGCTTGTAGGTCGTCGGCGTGGTCGTCGAGGCCGAGATGGGCCCGAGCTGCTCGAACTCCTCGCCGCGGAAGGTGTTGCTGCCGCCGGCGAAGAAGCGCTCCGGCAGGTGGCTCAAGCCGTTGGCCAGGCCTAAGCGGGCCGTCAGGCCGAGGTTGAAGGTCGAGGTCAGGGGCCGGAAATACTGGGCCTTGAGGAAGATCTTCTGGTAGTCGGATTCCGTGCCGAACAGGGGCAGCCCGATCTCGCCGACGGCGCTGAAGAAGTAGCCCCGGGTCGGGTTCAGGGTGTCGTCGCGGCGCTCCCAGCTCATGCTGACGGAGGCCAGGGCGGCCGAGTAGGGCAGGAAGCGGCGGTCGATGTCGGGGGGCAGGTCCTCGAGGTCGGGGTCTTTCGGCAGCTTGGTCCGGGTCAGGCTCAAGGAACCCAGCAGCAGCCGCGACCGGCTCAACGATTTGACCACGCTCAAGCTGACCCCGCGGCGGTCGAGGGTGAAAGCGGTCCGGTCCTCCCGCTCCACCCAGGCCAGGACGGTCATCGGCATGGACAGTCTGAAGAAATAGGGCTGGCTCCACGAGACGACCGCCCGGCTCTCCACGACGCTGGTCTGGCCGACGAGCCCCGCCTGGGCGCCCAGCCCGAAGACGTTGCTGCGGATGTACTCGGCCGTGCCGCGCAGCCGGAAATCCTCGGGCCCCAGGCCGGCCAGCGAGCCGGTCACCCGGTTCTCGGACTCGAAACCGAGGCCGACGCCGGCGTAGTTCTTCTCGCCTTCGCGGAGGGTGACGACGACCACCTCGTCGCCGGGACCGGTCGGTACCTGCTCGATCCGGACCTCGGAGAAAAGACCCAGGGCCTCCAGCCGGCGTTTCGAGGCCTGGACCTTGGACTCGTCGGCGGGATCGCCCGGTCCCACCTGCAGCTCCCGGCGGATGACCCCGGGCCTGGTGTGCAGGTTCCCGGTGACGAAGACGTCCCGGATCGTGACCGGGGCGCCCTCGACGATCTCGTAGACGAGTGAGACGCGGCCGTCGGGCGCGGGCTCGACCCGGGCCGTCACCTCGGTGCCGCGAAGGCCGCGGTTGAGATAGATCGACTCGATCTGGCTGGCGTCCCGCTGGACGTTGGGCGGGAAGTAGGGCCCGCCTTCGCGATGCAGGATCTGGCCGACGAGCGATCCCGCCGGGACGCGGGAGGCCCCCTCGATGCGGACGGCCGCGACCACGGTCCGGGCGCCCTCGTGGACGTCGAAGACGGCCATGACCCCGTCCTTGCCCGGGACGAGCTCGAGACGGACCTGGACGTCGGCGAAGCCGTTCTCCCGGTAATAGTCCTCGATCTGGCGGGGCAGGCCGAAGATGCGGTCGTAGCTCAAGAACGCGAACAGCGCGACGCCGGACCGGGCGGCCAGCCGGGACTTCAGGTCGAAGGAGGAGAAGGCGGCGTTGCCGCGGAAATCGACGCCGGCGATCTTGGACTTTTTGCCCGGCTCGACCTCGTGGACGATCCGCGTCTCGCCCGGGGCCCGCTCGATCCGGCTGCGCACCTTGGCGAAGAGGTAGCCCTTGCGCCGGACGTAGTTGAGGACGCGCGCTTCGCCCTCGGCCAGGCCCCACTGTTCGAAGACCCGTTCGGCCCAGATGGGCTCGACCAGCCGGGCCGGGACCTTGGCCCCCAGGATGCGGACGTCGATCTTCTCCTGGGGCACGATCTCGACCCGGAGATCGACGCGGCGGGCCTGGTCGTCGAAGCTCTCGCCGGCCAGCCGGACCTCGGCCCGCCGGTATCCCGCCCGGGCCAGCCGGGCCGCCAGCTCCTCCAGGTCCTGGCCGAGCTCCCGCGGGATGTAGACGTCGCCGACGCGGGTCCGCATCCCCCGGAGCAGGTCCGTCCCGGGGATCTCGGTCTTCCACTCGACCTCCAGGCCGCCGACCTGGAAGCTCTTCCAATCCTGGGCCTGGAAGACCAGGACGGCCGAGGCGGCCTCTTCGTTGCGCCGGACCTCGACCGTGAGCACGGCGTCGAAATACCCTTCCTGCCGCAGCCCCCGGCGGACCTCTTCGACGGCCTGCGGCAGGCGGTCTTCCTGGAGGAAGGACCCCGGCCGCTGGGAGGTCAGGGCCTCCCGCAACCGCGCCGCCGGGACCTTGACGCCCAGAAAGCGGACGTCGTCGAGGAAGATCTTGCGGACCAGGTCGAAGACGAGCTCGATCCGCTCCTCCCCCATCCGGGAGACCTGGATGTCGGCGAAAAGCCCGGTCTTGAAGACCTGCTTGACGGCCTGGTCGACGAGACGGGGGGAGAAGGCGTCGCCCGGCCGGATGGGGATGAGCCCGAGCAGGCCCGCTTCGCCCGGCCGGCCGTCGACCCGGACGACGACGCGCTCGACGACGGCGCCGTCCTGCGCAGCCCCGGCCGCCGGCCCGGAGGCGGCGAAGAGGAGCAGCGCCGCCAGGGCCCAGCCGGCCCGGACGGCCGCCGGCCGGATCCTAGAAGCGCTTGCGGAACTTGACATCGAAACCCAGCCTTCCCCGGTCGTCCCGCCCGCCCACGAGCGAGAAGCGCCGGCTGATGTCCCACTCCATGCGGAAGATCGGGGACTCGTCGATCTCGTTCCTGACGCTCGAGTTGGCCAGGATGGTCGAATAGAGGACCAGGAGCTTGTCGGAGATCTTCTTGCCGACCGTGATCCGGGCCCCGATCCCGCCCGGGCCGGACTGGGGGATGTAGGGATCGATCCGGAAGCGGTCGAGCGAGAAGAGGCCGCCGGTCCGCCGCTTGGCGATGTCGGCGATCTGGTAGGTCAGCAGCGAGGCCGTGTTGAGGGAGGTGCTGCGGTCGCCCGAGTAGGAATAGTACATCCGGCGGAAGGCGTCGCCGAGGGCCAGGAGCGACAGGATCTCCTCCGGCGGCAGCGGCGGCGAAGAGCTGAACTCGGGCTTGAGCCGGCTGACGGGGCCGTTCATGTTCAGCGTCACCCGGTAGTCCTTGACGTAGGTCTCGCCGCGGAAGTCGAGAAAGGGCTCCGTGTGGACCGCGTCGGCGAAACCCAGCCGGCCGTGGATGACGCGGAAGGCCCGGTCCTGGAAATAGAAATCGCCGTTCTGGAGGTCGATGTCGCCGAGAAGGACCGGCTCGTCGAAGCCGCCGGCCACCGTCAGGTTGAACCGGATATTGAAGCGGCCCAGGGAGTTCTCGACGACGGCGTTCTCGTCGCCGCGCAGCCGGAGGTTGAGGGCCATGCCGTCGAAGAAGGACGGCCCCGCGGCCTCGGACGGCGCCTGGGAGGAGAAGGCGAAGCCCTCGTAGATCTCGCGGCGCCAGGTCAGCCGCCTGAACAGGAGCTCGCCCTCGGTGACGAACCGGCGCGGGCCCTTGAGGAGCCGGAGGGAGCCGTCGACCTGGGCCCGCATGCGCTCCATGGGCGACAGGACCATGTCCCGGCCCTCGAGGCGGAGGTCCATGGCGGCGATGCCGTCCGGGCCGAAGCCGACCGTGCCCGAGCCGGTGAGCGGGCCGCCGCCGAGCTGGCCGGCGATCGAGGCGATGGTCAGGACGCCGTCCTCGTAGGTCATCTTGGACGTGAAATCCGTGACGGCATAGGCAAAGCCCGGCAGCGGCATGACCGGGGCCACGACGTCCAGGCCGATCTTGAGCCGCGCCGCGGCGGCCGTCTCGGCGATGTCGGCCGCGAAATCGATCCGGCCCCGGGCCCCGTTCCAGGGCACGACAAGGTCCAGATCGGTGATCCGGCCCCTGAGCGCGCCCGTCCAGGGGGCGTCCCCGGCCAGCGGGAAGTCGAAGGCCCCCTCGAAGGGATCGTTCCCCGTCCCCAGCCCGCCCTTGAGCCCGAGCGTGATGCGGCCGCCGGCGACGCCGACCGCGAGCTCGCCGCGGGCTTCGGTCCGGTCGAGCGGCGAGAGGAGCATGTCCTTGACGGCGAACAGGCCCGACAACCGGTCGCGGCCGAAGACGCCCCGGCCGGCCAGGGACAGCGACAGCTGCCCGGAGGCGGCGGGGACGACCTTGGAAGAATCGAGCTCTTCGCCGCGGAGGTCGAAATCGAAATCGCCGCTGGCCGGGCCCACGAGCAGGCGCCCCTCGAGGCGCCCGCCGTAGAAGTCCATGGCCAGCTCGGGGAAGGACAGGCGCCCGTCCTTCCAGGCCAGCCGGCCGGAGGCCCGGCTGGCCGTCTGGCCGAAAGCCTTGAACTCGGGGCTGGTGAAGGTCCCTTCGAACTCCGGCCCGCCGGGGCCTTTCTGGACCATGCGGAAGTCGCCGGCCACCCGGCCCGACATGGCCACCGGGATCTCAAGGGCCGGCAGCAGGCGGGCCAGCTCGCCCTCGCCGCCGCGGACATCGACGGCCAAGCTGCCGCTCGAGGAACGGACCTCGACGCGGCCCTTGAGGCCGGGATCATCGACGTCGAAGCGGCCTTCGAAGGCCCCGTGGGCGAAGGTCACATCGGCCGCGGCGGAAGCGGCGTCGAACAGGCCGTAGCCGCCGGGCGACAGGGTGGCCGTCAGGGCCAGGTCCGGCGAAGCCGAGCGGCCGGTCAGGCGGGCGTCGGCGTAGCCCCGGCCGCGGACCTCGGCGAAGCCGAAGGTCTGATGGAGCATGGCTTGGACGAACTCCCGGGTCTCGCGGGCGTCGGCGATCGGGCCGCGGATCCGGGCGTCGATCGGGCCGTTGAGGTCGATCCGGGCCGCGGCCTCGAGCCGGCCGAAGTCCGATTCCAGGCCGGGCGTCTCGACGGTCACGATGTGGCCGGCGAAATCGACGCCCACCTTGACCGCGCCGCGGAAGGCGTAGAGCCCGTCGCGGCGCTCGAGGCCGTCGTCGCGGAACTCGGCCTCCACGGCCAGCTGCTTGTGGGCCAGGGTGAAGGTGCCCCAGGCCGGCGACCGGACGGGCCAGGGGATGAGGATCTCCCGGAACACCGGCTCGACGTACACGGGCGCGGTCCGTCCCTCGACGCGGCCGTCGAGGAAGGTCAGGACCAGGCTCTCGGCCACCCGGCCCGGCTTCTGGAATCCCAGCTCGAGACGGCCGCCGGACGCCGGGGACAGCTCGAACCGGCCCCGGAGGGCCCCCATGGGCACGGTGTTGAGGACCAGCGTGTCCGAGGCGACACTCGAGGCGATCGACAGCCGTCGGTCCTTGCGCTCGACCCGGGCCTCGCCGTTGACCCGGCCCTCCCAGGCGAAGGGCAGGTGCAGCAGGTCGTCGAGGATGGCCGTCCCGGCGTCGAAGCGGGCGTCCAGCTCGAACGAGGGGTCGAGGATGGTCCGGACCTGCCCCCGGGCCGTGACGGCCAGGTCCGGCCCTTCGAACGTCAGCCGGCTGATGGTCGCGTCCTCGCCCCGGCCTTCGAGCAGGAGGGTCAGCTCGCCCAGCGGGACGAGGCCGTGATGAAGGGTGGCGTAGCCGCTCGACTCGGCGGTGGCCCGGATGGCGTACTTGTCGCCGTCCTGGGTGACCAGGGCCCGGACGCCGCGGGCCTCGACCGTCGTCGCCGGCGTTTCGAAAACGACCGTGCCGTCCTCGACCTGGCCGCGCGAAACGATGAACGGCAGCTCCAAAAGCGACAGCGGCGGACGGGGCGGGCGGCGCGCCCGGGCCGGATCTTGCGGCGCCGGCCGGACATGGATCCGGGGCGCCACGACGACGACCGACAGGGCCCGGCGGTTCTTGAGCAGCGAGAGATAGGGCACCTCGACCCGGACCCGGCGGGCCGTGATGAGCGGCGTCTCGCCGAGGGACCGGAAATTCTCGATGACCAGGGCCGGCGGGAAATAGGACACCCGCAGCCGGTCGTAGGCGAAGGTCTTCTGGACCTGGGACCGGATCTCCCGGACCAGGGCGTTCTTGGCGATGACGACGCCCACGGCCAGGGCGATCCCGACGAGCCCGAAGACCGCGGCCCGGCGGACGCGCCGGGCCAGGGTCCGGGCCCGGGCCCGGGCCCGGAGGATGGCCTGGATCCTCACTTCTTGACGTTCCTCCAATCGGCCAGGAAGCGCTCGATGCCGAGGTCGGTCAGCGGGTGGCGGACGAGCTTGGTCATGACCCCGTAGGGAACGGTGGCGATGTCGGCGCCCAGCCGGGCGGCTTCGATGACGTGGCGCGGGTGCCGGACGCTGGCCACGATGACCTCGGTCGCCGTGTCGTAGTTGTCGAAGATCTGGACGATCTCATCGATCAGGGCCATGCCGTCCTCGGCGATGTCGTCCAGGCGGCCGATGAACGGGCTGACGAAGCGGGCCCCGGCCTTGGCCGCCAGCAGGGCCTGGCCGGCCGAGAAGACGAGCGTCATGTTGACGGCGATGCCCTCGCCGGACAGGACCTTGGCGGCCTTGAGCCCCTCGACGCCGACCGGGATCTTGACGGCGATGTTGGGCGCCAGCTTGGCGAGGGCCCGGGCCTCGGGCAGGATGTCGTCGGCCCGGAGCGAGACGCACTCGGCGCTGACCGGGCCGGAGGTCAGGGCGCAGATGGCCCGGATGTTGTCCTCGAAGCTGGCGCTCTCCTTGGAGCAGAGCGAGGGATTGGTGGTCACGCCATCGAGAACGCCCCAGCCGGCGACCTCGCGGATCTCCTCGACGTTGGCCGAATCCAGGAACAGCTTCATGAGACCTCCTTGCCGCCGGGGCGGACGAATGTGTTGGAGAGCACGCCGACCCCCTCGACCTGGACGTCGACCCGGTCGCCCGGCGCCGTCGGGCCGACCCCGGCGGGCGTGCCCGTGGCGATGATGTCGCCGGGGTTGAGGGTCATGACGCGGGAGACATAGCGCACCAGGAAGGGGATGGAGAAGATGAGATTGGACGTCGTCCCCGATTGGACGAGCTGGCCGTTGAGGAACGTCTTCAGCCGGATCGCGGCCGGGTCGAGCCCGGTCGCGACGCAGGGCCCCACCGCCGCGAAGGTGTCGAACCCCTTGGCCCGGGTGAACTGGACGTCCTTGGCCTGCAGGTCGCGGGCCGTGACGTCGTTGAAGCCGGTGTAGCCGAGGATGACGTCGTCGACGGGATCGTCGTCGCGGAGCTGGCGGGCCCGGCGGCGGATGACGACGCCGACCTCGCCTTCGTAATCGACGCGCCGCGAGGCCGGCGGCTGGACGACGGCGTCGAGGTGCCCGACGACGGCCGTCGGCGGCTTGAGGAAGATGAGCGGCTCCTCGGGTAGCGGATTGCCCAGCTCCCGGGCGTGTTCGCGATAATTGCGCCCGATGCCGACGATCTTGGTGGGCAGGACGGGCGGCAGGACGCGGACGTCGCCGATCGGTACGGGGCTCGCGCCGAGCCGGAAATCGCCGAAGACGGAGCCGATGACGGGGAACAGGAACTCCTCTTTGAGGACCCCGGTCAGGACCCGGCGGCGATAGCGGAAACGGTAGATCTTCACGGACGCCCTCCCGGGGCCAGCATACACCCGGAGCGGCCGGACGGTCGACCCCCCGGGGACCGCCGGACGGGCTCGACGGCGACCGGCCCGGCGAAGGCCGAAACGCGGCCCTTCCGGTCGACGACGCGCACGGCGAAGGCCGGGGCCGCCTCGGCCCCGCCGGCCGGCGCGTGGACGTAGGTCATGACCCCGGCCGCCTCGCCCCCCGGCCCCCACAACGCGGCGAACTCCTCGCGGGGGATGCGGCGGGCCCGGCGGGCGGTCTTTTCGACGGCGTCGTCGTCGAGCCGGCCCGGCCCGGCCGGCAGGCCCCGGTCGAAGATCCAGACCTCGACGGCGGCCAGCGGGCCGAGGGGCCGGCCGGCGACGGTCCGGGCCGGGACGGTCCAGCGCAGCACGATGCCGCCCTCCCCCGCCGCGGCGGCCAGGCCCCGGACGGGGCCGGGGGCGCCGCTCTTCGGCGTGACCAGCGGCCCCTTGCGGCCGCAGGTCGGCCCGGCGGCCAGGCAGAGGCCGAGGACGGCCAGGAGCGGCGCGGCCGTCTTGCCCATCACAGGATGAACCGCCGCAGGTCCTGGCTGACCAGGATGTCCTTCAGGTGCTCCTGGACGTAGGCCCGGTCGATGCGCAGCGACTTCGGAGCCATGTCCGGGGCGGCGAAGGAGATGTCCTCCATGACCTTCTCGACGATGGTGTGGAGGCGGCGGGCCCCGATGTTCTCGGCGTCGGCGTTGACCTTCTCGGCGATGTCGGCGATCTCGTCGACGGCGTCCGGCGAGAAGGCGACGGCCACGCCCTCGGTGCCCAGAAGGGCCTCGTACTGGCGGATGAGGGCGTTCTCCGGCTCGGTCAGGATGCGCACGAAGTCGTCCTTGGCGAGCGGGGTCAGCTCGACCCGGATGGGGAAGCGGCCCTGCAGCTCGGGGATGAGGTCGGAGGGCTTGGAGACGTGGAAGGCCCCGGCCCCGATGAACAGGATGTGGTCGGTGCGGACCAGGCCGAAGCGGGTGTTGACCGTCGTGCCCTCGATGATCGGCAGCAGGTCGCGCTGGACGCCCTCGCGGCTGACGTCGGGGCCGCGGCCGGATTCGCGGCCGGCGACCTTGTCGACCTCGTCGAGGAAGATGATGCCCGACTGCTCGACCCGCTCGATGGCCAGGCGGGAGACCTGGTCCATGTCGACCAGGCGCTTCTCCTCCTCCTCGAGCAGCAGCTCCCGGGCCTCCTTGATCTTGACCCGGCGCCGCTTGGTCCGGCCGCCGAGGAAGCCGGGCAGGAAGTCCTGGATCTGGAAGCCGATCTCCTCCACCCCGGCGTTGGAGACCACCTCCAGCGGCGGCGTCGTCTTCTCCTTGACCTCCATCTCGACCCAGCGGTCCTCGAGCAGCCCCTCGCGCAGCTGGGCCCGGAGCTTCTCGCGGGTCTCGGCCGGGCCCGGCCCGGGCTCGGCGGACCCGCCGGGCTCCTCGTCGCGCTTGCGGGGCGGCGGCAGGAGCAGGTCGAGCAGTCGCTCCTCCACGGCCGCCCGGGCCTTGCCCTCGATGGCCGCGATCTCCTCCTGCTTGACCAGGTCGACGGAGATGCGGACAAGGTCGCGGATCATGGACTCGACGTCCCGGCCGACGTAGCCGACCTCGGTGAACTTGCTGGCCTCGATCTTGAGGAAGGGCGACGAGGTCAGCTTGGCCAGGCGCCGCGAGATCTCGGTCTTGCCGACGCCGGTCGGGCCGATCATGAGGATGTTCTTGGGCGCGATCTCGTCGGCCAGGGCCGGCGGCAGCTTGCGCCGGCGGAAGCGGTTGCGCAGGGCGATGGCCACGGCCTTCTTGGCCGCCTTCTGGCCGATGATGTACTTGTCGAGCTCGGCCACGATCTGCTGCGGCGTCAGCTCGGCCTCGGGCGCCTCGGCGGCGGGCCGCTCGAGCGATTCGGGCAGCGGGATGGCCATCACAGCTCCTCGACCGTGATCTCGGCGTTGGTGTAGACGCAGATCTCGGCGGCGATGCGCAGGGCCTCCTCGGCGACGGCCCGGGCGTCGAGGTCCGTGTGCCGGATCAGGGCCCTGGCGGCGGCCAGGGCGTAGGGCCCGCCGGAGCCGATGGCCAGGATGCCGTCGTCGGGCTCGATGACGTCGCCGGTGCCGGAGATGAGCAGCGAGGCGCCCTTGTCGGCCACGACGAGCAGGGCGTCGAGCTGGCGCAGGGCCTTCTCCAGGCGCCAGTCCTTGGCCAGCTCGATGGCCGCCCGGGACAGGTTGCCGCGGTATTCCTCGAGCTTGGCCTCGAAACGGGCGAAGAGGGCGAAGGCGTCGGAAGTGGCCCCGGCGAATCCGGCCAGGACGTCGCCCTTGCCCAGGCGGCGGATCTTGGCCGCGGTCTTCTTGAGGACGGTCTGGCCCATGGTCACCTGGCCGTCGGCGGCCATGGCCGTTTTCCCCCGGTGGCGGACGCAGATCACGGTGGTCGAGCGGATCATCGGTTCACCTGTTCGAGAATGCTTCAATGATATCGGATGCCCGGGGGGATGTAAAGGAATGGGGACGGCCGGGCCCGGGGTTTGACCTGGCCCGAAGCCTTCCATTAAGATACCGGCGGACCCAGCTCTTTCGGCAACAAGGAGGCGCGATGGCGTCGTTGACCCTGGTCGTCATGGCCGCCGGCATGGGCAGCCGCTACGGCGGCCTGAAGCAGATCGATCCCGTCGGACCCAGCGGCGAGGTCGTCCTCGATTACTCCGTCTACGACGCCCTGCGGGCCGGCTTCGACCGCGTCGTCTTCATCATCCGCAAGGACATCGAGGCCGCCTTCCGGGAGCGCATCGGCCGGCGCGTCGAGCGCGCGGCCGACACGGCCTACGTCCTCCAGTCCCTCGACCAGGTCCCGGCCGGCTTCGCCGTCCCCGCCGGGCGGACCAAGCCCTGGGGCACGGCCCAGGCCATCCTGGCCTGCCGGGAGGCGGTGGCCACGCCGTTCCTGGCCGTCAACGCGGACGACTATTACGGCCGGACGGCGTTCGAGACCTTGGCCGCCTTCCTCGGCGGCCGCCGTCCCGGGGCCGAGGGCGAGTTCGCCATGGCCGGCTACCGCCTGGAGAACACCCTGTCCGAGCACGGCACCGTGGCCCGGGGCGTCTGCGAGGCCACCCCCGGCCTGGAGCTCGTCGGCATCCGCGAGCTGCTGAAGATCCGCCGCTTCCCCGACGGCATCAAGCACACGCTCGACGACGCCGTCTGGCAGCCGCTCGACCCGGCCAGCTGGACGTCCATGAACTTCTGGGGCTTCACGCCCGGCCTGTTCGCCGAGCTGGAGCGCCTGTTCCCGGAGTTCCTGCGGACGAATGCGGCCAACATCAACAAGGCCGAGTTCCTCATCCCCGAGGTCGTCGGCCGACTCATCCGGGAGCGGCGGGCCCGGGTCCGCATCCTGCCGACCCGGGAGCGCTGGTTCGGCATGACCTATCCCGAGGACCGGCCCCTGTTCCGGTCGGCCGTCCTGGCCCTGGTCGAAGCGGGCGTCTACCCCCGCGACCTCTGGGGCGGCCCGGCCGCGGCTTGAGGGTCCGGAGAGCGAGGACCGAGATGAAAAGAACCGCCGTCCTTATCGCCAGCCTGGGACTGCTCGCCTTCGCCGCGGCCCCCTCGGCGACGCCGCCCGAGGATTGGGAGAATCCGGCGCTGCCGCACGCCGGGACGGCCGCGCCGCACGCGAGCTTCGTCCCCTTCCCGGACGCGGCCGCGGCGCTGGCGGACGGCCCGCGGCAATCCCCCCGGTACCTGTCGCTCAACGGCCCCTGGAAATTCCGCTGGTCGCCGCGCCCCGCCGACCGGCCGCTCGACTTCTGGCGGCCCGAGACGGACGTGAGCGCCTGGAAGGACATCCCCGTGCCCTCGAACTGGATGTTCCAGGGCGACGACTATCCCATCTACGTCAACATCCCGTACGAATTCGCCCGCAATCCCAAGCCCCCGTTCGTGCCGCACGACCGCAACCCGGTCGGCTCCTACCGCCGGGCCTTCACGCTGCCGGCGGACTGGGACGGGATGGACGTCACCCTCCACTTCGGGGCGGTCAAGTCGTTCTTCTACGCCTGGGTCAACGGCACGAAGCTCGGCTTCAGCAAGGATTCGAAGACCCCGGCCGAGTGGGACGTCACCGGGCTCCTCAAGCCCGGCGAGAACGTGCTGGCCGTCGAGGTCTACCGCTGGTCGGACGGCTCCTACCTCGAGTGCCAGGACTTCTGGCGGTTGGCCGGCATCGAGCGCGACGTCTATCTTTATGCCTCGCCCAAGGTCCGCCTGCGCGATTTCGAGGTCCGGGCCGGCCTGGACGCCGCTTACAAGAACGGACGCCTGGGCCTCGACGTCGAGCTCGCGGCGGACGATCCGGCCGCCCTGGCGGCGGCCTCGGTGGCCGTGACGCTGTTCGACCCGGCCGGCCGCAAGGTCCTGGCGGCCTCCTCCCCCGCCGCCGGGACCGGGGACGGCCGGGCCGCGGCCCGCTTCGAGCGGGCCGTCCCGAACGCCGCCCGTTGGAGCGCCGAAACGCCGGCCCTGTACCGGCTGGTCCTCGAATCCAAGGACGGGGCCGGCCGCGTCCGCGAGGCCGTCGCCGTCCGGATCGGCTTCCGGAGCTCGGAGATCAAGGGCGGCCGGCTCCTCGTCAACGGCGTGCCCGTCCTGCTCAAGGGCGTCAACCGCCACGAGCACGATCCGCTCGCCGGCCACGTCATCTCCGAAGAGTCCATGCGGCGGGACATCGAGCTCATGAAGGCCTCGAACATCAACGCCGTCCGGACCTGCCATTACCCCGACGATCCGCGCTGGTACGAGCTCTGCGACGAGTACGGCCTCTACGTCGTCGACGAGGCCAATATCGAATCGCACGGCATGGGCTACGGGCCGGAGAGCCTGGCCAAGGACCCGGCCTGGGGGCCGGCCCATCTCGACCGCGTCCGGCGCATGGTCGAGCGGGACAAGAACCATCCCTCGGTCATCATCTGGTCGCTCGGCAACGAAGCGGGCGACGGCGTCAACTTCGAGCAGGCCTACGCCTGGCTCAAGAAGCGCGACCCGTCGCGGCCCGTCCAGTACGAGCGGGCCGGGCTGCGGGCCCACACCGACATCTACTGCCCGATGTACGAGTCCATCGAGGGCATGCTGAAGTACGCCGCGTCCAAACAGGACCGGCCGCTCATCCAATGCGAATACGCGCACTCCATGGGCAATTCCACCGGCAACCTCCAGGACTATTGGGACGCCATCGAGTCCCACGACCAGCTCCAGGGCGGCTTCATCTGGGATTGGGTCGACCAGGGCTTCGCGGCCAAGACCGCCGGGGGGACGCCGTTCTGGGCCTTCGGCGGCGATTACGGGCCGCCCGGCGTGCCCTCGGACCAGAACTTCTGCTGCAACGGCCTGGTCGGGCCCGACCGGACGCCCCATCCCGCGCTCTTCGAGGTCAAGAAGGTCTACCAGTACGCCAAGTTCCGGCCCGTCGACCTGGCCGCCGGGACGATCGAGGTCCGCAACGGCTACGCCTTCCTCCCGCTCGACCTCTTCGATCTCGGCTGGGAGCTGACGGCCGACGGCGTAAAGATAGCCGCCGGGGCCCTGCCGGGGCCGGCCCTCGGTCCGGGCGCCGCCAAGGTCGTGCGGCTGCCGCTGCCGAAGTTCCAGGCCCGGCCGGGGACCGAGTATTTCCTGAACGTCTCGCTCCGGCTGCGCTCCGCCCGTCCGGGCCTGCCGCGGGGCCACGTCGTGGCCACGGAGCAGCTGGCGGTCCCGGCCGCGGGCGCCGGGCCGGCCCGGCCTGAATCGGCCCTGGCCCCGCTCGCGATCGACGACGGGCCGCGCTTCCTCCGCGTGACCGGACCCGACTTCGCCGTCCGCTTCGACCGCCTGACCGGCGGGCTCGATTCCTTCGTCCACGACGGGACCGAGCTCCTCGGCGCCGGCATCGAGCCCAACTTCTGGCGCGCCCCCACCGACAACGACTTCGGCAACGGCATGCCGCGGCGGCTCAACGTCTGGCGCCAGGCCAGCCTCTACCGCGACCTCGTCCGTCTCGAGGCCCGCCCGGCCGGGACCGGCCGGGTGGCGGTGACCGTGGCCTACGCGCTGGCCGGCGGCCAGGCCGTCCAGACGCTCGAGTACACGGTCGCCGGGGACGCCTCGATCGCCCTGCGCTCGACGCTGGCGCTCAAGGCCGGCCACAAGCTGCCCGAGCTGCCCCGGATCGGCCTCAGGATGGCCCTGCCGGCCGGCTTCGACCGGATCGCCTGGTACGGCCGGGGGCCGTTCGAGAACTACCGGGACCGCAAGACGGCGGCCTTCGTGGGCCGCTACGAGACGACGGCCGGCGAGCCCTTCCCCTACGTGAGCCCCCAGGAATACGGCAACCGGACCGACACCCGCTGGGTGGCTTGCCGCGACGCCGCGGGCCGGGGCCTGCTCGTGGCCGGCGATACGGTCCTCGAGTTCTCGGCCCACCCCCATTGGCCGGAGGACCTGACCCAGGAAAGCCGGGGCTCCAAGCACCCGCCGGACATCCCCGTCCGCGATCTTGTCTGCCTGACCCTCGACCAGGCCCAAATGGGGGTCGGAGGGGACGATTCCTGGGGGGCCCGGATCCACCCCGAATACACCCTGCCGGCCAAGGACACCTCCTTCGGGTTCGTCATCAGGCCGCTCGCGCCGGGCGACGACCCGGCGGCCGCGGCGGCCGGGCGCTGAGCGGGCCGCGGGAAACCAAACCCGGCGGCCGGGCGTATATCCTTACGGGTTTGCACAATTGGGCTTGAATTGATATCCTTTTAATAATAAGGCCCCGCTCCGATGAAATGCCCGCGCTGCCAGAACGATAATCCCGAGGGGACGCGCTATTGCGGCCACTGCGGCCGCGACCTCCCCGGCGCGGGTGAAACGCTGCCCGCCCCGCCGGCCACGGCCACCTTCCGGACCCCGACCAAGGGCCTGGAGCGGGGCACGACCTTCGCCCGCCGCTTCGAGATCATCGAGGAGATCGGCCAAGGCGGCATGGGCACCGTTTACAAGGCCTTCGACAGCAAGATCCGCGAGGTCGTGGCTCTCAAGCTCCTCAAGCCCGAGATCGCCTCCGACATGGAGGTCATCGAGCGCTTCCGCAACGAGATCAAGCTGGCCCGCCAGGTCGCCCATCGCCACGTCTGCCGGATGTACGACCTCGGCGAGGAGTGGCTGACGATCTACATCTCCATGGAGTACGTTCCCGGCGAGGACCTCAAGAGCTTCATCCGCCGCTCGGGCCACCTGACCGAGGCCAAGGCCGTCGGGCTGGCCCGCCAGATCGCCGAGGGGCTGGCCGAGGCCCACCGCCTCGGGGTCGTCCACCGCGACCTCAAGCCGCAGAACGTCATGATCGACAAGGACGGCAACGCCAAGATCATGGACTTCGGCATCGCCCGGTCGCTGCACACCAAGGGGGTCACCGGGACCGGGGTCATCATCGGCACGCCGGAGTACATGGCCCCGGAACAGGCCGAGGGCAAGGACGTCGATCACCGGGTCGACCTCTACGCCCTGGGGGCCATCCTGTTCGAGATGGTCACCGGCCGGGTGCCCTTCGAGGGCGCGACGCCGTTGAGCATCGTCCTCAAGCACCGCAGCGAGCCGCCGGCCGACCCGTCGACGATCAACACCCAGATCTCGCCCGGCTTGAGCCGGATCATCCTGAAATGCCTGGCCAAGTCGCGGGACGACCGCTACCGGTCCGCGGCCGAGGTGCTGGAGGACCTGGCGGCCGTCGAGCAGGGCCTGCCCATGACCCGCCAGATGACGGCCCGGACCCGGCCGGCCACGGCCCGGACCAAGCCCCTCACCGACCGCGAGATCACGGTCAAGTTCAACCTCAAGAAGGCCATCGTCGAAGGGGTCGTCGTCATCTCGCTTGTCGCCCTCGGGGTCGTCCTCCTGACGTCGCGGAAAACGCCGGACCGGACCGACGGCCGGCCGCGGGCCACGGTTTCGTTCCCGAGGGACGGCCACGCGCCGTCCGGCTTCGAAATCCCGGGGGGCGCGCCGCCGGCCGAGCCCGCGCCGCCGTCGGACAAGGACGGTTCCGCCGCGCCCACGCTCGGCGGCCGCACCGGCACGGCCATCATGACCTACCTGGCCCCGTTCATGAAGGACCCGGCCAAGTTCATGGGCCAGAAGGACGCCCTCGAGGTCGAAAAGGCCCTGGCGGAGATCAAGCAGAAGTACCCCGCGGAGGCGGCGGCCCTGTCCCGCTGGCTCGACAGCATCCAGATCAGGATCTCCGAAGGCAAAAAGCAGAAGGAGGCCGGGAACCTGGAGGCCTCGAAGAGGAGCTACGACCGGGGCGAGTCGGAGATGCGCAAGCTCCTGGCCCAGGTCAGCGAGCGCGAGCGGGCCGAGGCCGCCTTCCAGGAGCTCCAGGAGGCCAAGCGGCGGGCGGCCGGGCCGGCCTCGGCGGGACGGCCGAACCTGCTGACCTGGATCGCCCTGGAAAAAGAGAAGGACGCTTCGGACGCCTTCGCCAAGAACGATTTCTCCGGGGCCCGGATCCTGTGCCAGCTGCTGGCCCAGGTCCACCAGATGAGCCCCCGGGCCGCCGACGAGGACGGGGGCCTGGCGGCGCTGCGCGAGCTGGCGGCCGGCAAGCGCAAGGACGCCGAGACCGCGGGGGCGCCGGCCAAACAGGCCTGGCTCTACGAGCGGGCCGTGGCCCAGGAGGACGGCGCCGGCCAGATGGCCCGCGACGGGCTTGTTCCCCAGGCCGCCGAACAGTACATCCTGGCCGCCTTCCTCTACGAAAAGGCCAAGGAAGTCGCCGTCGAGAGCGCCCAGGCCGGGCGGAGCTGACGGCCCCCGCCATGACCCCCAAAAAGAAGCGCCTGCTGTTCGTCTGCTACGGGAACATCTGCCGCAGCCCGATGGCCGAGGGCCTCGCCCGGCTACGCCTCGGGGGCCGGGCCGAGGCGGCCAGCGCCGGCATCGCGGCGACGGGCGGGCCGGCCTCGGCGGAGGCCGTGCGGGTCATGAAGCTCGTCTATAAGACCGACATCTCGGCCCATGTCGCCCGCCCGGTCGGGACGTACGACCTGGGTTCCTTCGACTATATCATCGCCATGGACCCGTCCATCTACCGCCACCTCCGGGACATCTGGGGGGTCGCGGAAGCGGTCCTGTACGGCTGGAACATCGCCGACCCCATCGGCGCCGATTACGCGACCTACAAGGCCGCGGCCCGCGAGATCGAGCGCCGCCTGGACCAGTTCCTGGCCGACGCCGGCCTGGCGGCCTGATCCCCCGGCGGCCCGGGGTCAGCGGTCCATCATCGTCCCGTACGGGCGCAGGGACGGCACGTTCTCGAAGACGATGCGGACGGCCGTCAGCAGCGGCACGGCCAGGATCATGCCCGGGATGCCCCACAGCCAGGCCCAGAAGAACAGGGAGAAGAGCACCAGCAGGGGCGAGAGATGGACTTCTTTGGCCATCAGCCGCCGCTCCATCAGCCGGTCGACCGCGATATGGAGGCCGGCCAGGAGGGCCAGCAGGGCGGCCACCTTGAGCGTCAGCCCGCCCTCGAGGAAAACGGCCAGCAGCGTGGGCAGGGCCACGGAGGCCACGGCCCCCAGAGTGGGGACGTAGTTGAAGAACACGGTCAGGACGCCGAACAGGACGGCGAAGCGGACGCCGAACAGGGCCAGCACGGCGGCCGCCAGGACCCCCAGGACCAGGTTGTCGAGCGTCTTGACGGCCAGGTACTTCTGGAGGTCGCGGTCGATCCGGCAGACCGTGTGGCTCAAAGCCCGGGCCTGGTCCGGCGGAAAGGCCTGGTCGAACTTGCGGACCAGCCGGCCGCGGCCGGCCAGGATGAAGATCATGAAGACGAAGATGAGGAGCAGGTCGGACATGAACGAGGCGAACGGGCCGATCGCCGCCAGCAGGAAGCTGCCGGCCTTGGCCACGTTGAAGCCCTCGATCCATTCGGTCAGCCCGATCTTCAGGCGCGGGTCGGGCACCAGGCGGTCGACCCGGCCCAGCACGTCCTTGACCATTTCGGTGTAGGACGGCAGCTCCGAGGCCAGCGACTTGCCGCTGGAATAGAAGACCGTGCCGATGAGATAAAGGACGACGAACGACGCCAGCAGGATGAGGACGAGGGCCAGCCCTTTGGGGACCCGGCGCGCGATCAGGAGGTCGAGCGCCGGCGAGACGGCGAAGGCGAAGAGCAGGGCCAGGGCGAACGGGACGAGGATGGCCTGGGCCAGCTTCAGGAACAGGCCGACGACGAACAGGGCCAGCGCGCCGACCCCGATGCGGACCCACTTGGCTTTGTCCACGCGTCCTCCCGCCGCCCATCTTAACGAAAAGCGCGGCAAAGGGAAAGGGGCGGGGGGACGGGGGGCGGGGGGACGGTTTGACGCTCCGCGCGGGCCTGTGATATACGCCATCCCGAGGGGACCGGGAACGAAAGGAGCCGCCCATGGACCGTCGCGCCGCCATCGCCATCGGCCTTGTCATCGCCGCGCTCGGGGGGGCCGCCCCGCCAGCCGGGGCGGCCGAGGTCAAGGCCCTGACCAAGGACCTCTTCGCCGTCCCGTCGACAACGGGGAACGAGGAGCAGCTGGCGGGGAAGATCAAGTCCCTCCTGCCCAAGGGGCTGGCCGTCGAAGAGGACGGCTTGGGCACGATCGCGGTCCGTTTCGCCGGGACGCCGGGCCCGCTCCTCCTGATCGCGGCCCTCGACGGCTACGGGCACATGGTCGGGGGCTTCACGCCGGACGGCTATCTGACGCTCGACCGGCCCGTCGCGGCGCCTCACGCCCGCTTCGACGCCTTCCTGATGGGACAGCCGGTCATCGTGACCACGGCCCAGGGACCGGTCCCGGGCATCGTGGCCCAACCGGCCCTTCACCTTCTCACGCCGGAGCGGCGGCGGGCCCTGGTCGACGGCTTCTCCCTCGAGACCGCGTTCGTCGACATCGGCGTCCGGTCGGAGAAGGAGGCCCGGGCCCGGGGCGTCGAACGCCTCGACCCGGTCACCTACCCGGCCGTCTTGACGGAGCTGGCCGGGGGCCAATGGGCCGGCCCGGCGCTCGGAACGAAGAGCGCGGCGGCCGCCCTGGCCGCCGCCCTCGAGGGCCTGACCGCCAGGACGGCCGGCCCCGAGACCATCGTCGCCTGGGCGGCCCAGACCAAGTTCGGGGCCCGCGGCCGCGGGGCCCGGCCGGCGGTCGGGGCGGCACGGGCCCGGAACCGCTGGCTTCCGGCCCGGACCGTCGTCGTCGATCTCATCGCTGCCGGCAAGGGGGACGGCTTCCCCTTCCCGGGCGGCGGGCCGGTCCTGGTGCAGTACAAGTCCGGGGCGTCCGGGCTCCGCCGGGCCTTCGCGGCGGCCGCGGCCGCCGCGGGCACGCCCCTCCAGTTCATGACCGCCCCCGACACGCCGCTGTCGCTGCCGTTCGAGGTGCCGCCCGGGGAGGTGGTCACGCTGGGCCTGCCCGTCCGCTTCCTCGACAGCCCCTCCGAGGTCGTCCACCTCGGCGACCTCGAGGCCCTGGCCGGGATCCTGACGCGGTTCCTCCAGACGGGAGGCGCCCAGTGAACGCGCGGCGGGCGACGGGGTTCGCGGCGCTTTTCCTCCTGGCCGTCTCGACGGCCGGGGCCCAGTCGAAGGCCTGGGACCTGCTGCGCGAGATCGTCCTCGTGCCCGGCGTCTCGGGCCACGAGGGGCCGGTGTCCTATTTCATCCAAGGCAAGCTGCCGGCCGGCCTGAAGGCCGAGCGCGACGGGATGAACAACGTCTGGTTCACGGCCGGCGCGGGCCGCCCCCACATCCTGTTCGTCGCCCACATGGACGAGCTCGGCTGGACCGTCGACCGCATCACGCCCGAAGGACGGGTCCGGGTCAAGCCCGGCGGCGGGCTGCTGCCGTCGACCATGGAGGCCCGGCCCGTCGTCGTCCACACCGCCAAGGGCGAGGTGGCCGGGATCGTCTCGCCGCGGCCCCGCTACGACGAGCGCCCGGACCCGGACGGGGTGGTCGAGGAGATCCCCTTCACGGCCGAGTCGTTCGACATCTTCGTCGGCGCCGCCACGGAGGCGGAAGCCCGGGCCCTGGGCCTGGCCGAAGGCGACCCGGTCACGGCCAGGAAGGTCCTGACCGACCTCGGGCCGGGCCTGATGGCCACCCGGGCCGTCGACGACCGGGCCGGCTGCGCCGCGCTGCTCGACGCCGCCCTGCGCCTCAACCCGGCCGCGGTCAAGGGCCGCACGGTCACGTTCGCCTGGGACGTCCAGGAGGAGACCGGCCTCTTCGGGGCCGCGGAGCTGGCCCGGACCCTGAAGCCCGATTATGTTTTCGCCATCGACACGTTCGTCTCGACCGACTCGCCGCTCGAGTCCAAGCGCTTCGGCCACCTGCCGGTCGGCCGGGGCGCGGTCCTGCGGGCCGTCGATTCGTCCAATGTGACGCCGAAAGCCCAGATCCGCAAGGTCCTGGCCCTGGCCCGGCGGCGGATGATCCCGGTCCAGGTCGGCAACTCCCGCGGCGGCAACGACGGCTCGGTCTTCCTGGCGGGCGGCGCCGTCGACATCCCGCTGTCGTGGCCGGGCGCCTACGCCCACTCGCTCATCGAGAAGATCGACCGCCGCGATCTCGAGGCCCTGACGAACCTCATCCTGGCCATCGCCGCCGAATGGAAATAGGGCAAGGGCTGCCAATGGGGACCGAGGGAGTCCCCGGAGTGAGCGTCGGCGGCGATCTAGCCGGCCAGGGATCGGGTGAGAGCAAATAAGGGGGACATGTACGCCTCGTACGTGTCCCCCTTCTGCGGGATCGGGATCGGGGACATGGACCCGAGGTGCGTGTCCCCGCCGGCGCTCAGCGCTTCTTGGGCTTGACCTGGATGTCCTTGAGCCCCGGCTTCTTCTCGCACTCCTTGACGAAATCCTGCTCGCGCTGGGAGTTGACGTACTCCGGCGACTGGAACCGGTAGGTGAACCGGGTGTGCTCGGCGTAGGTGCCCTCGAGGATGCCGATGACGTCCTCGATGTTGACCCGCTCCTCGT
>JAEAMG010001102.1_pt1 | contig 23064 bp, 12 predicted proteins | sample 8958741 | NCBI WGS metagenome assembly JAEAMG01 (sample SAMN16933256, study PRJNA681125) | bioreactor sludge metagenome | isolation source: anaerobic bioreactor treating anionic surfactant - SDBS | place: India: Bengaluru | collected 2019-02-28 | reverse complement strand
TGTCTGCTTTTTGCACCCGGCAAATCCGTTGAACCACGACATGGTACGTACACTGGCATCCCGGGGCGTCACCAGTTTTTCACTCGACAGCATACCCCGCATCTCCCGGGCGCAACACATGGATGCTTTGACTTCCATGAGTACGGTGGCGGGGTATAAGGCCGTCATCAGCGCCGCGTATCACCTTGCCCGGTTTGTGCCGATGATCCCGACGGATGCGGGCATTATTGAGCCGGCCCGCGTACTGGTCGTGGGTACTGGAGTTGCCGGTTTGCAGGCCATTGCGACCGCGAAACGTCTCGGCGGCCGGGTGAAAGCCCTGGATATTCGTCCGGAGGCCAATGAACAAGCCCGAAGTCTTGGCGCCTCACTCGTGCCCTTTGACCTGCCCGAGGGGGCGGGAGTTGGAGAAGGCGGATATGCACAGTGTCTTTCTGAAGCCTTATACCAGCGCGAACGGGAATGCCTGGCGCCAGCGGTGGCGGAAAGTGATATTGTAATTCTGACCGCGCTGGTACCCCGCGAACGGGCGCCCATGCTGGTGGACAAAGCAATGGTCGAGAGCATGAAAAAAGGTTCCGTCATTGTGGACATTTCCATAGACCAGGGCGGCAACTGCGAAGTGACCCGCCCCGGAGAGGAATATTTCTGGCACGATGTGCTGGTCACGGGGTTGATCAATATCCCGGCATCCCTGGCGGTGGACTCGACGCGCATGTTTGCCCACAACCTGCATGAATTTATCAGTCACCTGGTGGTTCGTGGGCAGATCCATGCCGATTCCCCCGATGAGATTATTCGAGAGTCGCTGGTAACCCATAACAATGCCGTCGTTCACAAGGGCACTTTGAAGGCCATGAATTCGAAAGATGTCTGACGCGAGCATTTCCCGGCAGAGGCCTGTCGTGATTGACCCATGAAAGGATGTCAGCCGGTAAGAGCTTCCTCGCGGGAGGGTATTCACGATCCGGCTTTATTTCAATTTCGCCAAGGCGCTTTCGCCGGCCTGCAAAATGAGGGACAAAAGGCATGAGTGTTTCGCTTGTTGTTATCCTGCTGTTTATCTTGGTGTGTTCGGTGCTGGGGTATAAGATTATTTCTGCCGTGCCTCCGCTATTGCATACGCCATTGATGTCCGGTATGAACGCCCTGTCGGGCATTACCTTACTGGCGGCGTTGGCCTCTCTAAAAACCGGCGGGGCGGTTTCTTTTTTTTCCCTTGCTTCTGTCGTGCTGGCCACGATAAATGTGGTTGGCGGGTACTGGGTCACGGAACGGATGCTTTCCATGTTTAAACAGGAAGGCGGGAAAGAAGCCGAAAGATGACGTATTATCTGTTCAACTTCATCATCCCCGCCCTGATTACCATCGGCTTCTTGTATGGCATCCGGCTGATGCAGTCTCCGCGTGCGGCGCTGCGGGGCAACCGGATCGGCGCCTTGTGCATGTCCCTGGCGGTCTTGCTGGCCTTTTGGCGGTATGAACTGTTTACCATGCCGCTGGCCTGGGCCGCCGTAATTGTCGGCGCTATCCTTGGCTTCCGTATGGCGCAGCGGGTCAAAACCATCCAGATGCCCCAACTGGTGGCGCTTTTCAACGGCCTTGGCGGCGCGGCCTCCGCGCTGGTGATACTGGCCTGCATGAATTTGCTCGCCGCAGAAACAGGATGGTTCGCCTGGCTGGTGTCCGCGCTGGCGCTTGCCGTGGGCAGCATCACCTTCAGCGGCAGCATGGTTGCTTCGCTCAAATTGGAGGGCTGGATAACCTCCAAACCCCTGTTCTTCCGGGGGCAGGCTTTCCTGGTGCGATGGCTATTGTATTCAATTGCGGCCCTGTTAGTACTGGCAGTTATTGAGGAAAGGCCACGTCTGCTTTATGCGGTAACGGTACACGCGCTCATTTACGGCGTACTTCTTGCCATGCGCGTGGGCGGCGCCGACATGCCGGTCATCATCTCGTTCCTGAATTCCCTCTCCGGTGTTGCGGCGTCCGTCAGCGGGATTGCCCTGGGCAATATGCTCGCGGCGGGCGTGGGCGCGCTGGTCGGCGTGGCCGGGATGATTCTTACGCAAATCATGTGCCGCGCCATGAACAGAGACCTGCTTACGGTATTGGGAGGTTTCAAAGACTACAGGGTTCTTCCGGAGGCTGCCGGAACCGGGGCATCGCCTTCCGATGACGCCGTCCCGGAACCTTCCGCGCGGTTGACTGCCAATGCTATTCCGGAATTGTTACACAAGGCGCGCAAGGTACTGATAGTACCCGGGTATGGCATGGCCCTCGCCCAGGCACAGCAAGCGGTGAAAGACCTCATGGACGCGTTGGAACAGGCGGGGAAAGAGGTCAAAGTGGCGGTCCATCCCGTTGCGGGCCGAATGCCCGGACATATACATGTCCTACTTGCGGAAGTCGGCGTTGACTATGACAAATTGTATGACATGGCGAAGATAAACCACGAGTTTGCGGAAACGGATGTGGTGTTGGCGGTTGGCGCTTGTGACGTCATGAATCCCGCCGCTTCCACGGTGGAAGGCACGCCCATCTCCGGCATGCCCATTCTGAAGGTGTCTGAGGCAAAAGCGGTCATTGTGTGCAATCTCAACGAGAAACCGGGGTATTCCGGCGTGGAAAACACGCTTTACGGGCAAGCCCATGTGATTACGCTTTGGGGGAACGCCTCGGAAACGGTGCCGAAGATTAGCGCCGCGTTTACGCAACAGGGGTAAGATACCCCCTATTTGTCTCGTGGTATACGCTTCCAAGGCAACCTTGCGTTTTTTGCGCCGGGGCAGTGACCGTTTTCCTTGCTTTTCGTTCCCTGCTTTTCATTTTTCCATGCTGACGGTGTATAGTGTCTCATACAGTGTTTCAATCAACAACCATCGGCAGAGCCGGTGGATTATCTGGGATTCATAAGGCACAATTACAAAGGATGTTATGAAGATAGGCATCACATGTCAGGCAACGGCGGGCGGCAGCGGTGTGCTGGCCACCGAGTTGGGAACGGCCCTGGCGCGCCGGGGGCATGAAGTGCATTTTGTGACCATGGAGGAGCCGTTCCGCTTAGGTCATTTTGAACGGAATCTGTATACCCATTATGTGGATACCATCAACTATCCTCTGTTCAAACTGCCCCCGTATTCGATAGCCCTCGCCAGCAAGATTAGTGAAATTGCCGAGGAATTTGATATCCAGCTCTGGCATGCCCACTATGCCATTCCCAATGCGGTCGCCGCATTGCTGGGTCGGGAAATGCTGCCTCCAGAGAAGCGTTTTTGCCTGGTAACCACCCTGCATGGTACGGATATTACACTGGTTGGCGGCCATCCGTCCTTTTATCGCGCCACGTGCTACGCGATGGAAACCAGTTGTGCCGTTACCGCCGTATCCCGATGGCTCAGCGAGGAAACGGAACGGGAATTCCAACTGTCGAAGCCGGTACGCACCATTTACAATTTTCTGGACGCGGAACGTTTTCTTCCGCACCAGGGGAATCGTGCCGCTCTGGCCGAACCGGGTGAGAAGATCCTGATGCATGTATCCAACTTCCGGCCGGTAAAACGCGTTACCGATGTGGTGCGTGTGTTCAAGAAGGTACTGGATCACATGCCAGCGCGGTTGGTCATGATTGGGGATGGTCCGGAGCGCTTATCCGCGGCCGGTGTTGCCAAACAATTGGGTATTGCCGAAAATATCCGCTATCTTGGCAATTGCGAGAACATAGAAGACCTGTTGCCCTGCGCCGACCTGCTTATCCATCCCAGTGAACATGAGAGTTTCGGCCTGGTACCCCTGGAAGCAATGGCCTGTGAGGTGCCCGTGATTGCCACCAACAGCGGCGGCATTACCGAGGTGGTGGTGCATGGCGAAACCGGGTATCTCTGTGATGTGGGGGATATCGAAACCATGGCGCTTTTTGCCGTGCAGGTACTTAAGGACCCGGAGCGGGCCTGTGAAATGGGACGCCGGGGGCGTGCCCATGTGATTAGAAATTTCCCGAGTGACCTGATAGTAAGCGAATATGAAACACTCTACGCGGAAATCCTGGAACGGCGCGCGCAGCGGGTGGCACAAGACAGGTACTTTTCGGACGTTCATGGGATTTGAAATATGACTTTCCGTGAGACACGCCGGAGGCGATTCATTACAGGGGACGTGACCCTTGCCCTGCTGCTATTTCTGTTGCTCTTTGCCGCGGGCTATGGACATCTTCGCGCCCTGCGCACCGACCGATCCGCCGTAACCGGCATCGAACGGCTCTATGGGCCGTCAGTCATGCTTGCCCTGGGGCGCGGTTTTATTGAACCCAACCTGTATGAATATCCTGAGTTACGGGCTTTTCTGCGGGGAGAAATCGAATCCCTGCCTCGGGAGGCCATACCGGAGGTTGTTCTTGTAAATCCATCCCCTGTGGCTTCCTATCATCGGTATCTGGTCTATACGGTCGCCCTTTTCTGGCGGCTTTTTGGTATTTCCTGGACCAGCCTGGAACCATTGCTCGCCTTGTTGTTTGCATGGGCCGGTGTCGCCCTTTACGGCATCATGCGGTTGGGAATGGGAAGAACTTTCGCCCTTGCCGCCACCTTGGGCGTTATGATTTCGCCGGCCATGTTGGGCACCTTGACCGAATTGCGGGATTTCAGCAAGGCGCCGTTTATTCTAAGCATGGTGGTGGGGCTGGGCCGGCTCTTGAAATACAAGGCCGGTTTCCGGCAGTTGTTGCTATGGGCGTTGGGTCTGGGCTTGATTGCGGGTGTGGGCATGGGGTTTCGCCAGGATGTGTTTGTTTTTATTCCCCTGTCGCTGGCTTTGCTTTGTATTTCAGCATTCAGGGTGGATGTATGCTCCAGGCGATGGGTGCGCCTGATTGCGGCGCCGGTCTGCCTTGCGTGTTTCTATGCCGCCGCATGGCCCATGATGGGGCGCATGGAAGGAGGGGCCCATCCCGGACACCACCTTGTACAGGGATTTTCGAATAAACGGCTGGACAATCTTGGTATTCTTCCGGCGGCATACCGCCCCGTAGCATCAGGCCTGGACCAGTATATTTTTTCTATGTTGTATGATTATATGCAGCGCCTCGGTGGCGACAAGGCCGGTCACTTTACCATGGATACCTCCGGCTCCGATCGGGCGGGAAAGCAGTGGATACGGGAGATGGCGCGGCGATTTCCCGCGGACCTTGCAGCGCGCGGTATTGCGGCGGTGTTGAGAACCCTGCGCTATGCCGACGCTTATGCTCCAACCTTTTTCGAGCCTACCGTCTGGCATAAGAAGGTATACGCGGCTCATCACCAGGCCGCATCGCATTTCCATCGCTTCGGCTTGTTATATGGCTTGGCGGCGATGCTGATTCTTGCCGGTTATCAGCCGACATTAGCCCTTGGTGTATTTCTGTTTATTCTGTATATGCTGGGTTATATTGCCTTGCAATGTGAATACCGCCATGCCTTTCATCTGGCCTTCGTGCCGTTTTGGATAGCGGGATTTCTGTTGGAACAGAGTGTCGCCGCAGTGCGTTCGGTTTATAAACAAGGATTCCCTGAATTGCGAAGGTGGAAACGCGCCGCAGTTCGCGTTGCATCTGTCGCGGGATGCTGTCTGGTACTTGTGGTTCCTCCCCTTTTCATGCTCCGTTTTTACCAGGTACGCCAAGTCCTTCCTTTGCTGGAGGCCGGCATGCGGGCCGAACGAAAGTCAATATCGGTTAGCGAACGAAGCAGCCACGGCTGGACGCTTTTTGCCGTGGACGACCCCGGTTATAAGACACCGCGAAGCGATGTTGAAGCCTTATGCAGAATCGTGGCAACACTCCTTAGTCCGGAGTTGAAGATGTGGCATGCGCGCGGACGCTTCATGGCGGCTGAATTCAAAGCGGGCGCGGGCGTGGAATGGCTGATACACAAGTATGACACCGTCATCCCGCTGAATGATTTTTCACAACTTGTGCGCTTACCCTATGTTGCCGGCAGGAGCGACGTTATACGATATTATTTTCCGGTTTATGAACTTCTTAAACCCGATTTTGAGAACGGCTTCCTTTTGTGCCGCAATCATTTCCAGGGAATTGCCGTTCCGGAGGACAAGGCGGATGCCTTTCTGGGTTTGTATGAAGTCAAGATTCCCGAAGAAATGAGTTTGCTGATGCAGTTTGCAGGCGTTGATGATGCGTTGCCCGAAACGCTCTATCAGCGCGTGGGACTTTTCCCAAACCCCGTGTTCTACTATCAATCGGAAAAAAACGCCACGGAAAACATCAACCTTGCTGAAGCGGCGCGGCGGTTTGGGCAGCCGGGAGAGGACCTGTTCTTTCTTCGCGCGCAGTTTGTGCTGAGCCGAAAGCCGGAGACACGGCTTTTTATAGCGAACCGATTTTTGGAGGACGGGGCGCTGGAGGATGCCCTGGAGGCCGCCGAGGATATTGGCGATACTACGGGACAATTTGTTGTCAATCAGGTGAATCTGCTCGAAATGATCGGGCGCCAGTTTCACATCCGCAAAGAACCGGTACCGGCTGAAGCGGCCTTTGCTCGCGCATGGGCGTTGGCGCCGCAGCGGGAAAACCCGTTGCGCCTCGAACTGGCGGTGCTCTACGAGAGTGAAGCGGCGCCGGACAAGTCCCTTGCCCACTATCGGTCAGTGCTGCTCAACGAACCGGATAACGAAACGGGCGTGATGAACGCGGACTTGTTGCTGACACAGCATGTGGCCCCTGAGCGGCGGATAGCCTTCTGGGAGGAGATAACGGAAGCGCATCCTGTTGCATTACAGCCATGGCTGCGATTAGGCGCGGCATGGGAATCCGCCGGCAACACTGCGTCCGCCGCCGAGGCTTATGCAACAGCCTTCCGTTGCCATCCTGAAGACGCCGAGAGCGCCATACGCAGCGCCACCGCCTCTTTACCCATAACGGCGCCCGAACAATTGCGGGAACTTCTGGATCGAAGCCTGAAGATCTCTCCGGAGTTGCGCCCGCTTGGGGTTTCCTGCCTGGTGAATGCCGGAAACCGAATGCTACAAGACGGGCAGGCGGAACAAGCGCTGACCCTATTTTCGCTGGCTGCCGGTTATGCGCCGGATGACGAATGGATTCTGCTGTTGCTGGCGCAAACCCTGGCGGCGACGGGAAATGTCGCCGAGGCCGGCGCGCGGTTTGAGGCCTTGTTGCCCGGCCACTATGGAAAGGATGCCGCTTTTGGTTTGAATCAAGTATTGCGTGATTCAAACGAAGACCGGCTGGCGTACTGGCGTGCGCTTGACGCAAGAAATACCGGTAATGAACATGTGAAATTCTTTTTAAAGCAAGCCCAGGGTAATGAAGGCCGCCTTCTGTTCGAGTCGGGACGCTATGCGGACGCGGTCCGCGTACTGGAGGATTCTTGCGGCTTGCCGTGTTCCATTCCCGAGCAGTCCTTGCTGTTACACTTGGCAGGGTTGGCGGCGACAGGTGTCCCGGGAGATGCGGCGCCTATACGCGAACTGCTTCAATCCGGGACTGTGCTGGTTTCCCGGGCCCTTTTCTGGATGCAATCAGCCGTGGGGCAATTGCTTGCGGCGGGATACAAGGAGCGCGCCCTTATCATGGCGCGAACCGCCGTTGCCGTGGCGCCGGACGTGGAGGCGAACTGGCTGGCGCTTATTCAAGTGCATCAACAGTTTGGGGAAGATGACGCCGTCCGAAAGGTATGCCGGGAAGCGTTGGCGGCATCGGTGCACAGTGAATCAATCGCGAGGATTTTTGAGGATGTGTTGATACGTTTGAATTCAGGGGAGGACCGGGTTAATGAATGGCGGCAAATCAGGGAGAAACAGCCTGACAATCCCATAGTCCTGCGGCATCTGGGATACTCTTGTGAGGAAAACGGCTTGTGGCGGGAGGCGGCGGAGGCGTATACAACACTCATAGAAGAAGGACAGGATTCGGCGGAACTGCGGATACGCCTCGGCTCGGTACTGATACAGGCCGGTGATTTGGACCGCGGTATGAACATGCTGCAGGACGGTGAGGCGCGCAACGTCGGGGGGGAGACGGTGCCGGCGCAAGTACTGCAAAACGCCGGCAGCGCCCTGTTGTCGGCATTACAGCCGGTGGCGGCGGAACGTTTGTTCCGACGGGCCACCCAGTACGATCCGGAGGAGCCTTATATTCGCTTGAGATTGGGGGAAGCCTTGCTTCAACAAAGCAGACAGGAGGAGGCGCTGGAAACCTGGAAGCAGGTGGTGTTATTCGGAACAGAAACCCCGGCGGTTACACAAGCCGCCCGGATGCTTGACACGCACCTGGTGGACGGGCAGCGACTTGACTGTTGGCGTGCCCTCGCGAAACAATCCTCGGATTCTCCCTTGATTAGTGCCTATTATGCGCTGGCCCTTGCCCGCGCGGGGGAAATGGAACAAGCCAAACAGTTGTCTGATTCCATGTTGGAGCGGAATCCTCATCATCCCGATACCTTGCTATGCCGGGGGCTCATCGCCTGCCTTGCCGGCGACTCGGATACCGGTGTGGAGCGTATAAGGGCGGCGGTGAAGGAGCACCCCGAATTGTTTGGCCACGCTGCCGCCCGTCTTGATGAAATTGCCCTTGTGTTGATGGAGAGAGGCCAGTTTACCCAGTCGGAGTCGCTAGTGAAAGAGGCGGTCGCATTGGAACCGGAGAACCTGCTTTATTGTATGCATCTGGGGGAAGTGCTGCTCAAACTAAACCGTATTGAGGAAGCCATTGAAAAGTTTGAGCGCATTCTTGCGGCGGTTCCGGATTCCCCGCGCACCGCTGCGTTATTAGAGGAAGCGCTCCGGCGCAAACAGGACCTGGAGGGCCGCAGCCGGTGATCTATGCGGTCTAAAAGTCGGCGCAGGAGGATTCAATAGCGTTGCGCACTTGTTCATTGTCGGGAGCAATTGAGTTCGCTTTGCGATACCAATCGCAGGCTTCTTTCCTTTCGCCCTTTTCAGTGAGTAGATTCGCCAATCCCAAGAGTAGCCATACGTCGTCAGGCACTATGCGTATCCCCTCGCGAAAGGACTGTTCCGCCTTTTCTTTCTCACCTGTTTCGATATAAGATAGTCCCAGCAAAAAATAGGTGTTTCCCTTTTCCGGGGCGACCTTTTTCGCGCGTTCGAGATAGTCTATGGCTTGTGTAAACTTGCCCCGCTTAAAGGCAATATCGCCCAAGCCATGCAGGGCCTGATAATCATTGGGCCGAACAAGCAATACCATGTGAAATTCACTGGCAACACGATCCAACTCATCTATTTCGAGATACTCACGGGAAAGGTTGGTCCCCATGCTTGCGGCATCAAACCAGGCATTCACATACTCTCTTGGATAGCGCTGCATCTGGGAAAGAATCGCGCTAAGATGTTCCTCGCCGTTGATGCGATAGGGCGTTTTATACTCCCATGCGATTTCTTTTTCACGTGTAACTTCAAAGGCCCGTCCATTGCTCGTTTCGGAAACAAGTATATTGCCGTTCGGCAACGGTGTCGCAAGACCCGCAAAATAGGAGAAAAACGGCGCATCCTTGGTGCCGGTGTATTCCCAAAGAACCTCGCGTGTCATGGGATCAAACTGAAGAACACGCGAAGCCATAGGCTCCATATAATGCCACTTCGGGCCATGGTTGTCGAAAAGAAGCATTTCCCCGGAGGGAAGCAGGGTGGGATCATGTGGAAACAGCCATTGGCCCGTCTGGCCCCATTCCACCTTTTGGTCCTCGATATTGACTGCGGCGATCAAACTGGGATTAAGCATGCACACCAGCACATTGCCCTTCCTAAAAGCGGGTATGCGGTCCTTGTGCGTGTCGTCCAGCACTTGAAGGGAGTTGGCGTGCAGTAAATCGTAACTGTAGTCCAGCCCGCGCAACAGGGGCGCATAATAGGAGTTCTCGAGCGCTTCCAACAGCGAAACGCGACAAATTTCCTTGCCTTCGCTGTCCAGTACCATAAGATAATCAATCAACGGCTGCTTGCCCAGTCCCGCTTCCGGCCTGGCCTCATGTTCCCGGTACAGCACATAAATACGACCGTCTTCCGCCACCTCCATTTCGTGATGAAATCCCCCAGGACGCGCCCAGAGAATATGCCCTTCCTTATCCATCTTAATTAACGCAAAGTATTCCGCTATGACCAATACGTCCCCGTTGGGAAACAGCCATGCGCGTCGCCACGCCATTGTTTTCATGAACGCAGCCGGCAGCGCCTTCTCGGGCCAATCCGGGTCGTCAAACCTGGGCCACCATGTGTAAAGCAGGTTTCCCTCCATATCAAGCAGCAGTATCTCGGGAGCATGTCCGCTAACCAGCAGATTTACCCCCGGAGATGCGGCATCCTTGTTGTATACAGTAACCCCGGAAACGGCAGGCGCCTCCGATACCGCACCGAGATATCCCATGGCGCGAATACTTTCCAGCCGCTCGAGTTCCTCACTGGACAAAGCGCTTTCATAATCGGACGTATCGGACGCGCTTTTAACCGGTTCTTTTGGTGATTCCCCTTCTTCCCAACTGCCTTCCGGCAAGTACAACTCGATACGGCTTATCCAGTACCTGTTCTCCGGGCCGGGCGGTATGTCAATGCCTACGCCGCGTAAAAAAACAGGCTTCTCCTTTTCCACCATGAATCGTTGTTGGTCATGATAGGTAGTTGCCCAATCGTACAAGTTAAGAATTGCCCCCAACAAATCGGGACGCACACTGGCCGTATCAAAACACCTCCAGCCATCCACACCGGAAGTCGGCGCCGGTATGCGCAGCAACCATTCAAAGGAAGGAGTTTTCCAATCTCCGCCATAAACCGGCACCACAAACTCTATAGCATCCGTATTCTCGCTGCGAATGTAGGTGCGTAGCGCCGCGCCCCCAGGGGTTATCGTCATGAACATTTCCTCCCACCCCGGAATAAGCACCCCATCATGAACGGAGGCGGAAGTGGAGAGGCGCATACACGGCTCCCCTTGATACCGGATCTCCTGATCCACATCATACTCGAGATGGGTGCGGTGTTGCCGATCTACAAACACGGACATGGTTTTGTTCTCTTCAAAGGCGAAATCCACCAGGACGATATAGGGTAATCCGGGCCAAAGAAGATGTTGCTCCTCATCAGTAAGGAGTTGCATCAGTGCGTGTAGATAGGCAATAGGCGCCCCAGATGCTATAGCCGACGCGGAAAATACTTGCAGCGCCCTGTCCGCATGTCCATCGCGTAATAACTGTCGGGCTACAGGATAGGCAAGTCGGTCAATATCCTTGAAGCAACAGGACAACAAAGCCCGGTCCCGGGCAACGCACTTGACTATCAGAGTCGCGGCGTCATCATACTGCCCGGCGGCCACAAGGGATTGTGCTTCAACCACCCACGACAGCCCAGGGGCGTCGGGTTCTTCAAGATGCTTTGCATATTCATACAAGGAGTCAGAGGGTTGTGGAAGCGATTGTATTTCCTGCCATGACGCGGCGCGTAAGTAACGAAATACCTCCTCCTGGTTCGTTTCCGTTACCGCAATCCACAGCATGTCGGACGGGAAAACCGCCCCACTGGTTTCGGCGGCCGTTGCCGCTTCTAATACAAAGTAAAAGGGGACCATCAACGCAGCGACAGTCAACCTCACTATCATGCGTGAATTCACATTCAACATGCGCGAAAACTCCATTAACACCCTATTTATGCTGTCCAGATTAGGACAGGAATTGACTTGACACCCTGATAGAATAAAACTTGTCCGTATCCAAACACCATTTATTCAAGAAGCAGGCACTTGTTATACCTCTCATTGCCTGTCTAACCTGGTGAGAAGGATTACCTCTCACGGGGTGTCCCAGCTGGCCCAAGTGTCTTTGGAAACGCGGGCGAAACATTTGCCATAGAAAATTTATAGTGGAATGATGTATGTTTACCTGCGACCGTCGTAACCACTAAAACCTGTATTTGCGGGGAAAACGCAAAGGAAACCGCGCCTGACGCCCATTCTACACCACCGGTCGCGTTTCCTCCACTGAAAAACGAGGGAACCAAGTCAAGAACGCCATTTTGGGGTTTTGTTTCCTTTATTGCGTCCTTTTTGAACCGGTGGAAGGGCATTGATGCTCCATGACCGCCGGAAACACATAATCCACGCTTATTTGTTTGTGTTCTTTGACTCTCTGTTTAACAAAGATTCAATTTCCGACAAGGTCTGGTTACGGGCGGCTCGGATGCTTGCCGCGCGGGCCAGCGCCTCCGGGCTGATTTCAAGCGCCTCGTTTAAGACGCTCTGGTTCACTGCACGGGCTGGCGCCTTCAGGGCTGCGGCCTTCTTTTTGGCAGGAGGCTTCGCCACAACGTTTTTTTTCGCAATGGCCGGTTTCTTTTTGGAAGGCGCCGCCTTTGTGGGAGGGGCGATTGTGGGCGCCGGTGTTTCTTTCTTGACGGCCTTTTTCGGTGTTGCCTTGGATTTTGTTGGGACCTTTGGCGCCACTTTTTTTGCAGTCACAGGCTTTGGCTTCCGTTCCAGAGCTACAACAGTTTCCTCCTTTTGACTTATTCGCCCGCTATGGACCGGCGGAATCTGTTCGGGGACAGGAGCCGCGGAAGCTTTTTGCCTTGCAAGGGGGGGCGTACAGGGGTGTGCTTCCAGCCACTTGGATATGGGAACAAAGATTTCCGTGGCCGCTTTTTTGCCAAAGGCGAGATCGCAATGGCTGTAGTCCTCTACAAATCCTTTTTCTTTGCTGCAAAGGATGGCTTGTTTATCTTTTGATTTTATGGTATTAAAATATTCCAGGGCCCGCTGCGCATTAATAAAGGGGTCTACGGCCGCATAGAAGGCAAGAAGTGGTATTGAAAAATCGGATAATCCCTGGGCTACATCCATGTGGCCGTCGAAGAGTTTGTATTCCTTGTTCTGTATCCAATAGCGTACCTGCCTCATTAATCCCGGAAGCGGATTTTCTATCATAGTGACGAAATGGCTGGAGGTCATGTTTTGAGGTATGTTGCGCACATTGACCGGAAATACAATCTGGGCAAGGTGAAGGAGTTTCATAAGGGGGATGGCGCCTCGGATGAGTTTGCCTGCCAGGGACGGGTGTCTTTCACCGAAGGTCAGGAGCCGTACCGGTACCTTTCCCGCGGCGTCCGAAAAATCAATGGGTGATCCCAGGGTGGTTCCGGAGGCAAGCAAGTTGCCGCCGTGGGCTTGTACAAAAGCGTAGAGCAGCATACCTCCCATGGAATGGCCAATCCAATGCACCTTAGTATGAAGGGTTGTTTCCAGAATATGCCGAATGACCATTGGCAGATCCTCCGTGAAGAAGTCTTCCATGCGCACTTCATCACGGGTATGTCCGAAGGGCGGCTCGGAAGAACGGGAACCACGCAGGTCTACGGTCCAGCAATCATATCCCTTTGCGCTGAGGTAATCCACCAGGCAGCCGCCGGGCGGGAAGGTAAAATTATTTTGATTGGCGCCCATGCCATGCACCAGCAGCACCGGTTCTCCGGGCATTTCGCTTTTTCGGTAGCGGCAAACGCGCAGGACCCACAAATCCCTGGTCCGCAACCGGAACACCTCATTGGTGCGGATTTGTTCGGAATGCGAATGGGCCGCAGACACCTTGTAGAGGGCAATTAGTACCGCGACCGCGGCCACTACCGACAAGGCGATGAAGACTCCAGGCATGGCTATTACTCCTCCATTTTTTCAGCGCACAACAGGGAACCACGTCAAAGCCATCCGCGGCCGCAAATCCGCTTAACCGAAATCGAATGGCCTTCGCCGGACTTTCGGCCGTCCGGGGTTGAAAACATCTACTTTTCACCGGGCTCCCGCTTCAAGGATTCCAAAATGGTTTGGGCTAGTTTAACATTTATGGAAGGGAGGCCGGCAAGTTGTTCCACATCGGCCTCGCGAATGCGGGCAACAGAACCAAAGCCGGCAAGCAGAAGTTTTGCCCGCGTCTTTCCAACTCCGGGAATCTGCAACAGGGAAGTGGTCAGTCTTGATTTGGCGCGTTTTTTACGATGATAGGTAATTGCAAAGCGATGGGCCTCATCGCGTATCCCGCTGAGCAGCCGCACCACAGGGCCGTTTTGGGGCGGTATAATGGGATTGCCGCGACCGGGGATAAAAAAACGTTCCCAGGCGGTGTCCCCCGGTCCTGTCCGTGACTTGGCAATGGCGGCACAGGGCAGTGTATCCAGACCAAGGGATTTCAGGACCGCTTTGGCGATATTCAGGTGTCCCTTACCGCCGTCTATCAATACGAGGTCGGGCAGGTCGCCTTCCCGGAGGGCCCGGCTGTATCGTCGCTCCAGGGTCTCGCGCATGGCGGCGAAGTCGTCCTGGCCGCTGATGTTTTTGATGGCATAGCGACGGTATCGTTCTTTTGCCGGGAGGCCCTGCTGAAACACCACCATGGCGGCCACGGTGGAGTCGCCCTGAATGGTGGACACGTCAAAACACTCGATACGATCAGGAATTCCGGGCAGGTGCAGGGTGGTCTTTACCGCCTCAAGAGATTCCGTGACCGCTTTTTCGTGTCCCTTGCGTTCCAGGAATGCGAGACGCGCGTTATTCGCCGCCAGCCGCACCAATTGGGTCAAGGCTCCCCGTTGTGGTACCCGGAGCGATACGGCCGCCCCGCGCTTTTCACCCAAGAGATCCTCCAATACAGCCCTTTCTTCCAGGTCCAGGGGTAATAAAATCTCTTCCGGTATAAAAGGCGTCGAATCATAGTATTGCAGCAGGAACGAACCGATAAGTTCCTCAATAGGCGCCTCAACCCGGTCGAAGGCGAAGGTATTGCCGCCTACCATGGCATTATTGCGATAGTACAGGGTCTGGATTTGAATATATCGCCCTTCCGCGTAATATCCGAATACATCACGGTTATGGGTACGTCCCTGGACAATGGCGCGCTGCGGTTCCATGGTTGTCCGCAGGTCTGCCAGGCGATCGCGTATTACCGCCGCCTCCTCGAAGCGAAGTGATTCGGAAAGGCGGGCCATCTGCGTTTCCAGCCGCTTCTCCAGTTCGTGGCTGCGCCCCTCGAGGATCAACAACGCCTGACCGACCATTTCATTGTAGGCCTCCGGTGTGATTAATTTAGTACACGGGGCGTGGCATTGTTTCATCTGATAATAAATACAGGGACGTGTTCGATTCTCCAGGACGCTGTTGGAGCAGACGCGAAGCGGAACAAGATGTTGAAGTTGTTTTATGGTCTTCCGAGCCGCGCGCGTGTCATGGTAGGGGCCAAAATAAAGCGCCTTGTCATTTTTCCGGCGTCGCACAACGGTGAGTCGCGGGAATCGTTCTGCCGGATTCAGGCGGATACTGATAAAAGTCTTGTCATCCCGCAGCCGAACATTATAGCGCGGCTTGTGCTCCTTAATCAGGCTGTTTTCCAGCAGCAAAGCTTCTTTCTCTGTATCCACAATCAGATATTCGACTGTGGCCACCCGGCGCATTAGAAACTTGACGCTGTATCTGCTGTCGGTCATATTGATATAATTACGCAGACGTGCCCGCAGGTTCTTGGCCTTGCCAATATAGAGAATGTGCCCGTCTGCGTCACGCATCAAGTAGCAGCCGGGAAGAGTCGGCGCTTCCCCGATGTCCGGAATTACGACAGATGCGCGGGTATTTTCTTGTTCCTGAGTTTTCGACATGGCTTCCAAGAGTCGTTTCACAGGGTGATACGTTTCCAGACAACCTTTGCGCGGCTGCCAAAACATCAGGCCGGCAGGTTTACCGACAGGATTAGAATACATGAAACAACCCCGGATAGTACAACGCGCCGGAGATCCTTCTCCCACGGTCTTGCGCATACTCCTGATATTGGGACATATTTTGTTGGTGGCGACCCTGCTGACGTGGTTGTTGATGTACCTTTTAATCGGCAAGCCCTACGAGCATACCTGGTGGATTATCCTGTCCGCGATTTTCCTCGGGCGCGCTGCCGCGGTCGGTTCCGGCCTGGAAATGGGATTCAGCCCCGTGTTTCTTTTCTTCCAGACCGCATTTGCCGACCTGCTCATTACTTTTTATGTGTATCCCGTTTTTGTTCGCGGCTATCGTCACCTTACCCGGATTCCCTATATTGGCAGTTACCTTGACAATCTGCACACGGTCGCCCTGAGTTATGAATCCACCATGAGGCCTTACGGCATTGCGGGCCTTATGCTGTTTGTCATCTTTCCGTTTTGGAGCACCGGGGCGCTGGTGGGCGCCATTCTGGGGTTTTTGATAGGCCTTCCCGTCATTACCACATTGGTGTCGGTAACTATCGGCAACCTGATTGCCATCGGCGCCTGGGTCTGGTTTTATAAATGGGTGAGCGATTGGAATAGAAGCCTCGCGATAATACTGTTGGTGCTGATCTTTGCCGTTGCCATCGCCGGTATTGTGGTGGGCATACGAAATAAAAAAAGGAACCAAAGCCACGTGGAAACAAATGACGCCACCCACCAAATGGAGATTGAGAGGCGAAAGTAGAATGCATATAGGGGCGCATGCTGATCATACAGATTTCTTGCATTGAAAGAGATTAGGAAACTGCCACGAAGATGAAAGGGTGCAATGAGAAGGAAGCGGAACTGAATGTTTGAATTTTGTTGCGCTTGTTTTGGTCCTTTCTTGTGATACTCTATAGACAGAGACTGGGGGCAACGGTATTGTAACCCGTTGATCAACTACTTGGAAATGGGGGCTTTTTTACGGATACGTGTGACAAAATAAGGACCATCAAAGAAAATTCCAAGTATTATCTGATGACCGGAATGTTATGGCGATAACAGGTAACATAGCCCGAATTGCCGGCATGACGCCTTGGATGCCGGCCCTTGGCCTGATATCCGTCGTGTTTTTAAGCGGCTGTGACAGTCTGTGTCCGAAGGCGGATTTCAGTGTAAGACCGGAATCAGGCGAGGCCCCTCTGCAGGTTGAATTTATCAATATGTCACGTCCGGGTATGTTGCTTGTTCCCCGCTATCTTTGGGATTTTGGCGATGGAAGCCCTCTTGTCGCGGAGACATCCCCGACACATACCTACACAGAGCCAGGGCAGTATACAGTCATTTTGACGGTTCAGAGCCTGTGGTGTCGTGATGTTTATAGGAAAATGGAAGCCGTGAATGTTGTGCGCCGGGAGTCGGACGTGCTTGTAGATTTCTCCGCCAGTCCTTCCGAGGGTCCCGCTCCCTTAACGGTTACGTTCCTGGACAAGTCGGTTCTGAATAACACGGTTGTCAGCGAGTGGTTCTGGAAGTTTGGGGATGGCTATTCCTCCTCTTTACGAGAACCGCGCCATACCTATGCGAATGCCGGGGTGTATGATGTGACCCTGACGGTTTCTACGGATAGGGGAAGATTTGAAGGCGTGATTCCGAATGCGGTAAAGGTGTTCGTCGGGGACGGAGAGGGGGAATCTGTCACGGAAGGTGAATTAGACGTTAGGTGCCCGGAGGATCTTTCGGTATGCGCGGATATGCCGCCCTTTACCTTTGCGGGCATGTCGCCTGCAGGGGGTGTTTACAATGGTCCCGGCATATCGGGCAATCGGTTTTCCCCTTCCGAAGCCGGCAGGGGAACCCATGTGATTACGTACACCTATACCATGCCGGACAGACCGAATTATTCCGGGAGTTGTGCGTTCAGAATTACGGTATTTGACCCGGAAACGATTTGTCCGGAGGACCTCTCCGTATGTACGGATGCGCCGCCGGTTACCCTTTCAGGCGGGTGGCCTGCCGGGGGGATGTATAGTGGGCCGGGTGTGCTTAAGGGTCAGTTTAACCCGGCTGTTGTCAGTGCGGGTACTTATGTGCTTTCCTATACCTATGCCGTACCGGAGTCCCCTGAATGTACGCACAGTTGCCTGTTTACGGTTACGGTTATGAATCCAGGCCCCGAATGTCCGGAAGATGTTTCTGTATGTAGGGATGCCGGGCCATTTACCCTGACAGGCGCTTTGGCTGCCGGAGGGATATACAGCGGCCCGGGAGTGTCCGAGGGACGGTTTGATCCGGCAGCCGCCGGTGTCGGCGTTCATAGAATTACCTATACGTATACCCTGCCGGGGATACCTGACTGTACAGGCGCTTGTGTATTCACGGTTACGGTGGTTAATTCCACAATTATTTGCCCGGCGGACCTCACGGTCTGTGCGGGTTCGGCAGCGTTTGCCCTCACGGGAGGATCTCCTGCCGGTGGCGCCTACAGTGGACCGGGGATAATAAACGGCCAATTTAACCCGATGGTTGCCGGGGTTGGGGTTCATGGGATTACATACACGTATAGTACTCCGTACGCACCGGCCTGTGGGGATAAATGCAAATTCACGATTACGGTGATTGACCCTGCGGTCACCTGTCCTGCGGACCAGTCGGTTTGTGCCGGTGCGGCGGCCTTTACGCTGACCGGTGCGTCGCCTGCCGGGGGTATATACAGCGGCCCGGGCGTGTCGGGCGGTCAGTTTGACCCGGTAATTGCGGGTGTCGGCGCTCATGAGATTTCCTATACCTATGTTATTTCAGGTATACCTAATTGTGCGGACAAGGCAGCCTTTACAATTACGGTGATTGATCCTGCGGTCACCTGTCCTGCGGACCAGTCGGTTTGTGCCGGTGCGGCGGCGTTTACGCTGGCCGGCGCGTTGCCTGCCGGAGGGGTTTACAGCGGCCCGGGCGTATCGGGCGGTCAGTTTGATCCGGGGATTGCCGGTATTGGGGTTCACGAAATTACCTATAGGTACGAAGTTCCGGGTGCGCCGGACTGCGTGGACGAAGGTGCCTTTACAATAACAGTAGCGGACCCTGCGGTCACCTGTCCGGCGGATATTGCGGTCTGCGCGGGTACGGCGGCGTTTGCGCTGACCGGCGCATCGCCTGGCGGGGGGGTATACAGCGGCCCGGGCGTGTCGGAGGGATGGTTCGACCCGATAGTTGCCGGTATCGGGGTCCATGAAATTACGTATAGTTATGAAGTTCCGGGCGTGCCGGACTGCTGGGGGAGTTGTTCCTTTATGATAGCGGTGGCGGACCCTGCGGCCACCTGTCCGGCGGATCTTGCGGTCTGCGCGGGTTCGACGGCATTTGCGTTGACGGGTGCGGTTCCTGAAGGGGGAATATACAGCGGCCCGGGTGTGTTGGACGGATGGTTCGACCCGACAATTGCCGGTATCGGAATTCATGAACTCACCTATAACTATGAAGTTCCGGGTGTACAGGACTGTGTGGGTACTTGTTTCTTTACGATAACAGTGGCGGATCCCGCGGTTACCTGTCCCGCGGACCTTGCGGTTTGGGTGGATTCGGAGCCCATTGCGCTGACGGGCGCAGTCCCTGCAGGGGGTGTCTACAGCGGTCCGGGCGTGTCGGATGGTTGGTTTGACCCGGAGGTCGCCGGTGTCGGTACTCATGGAATCGGGTACACGTATGAGGTGCCGGGGATTGCCGACTGTATGGGGACATGCGCGTTTACAATACAAGTGGCCGACCCCATTCTGGAGTGTCCGCCGGAAACCATCTTCGCGCAACCGGCCGCTCTTCCGGATACGCCCGGTTATACGGCGGCTTATTATTCCAGTAATGAAGGGGAACGGCCGTACGTATGGGAAAATCTTTATACGGCTTCTAGTTTATATTTATCCGATATCCTCTATGATGTACATTGGTGGGGCGTGGAAATGGATGAGGAAGGCCTGCCATGCGATATGGCATTGACGGCCTTCATTATTGATATCGCCGATGAGAATTATACGCCCATCGAGAGTTACAGGGTTACGGCGGAGCGAACGCCCGCCAATTATTTTCTGACGGTGGATACACGCACACTGCCTGTATACTCTTATGACGCGACGCTTGATACGCCCTGCGTGATTGCCCCGGGTACCCTCGGTTTTATCAGCATTCGGAGTGACCGTTCCATACAGCCGGAATGCCGCTTCGGCTGGATGAACTCGGACACCGGGGATGGGGAAATATGGATGGACCCTGCAGAAGGCGCGGAGGATGTGCCGGAGCCGATACAGGATAATCTCGCATTCTGCCTGACCAATGCCGGGGCGCCGCAGGATATCCGGGAACGCGTCGCAGTTAACCTGCGTCGAAGCGCCGGAAATGACTATATGTACATTCCCGGTGAGGAGGTGAGCATTCAGGTGCGTCTTGACCTGTACGGGGCGGGGAATTTGTCGGACTTGCATTTGACGGAGAACCTGCCGGAAGGGTGGTACTTTGAAGGCGTGGCCGATTCCGGCGCGCCCGATGTACTCCCCGCTGTGGGCGCTCTGGGGGAACTGGAATTCGCATGGAATCAAATCCCCCGTTTTCCCGTGGAATTCCGCTATTGGGCCAGGCCGTCGGCGGATTCGGAGTGTTGCCTGATCTCCGGCAGGGCGCGTTACAACGTCGCCGGCGAAACAGTCTTTTCAAATGAGGCGCAGACACAGTTCCGCCTGTACCGGACCTTGTTGACTATAGACCGGGTGACAAGCGAACGCTTTTATCGGGCAGGGCAGACGTTGGACATTACAATTTCCTGCGGACGTTACGGCATAGAATCTCCTCTGGCGTTAGGTTGTGTGGAAACCCTGCCCGAAGGCTGGTGGTTTGAAGGAATTGTAGACGACGGGGGCGCGATGCCGGAGGTTGTTCCCGGGGAAAATACCGCGGGAACGCTCGAATTCGCGTGGATAACACCGCCGCCCATGCCGGGAAGTTTTACCTATCGGGTACGGGCGCCTCAGGAGGCGCAGGGACTGGGACGTTTGACCGGGTATGGCATCTATCGGTTTACAGGCGTACCCTTTGAAACGGCCGTGGTTGAAACGGTATTGCCGCGTCTGTAAGGGCATGTCGAGAAGCACGGCATCCTTAAATATGAGAATGACGGCTTTTTTCCTGTACTATAGGGCAATGAAGCCGTAGTTGAAACCCATGGTATCCATTCAAGCAAAGGAAAGACAGTGATTACGTTTCGGAAATTCAAACTATGTGTGGCGGTAATTCTTTTTTTAAGTCAACTGGGGTATGCGGAAACGTCAGAAACGGCGGTACGTATAGATTCCCAGATAGGCACGGACCCGCGTACGCGGATTGCGGTGCCGGCTTTCGCGACGGGGGACCCGCAATTATTGACGGTTGCCCAGGAAATGGCCCAGGTCGTTGCCGATGACCTGGAATTCTCCGGACTGTTTGTCTTGTTGTCGAGTTCCCAGTATCCGGCAGGTTTTACGGGATTGACCCCTGATGCGGGTAGTCTCGATCTGGCCTCCTGGTTCGCGGCCGGCGCGGAGAACCTCGTCTATGGGTATGTATATCCGGACGGCAACATGCTGGTGGGCCAGTTCCGATTGTTCGATTTGCGTTCCAATAACCAAATATACGGCCAGGAAGTGCGCGTGGAACGGGTCTACCAGCGCCTGGCCGCCCATCGCTTTTCGGAAGAGATTATTCGCATGATAGACGGGGTGGCCGGTATCGGCACCACGGAAATCTTTTTCTCCGGCATTGCGGGACCGAATGTCAAGGAGATTTATGTGGCCGATTATGACGGCGCGAATGTCCGCAAACTGACCAGTAACCAGTCCCTTTCCATCATGCCGGAGATCTCTCCCGACGGCAGCAGCATCGCCTACCTGTCCTACAAGGACCGCTATTGTTTCCTGTACGTCTTTGACCGGGCCTCCGGCGCCTCAAAGGCCCTGTCCAAGGAGGTGGGGTTGAACAGCGCGGCGGGATGGGCGCCCAACGGCAATCGCCTCGCGATGACCCTGAGCAAGGATGGCAACGCGGAGATTTATCTTCGGGACAAGAACGGCGGGAACTCCGTCCGCCTCACCAAAAACAAGGAAGGGGATACCTCGCCTTGCTTTTCGCCGGATGGCGGTCGCATCGCCTTCATCAGCGAACGCGCCGGTCGCCCCCAGGTCTATGTCATGAATGCGGACGGGTCCGGCCAGACACGGGTGTCCTTTCACGGGGGCGCCGCCTATGACCCCGTATGGTCTCCCGACGGCAAAATGATCGCCTTTGTATCTTCCGGTTCCGGGGAAGGATTCGAAATATATGTCATGAGTGCGGACGGTTCAAATCCGAGGAGGCTTACCAATTCGGCAGGCGTGAACGAGGCGCCTTCCTGGTCACCGGACTCCCGCCATATCGCCTTCTCTTCAACGCGCGGCGGACGGCCGGAACTATGGGCCCTAACGCTAAGCACGGGCGCGGAAAAGCGCATTGCCCGTATCGAAATGAGCGCGGAAGGACCCTCCTGGGGACCGCGGCGCAAATAAAAGGTAACGATAATATCTCTTTCTGTCGCCGTGCCGTCTGAAAAAGTTTGTTGCGAAAACGGACACTGGAGCCGGTGCGCGACAATAACACGATGCTGCAACGAGATCTTGTATCGCGCGCCGGCGTCTGATACCCGCTTTCGCGGCCGATGGCGCCAAGACCGCAAAAAATACAAACAGGCACCACATCACAGGCGCGGTTTTCTCCACGGAGACAGCTGTTTAGGCGCCAACACACGTCATTCCGTTTTTTTCTTGATGAGGTACGAGTTAAGAAAAAGACCGGAATCCAGAAGACTTTCATCATCTTTGCGTTAATGCACTGGATTCCCGCCTTCGCGGGAATGACGGTGGGTGTATCGCTTTTCAGGTGGCTTCTGGGTTGCGGACAACACCCGCATTAGTCCAATGCAATTCAGAATATTTTGTCGCAGAGGGGCAGAGTACCGCAGAGGAAACTGACAATGCGCTTCTCTGCGTATCTCCGCGTTGCGTATGGCTTCTCTTTTCGTTCCTCATCTCCCCGCCTTCGCACCTTTGCGGGAGGTACGATTAGCATCCCATACTATAGAGCCTGCGCCATAACGTGTCATGCCGCTCCCGCTTTCGCTAACGGCTTCCCCGGGAGAAATATAGCCCAACTTTTTTAGCGAAAGTGTCTTAAAAAAGGAGTCCTATAATTTCGTTTGTCTGTCAAGTACTTGGCTTACAACTACACCAAGAGGACTCTTTACGATGATGATATCTTTTCAGACGGATCTTTGTCCAGAATTGCCTCCTGTATTTGGCA
>JAEAMG010001101.1_pt1 | contig 23071 bp, 14 predicted proteins | sample 8958741 | NCBI WGS metagenome assembly JAEAMG01 (sample SAMN16933256, study PRJNA681125) | bioreactor sludge metagenome | isolation source: anaerobic bioreactor treating anionic surfactant - SDBS | place: India: Bengaluru | collected 2019-02-28 | reverse complement strand
ACAGGAAAAAGGAAATTCCAGGTCTGCAATGGTTACCTGCTGGAATTCGACCAGTTGGCGAGGGTGTTGCACGTTCTGAGCAGCGAGACCACGACCAAAAAGATCAGCCGGGCGGCTCTGATCGAAAGCACCGGCCTGGCCAACCGCCAGATCGAGAGCCTGGTCAGCATCGGGGCGGCGATGGGACTGATCCGGCGAGGAGCCCAAATCCTAACGCCGGCAGGCCGTCTGGTTGCCCAGCACGATGTTTTTTTAGAGAGCAAGGGCGCCTTGGAGTGGAGTCACTGGGAAGGGGCGGGATCGCCCCGGAACCTCATTTGGCATACTATCTTCAATGACCTCCTGCCCACTCAGGCAGCGATGAACGTGGAAGGCTGGATGGCCTGGCTGCGGAATCGGCTGGCAGGCGAGTACACGGACCGGACCATCGGCAAGCACCTCCACGAAGAGGTGCGGTTCGTGGTGGACGCCTACCTCGGCCGGAACTTCAGCCGCCTGGAACTGCTAGCCAAAGCGTCCGACGGGCGCCTCTACCGCCGGCGCTATGCGAGTCCGGACCCGGCGGTCTTCTGCGGGATGCTTTACGATTACGCTCTGGAAAACCGCTCAACCTTGGTGCAATCTGCGGACCTGCTCAACACTCCAGGCTCGCCCGCCCTGGTGTTTGCCATGGACGACTCCGCCCTGCAGCCGGTGCTGGAGGTCCTCCACTCCAGACGCTGGATTCGACTGGAGCGGACTCACGACCTGAACCAGGTGAGATTGCTGGAAGGTTTTGAACCGCTCCTGTTTCTGCAAGCTTATTTTGAAAACCGAGAACCGATGGAATTGATCGGACGGTCCTAGGAAACGAAACATGAATCAACAATCCGTTGACCCAATAGCACTCGTCCAGGATGTGATCTCCCGGCCGCGAGGCCGCGCCTGCGTGGTGCTCACCCGAGATTACCAGGGTCAGAGAGCCTGGGCCGAAACTCTGGCGGTTCGCACTGGGGCAAAAAACTTGGATCTGCAATCTCAGTTTCTGGCTGATGATGATCTGGCCGGTCGCCTGGATACCTTCACCGTCACCGAGCTGTTCTCGTTGTTGAGGAAACACGGAGATTGCACGGCATTGATCGTCTCCGGCCTGGAGTTTCTCACAGCGACCTGGGTCGGCTTGACCAAATCCGGCGAGGAGTTCGCCCGCCGGGTAGAGACCTGGGACGCCAAACCCGCTCTGGTGTTTGTCCTGCAGCACGATCCCGATCTCGCGGCGTACAAATTCACCCGGTATCCCCAGCACGTGTTTGTGGTGGAGCAGAAAAACACCCTGGCCCTGACTTGATTTGGACGGAGTGACGGAGATCGGTTTGAATCTAATGGAGATTCCATTCAGACTCATATCCTAAAACTGAGATTAGTAGGTGAGAAGGAGATACGATGGAGAACCATGGACTATTCAGCACCCTATTCATTCGGCAGATTAAAAACCAAATTGAATTCGATGACTCGGGCCGAGGCCGCATGGCCTCAGCCGCCCAGACCTGGCACGGCCGTGACGCAAGCAGCCGGCAATCGCTCTGGCAGAGCTTCCTCAAGCCGGTGCTCGGATACCTGGAGTTCGTTTCTCCGGATGCTGACACCGCGACGGGGATCTATCCCTTATTTGAGGACTGGGGATTCTCAAACTGCATCACCGCACTCTGTCTGATTCCTCCGGGAGCGGATTTGGATGAGGTTGCCATCGGCCGATTCTGGCCGGGCCTGCTGATCGCCGAGCTCAAACGCCGCCGCCTGACCTGGGGCATTCTCACGGATGGGGCTCGGTGGCGGCTGTACTCCACCCGGAGCGCCCGACCGTTCGAAGATTACGTGGAACTGCCTCTCGCGGGGGCTCTGGAAGGGAACGACGAGGTGGAATACGCTCTGTTCGAGCGGTTCTTCCACCGGGATTCGTTCCTTCCTGAATCCAAGGCTGAGGGTGGAGCGGAAAAGGGGACTCAAAATCAGAGAATCGTCAAGTGCCGGTTGGATCGGGATGGGGAGGTATCTGAAGAAGTTCTGGAAAATACTGTTAAAAATCCATTGCTGTATCAGGTGGATGAGGTCCTCCAGTACTTGTGCAATGGCTTCATCCAGGACACGCCCAAGTCCGGGATGGAATACACCGAGGAGGAGCGGGCCGAGATCTTCCAATGCGCCGTCAAGCTCCTCTACCGGTGCCTGTTCCTCTTCTACGCCGAAGCAAGGCGGCTGCTGCCCACCGACGCAGAGAAACGCGCCGCCTACGAGAGGTTGTCCATCCAGTCGCTATGCCGGGAGGCTCGCCGGTTTCGCTGGGGGCAGCGGAAGGATTTCGGCGGCTACGACCTGTGGCAGCACCTCAAGGGCCTAGTAGCTGCCGTCAACGAAGGCGATATCGAGTACGGCATCCTCGGCTACAACGGCGGGCTATTTGACGATGAAGAGGAGAAGTACCTGGGGCGGCACCGCCTGCGCAATGATTTCCTGTGGCGAGCGCTTTACCTGCTGGCTTATGTCGAATCGGTTGAGAACAACCCACAGACCGAATATGCCGTGCCGTATGAAGACCTGGAAGTGCGGCACTTGGGTGAACTCTACGAGAACCTGCTCGAATATACCGTAATCCTGGCCGATGCCGACCGGATCCGGCGCCGCACCAAGCGCGGCGTGGACATCTTGTTGGCCTCCAATACTACCCAACAGCCTGGGGACAGCTTCATCCGCAAGGGCGATGTGTTCTTTGGCGAGTCCGCCTTGGAGCGGAAACAGACGGGCTCTTACTACACCCCTGAGAGTCTGGTTCAGTTCCTCAACGAGAAGTCGATTGTCGAACCTCTTCGGCAGAAGTTCGATGCCGATTGCCGGTCCAGGCTGGACGCATTCCTAGGACAGATGCAAGAACAATCGGATCTAAGCGTCTGTCAGGGAGCCGCTCGTTCCGCCGTTGCTCTCGTGGAACGATTCGTTCAGGACACGGTGCTTTCCTTCAAGGTGTGTGATCCGGCCATGGGCAGCGGGCATTTCCTGGTCAACGCGGCCAACCAGATAGCCGGCCTGGTGGTGGGATTGCTGTCGGAAATCCCCGAGGTTTCAGGTACTCAGACACATCTGACGTGCCAGCCGAATCTCTGGCGGCGTCTGGTGACTCGCCACTGCCTTTACGGCGTGGACTTAAATCCGCTAGCGGTGGATCTGGCAAAGCTCTCCTTATGGCTCAATTCCTTCGCAGGCGCGCACAAACTAACGTTCTTAGACAACCACCTCCGCATCGGCAACAGCCTAATCGGGATTCGCACGTTAGAGCAACTTCAAATAATTCCTGACAGGAAAAGTCAAGGAGCGAAAAAGTCGAAACAGAAGACGCTCCCCTTGTTTGATAAGATCTCAAACATTTTTACCCTGACGTTAAAAGCGGCTGAAGAGATACCGAACATCAATGAAGATGACACGGAACAACAGAAAACTGTTTTCGACACGGCGAAGGAATTGGCTTCATCTAAATTGATTCCGGTTGCAGACCTTTACACCTTGTTCCTGATGGATAAGAGGATCACTGAGGTCCAGTATCAGCAAATATATAGTCTATTGGTAAGTGGAAGAATGCCCCAGGAAATAGAAGATGAGGGACTTGAGGATACCATAAAGAATATGGAAAGATTCAAAGCCAAACATCACTTCTTTCACTGGCCTCTGGAGTTCCCAGATATCTTCCGTTACGGTGAAAAAGGGGGATTTGACGCGGCAGTTGGCAATCCACCCTGGGACAAACTCAAGCCAAATTCTAAAGAGTTCTTCTCTGCTTATGATTCCAAATTTCGATTCTATAAAAAGCAGCAAGCTAATCAACAGTCAAATAAATTGATGCAGGAGAATCCGCGCATTTCTGAAAGGTGGATACAATACTGTGAAGGCTATAAAGAGCAGAGTGCTTATTTCAGAGAACCTTCAGCTTTCAAACACCTAGGACAGGGCGATATTGATACGTTCAAGCTGTTTTTAGAGAGTTTTTACAATATAACAAAGTATAACGGGTATTTGGGGACGGTGATTCCTGGTAGTTTTACAGCAAACAAAGGAACTACACTTTTAAGAAAACTGCTTTTATTGAAATCTAGAATTCAATTTGTTTACAGCTTCGAGAATCGATGGCCAAAGATTTTCACAGCTGTAGCTGATCGGAAGAAGATCATCGTCTTTGGATCGAGAAAGGGAGAAATAACTGACAATTTTAAGTGCGCTTTCATGCAACACGACCCCGAAAGGTTGTGGCTCATTGATAATAATTGCTTGAGGGTCAGTCTTGACTTGATAAGAAAGTTTTCGCCTTCAGATTTCTCCATCATGGAGTTTAAAGATCAAAAGCAGATCGAGGTTTCAGACGTGATTTTTCACGGTTGGCCTCCGTTGGGAAGGAAGTTGAAAGAATGTTGGAATGTCCAATTTCGAAGAGAGTTGGATATGACGAATGATAGTGCACTTTTTAAAGATTATGATACAGGCTATCCTCTATTGGATGGTAGATGTATATGGCACTTCGACTCGGAGTTCTCACTACCCAGATACTGGATAGACTACACTGAGGCATCGCAGTACAGAAAATTGAAAGGATCTCTTTGGGAAGTTGGTTGCTATCGTGTGACTTATAGAGATATAGCATCAGCTGATAATGAACGAACCCTTTCGGCTTGCATTTCACCACCGGCATTCCATGGAAATAAAGCTCCTACAGTAGTTCCCTATCGAGATTCTCAAGAATATAGAGGGCCGAATGGGATCGAAGCTCTTTATTTAACCTCAGTATTGTCAAGTTTCGTTATGGATTTCGTTATTCGAAACAAAGTAATTGAAACGTTAAATTTTTTCTTTCTATACTCTTTGCCCGTACCAAGACTTACAGTACAAAATTCTGGTTTAGCGGGAAAAATATTTGGACAGGTCGCTGCACGTGCCGCCAGACTGACCTGCATATCAACGAAGTATTCAGATTTCTGGAGGATAGTTTTTAGGAACGAATGGAAGAATCCCGAATTTTGGTACCCTTCAGATTGTAACCTCAAGTACGGGCCGTCACACGAAGCCAATATCAGAAAGCGACTAAGAGAGTCAGCTGTGCAGTTGAGTACTGATTGGACCTCAGTATGTGGGCTTCACGACAGGTTGCCTGGTCGTCGAGACTCCGGTGACAGAGCACAATTTAGAGCGGAAATCGATGCTTGCATCGCACATTTATACGGATTAACACGACCACATGTAGAACACATTTTGGACTCGTTGCGTGTCTTGAAGAAAAATGAAATGAAATGTTTTGGTGAGTATCAGTCAAGACGAAAATGCCTTGAGGAATTCGACCGAATTCAAACAATATTGAATACATAAACGACAATTTACATGAAGGAAGAGTTCACAATGATGAAAAAATGCCTACAACCTATTGTGTTTGATCTCTTCTGTGGATGCGGTGGACTCTCTCTTGGGCTTGAACAATCCGGGATGAAAATCGAATGGGCCAATGAGTTCTGGCCGGAAGCAGCTGAGACATATCGAGCAACGCACCAACAAACAACTCTTTTCAGAGAAGATGCCTCTCAACTATTGTTACGATTGTTTGCAAAAGACTCTAGTTTACCTCGAAGAGGTGACGTTGATATCTTGACTGGAGGTCCGCCCTGCCAAGGCTTTAGTGGTTTTAATCGACACAGATCACATGATGATCCAAGAAACTCGATGGTCGAGGTTTTTTTGGGCTTCGTCGATTTCCTCAGGCCACGAATTGTTTTAATGGAAAATGTCTCAGGTATGCTCGCGATGAACAATGGACAAGTTGTCGACTTGCTATTATCGACTTTCAAGGGATTCGGTTACAACGTTCGGTTGGGTGTACTCCAAGCGGGCTACTATGGTTTGCCACAGAATAGATGGAGAGTTTTTATATTGGCATCGCTGAACAATACAACTTTGCCAGAATTTCCCGAACCGACCCATATCTTTCCGCGCACTACTCTTTTTGGTGCAACCGGTTTTCGTGACAATGTAATAAAACCACCGAAAGAAAGAAATCTATTCTGGAATCCTTTGCCAACAGTGACAGTTGGTGAAGCAATATCGGATTTGCCACCAATGCAGAATGGTCAAGGAACAGAAATTTGTGACTATGAGAGAGAGCCTGAAACTGTTTATCAGAATATTTTAAGAGAGGGGAGCACAAAACTTTATGATCACATATGTACTAACCACGGTGCAATCATGTACAGCAGAATCTGTTCAATTCCCAAACTGCCTGGAGCGGGATGGCTTGACCTGCCCGAAGGTTTAAAACCAAAAAATTTGGTGAGGCACGGTGATGATAGATATCCGAATAGATTTGGTCGCTTACATTGGCAAGGAATTTTCAACACAATATTGACAAAACCTTACCCCTATTGGGGAAGGGTGATTCACCCTGAACAGGATCGAGTGTTGTCCGTTCGTGAATGTGCGCGTGCCCAAAGTTTCCCTGACTGGGTAAGGTTCTTCGGCAAGCTTAGTGACAAATACAAACAGGTCGGTAACGCGGTACCTCCATTTCTTGCAAAAGCAATCGGTCTTAAAATCATGGATGCATTGTAATCTCTTTAACTAATATTCAGGTGATAATACCATGGGGCGAATGAACACAAATCAGGAAAGGCTGCAGACTCTTGCATGGGGACAAGCGTTCAAGGGGATTCGTCGAGTATTGAAAGGGCAGATATCTGCGAGTGTGATAAAGAGAACTTTTCAGTCAGAACTAAACAATTATTTTGCTCTATCGTGTCTATCACGTCACCTCTCTGAGTCTCGTGAACTAGTAGGTGAGGCCAACAGAATCGTGTTTCAGGTGCGACGAGATATAGAGGAGTCAATGTTTCGTTCGATATCGCACGCTTTACTTCAAACCCCAGAAGCTATCGGCATCCTGTTTTCAGGACGTATGTTTGGGAGGAGCAATAAACAAGGAACCAGTTTTCGGATGCCTCTGACGACTTGTCAGCCAACCCCATATTGCGCATCAGCTTGTTACGCTCATGATGCGCTGGATGCCGCTCCCTATCCGGTCATCAGAGGGGTGATAAACTGGATAATTGCTTCCCTCTTTGAATCTGGAGATGAGGACATGAAGCGTGATATCATGAAAGGCATCCTTCCTCATCTTAGAAGGGCAGTTCGAGATGCCCATGCAGAATTGAGTCGCCTGCCGGAAGGATTTACACGCCGAGCCAACATCCGTTTTGCCCATGTGGGTGAAATTATACCTTATCCAAACTTTGCCAACACTCTTGCAAGGGAAATTAAATCAGTCTCTCAGGGAAGTGTTGACTGTGTTGTCTATACGAGGCATGTGAGAGCTGCCGAACTGGACAAAAATCTTTGGACTGTGAACTTCACACTTGATGAGACCAGCCTAGCAAGACGCAAGTGGGCTCCTCAATGGGCGCGAATCGTATATTCGGCTTTTGGCGGGACAATATCATCCGATGCTGACGTCAACTTTCTGGAGCACCACCGGTGGGCCCATCTGCCTCACAAGAAAGGCACAGGAAGGATATGCCCGGCTACGTTACCGGAGACCAAAGTGCGGAGTTGTGATGCAGTTCGATGTGCCAGGTGTTTTTCTCCAATCAATCTAGTAAATTCGAGTAGCAGAGGATGAACCTTGAAACCCATCGGCTGGGATCGGCTAGAACAGGACAAAGAGTCGTGGATGCAACGTTTGATGTGGTTGGACACAAAACTTGAAATAGAATACCGATCACCCACCCATGGGAACTACAAAAATCCAACCAGTGAACTTTTCTACATCCTCCTTTCAAAAATAACGAACCCAATGCTTTACAAGAAGGTATTTGTTAAATTTGCATCAAAATACAGACCTTGGAACTCTCTGCTCGTTACGCCGGTAGCTGAATTAGAATTCCTGTTTAGACCCTTGGGTCTTTCCAGTATCAGAAGCCAACAAATCTTGGAAATTGCAAAAATCTTGAAAGAAGATTTTCATAATGTGACGTTGTCGCCGCTTCGCAAAATGCCAACTACCAAAGCGAAAGAGTATCTACTCAAACTTCCTGGAGTAGGAGAAAAATCAGCAAGATGCGTACTCATGTATTCGCTAGGGCGTGATATTTCACCTATGGACACACATGCCATGAGGATCATGTTCCGATTTGGCTTGCTCCCAGACACAAAACCGACAAACGCGCACCGAATCATGGACGATCGGTTGCCGGAAGGAGTGGCTCGACGATTGCATGTAAACCTTGTTGCCCACGGACGTGCGATCTGCCAAGGGCAACATCCAAAATGTGATATCTGTGTGGTGAGCGGGAGTTGTTTTTTCTTTTTTCAGATATCCTCATCTTCTTCTGATGATTTTCAAAGCCGTTGAGTTTTTTCGTTTGCAAAAAGAATCGTTTTGTGATTCGATATGCATGAGAAAATGTTTCATGCGGGATTGGCATGGGCACCAACCAGCGAATGGCAGCCATGGATCTGGGGGCTTGGGTGGACTCCCACCAGGCCCAGGGGCTGTACTGGTTCACTCGCACTGAGGCACTCAGGGAATTGCACACCAGCGAGGCGGCGCTCAAACAGGCGGCGGCCCGCCTGATCAAAAAGCGACGAATCGCCCGGATCCGGAATGGATTCTACGTGATCGTGCCGTTGGAATACGCATCCCGAGGGATCTTGCCGGCGGAGTGGTTCATTGACGGCTGGATGAATGAAAACGGGCAGCCCTACTACGTGGGATTGCTCAGTGCCGCCGCGCTCCACGGGGCTGCCCACCAGCAGCCCATGCAGTTTCAGGTGGTCACTTCAAAGTCCCAACGCCCAGTGCAACTTCCCGGACTCACCATCCGGTTTTTTTCCAAGCAGGACGTCGCGGGGACGCCAACCATCCAGGTGAAAGCCCAGACGGGTTACATGCACGTCTCCGCGCCAGAGGCCACTGCCTTTGATCTGGTCCACTACGCCCGCTCCATCGGGGGGTTGGATCGAGTGTTGACGATCCTGCGGGAAATGGGGGAATCGCTGGCGCCCGAGAAGCTCTCCGCCATAGCCCTGGCCGAACCAACCCTCACCGACGCCCGCCGGCTGGGGTGGCTCATGGAGCGAGCCGGTTTTCCTGCGGTGGTGGAATCGCTCGCGCAGCGAGTGGCGGACAAACGGCTGGCTCCTATCAAGCTGGAACCGGCGCTCTCCCATCAGGGTTGTCACCTGGACGACCGCTGGCGGCTGTGGATCAATGCAGATGTAGTGGGGGACCTGTGATACCTCAGGCTTTCATCACCGAGTGGCGGCGACAGGCGCCCTGGCCTTCGGATATCCAAGTAGAGCAGGACCTGCTCCTCTGCCGAACCCTGGTGATGCTCTTTGGCGATCCATTGATTTCCCAGCATCTGGCCTTTCGGGGCGGCACGGCGCTGCACAAGCTGTTCCTGCGGCCGCCTCGCCGCTATTCGGAGGATATCGACCTGGTGCAGCGTGAATCCGGGCCCATCGGGCCAGTGTTCGATGCCATGCACGGCGTGTTGGACAGCTGGCTGGGAGAGCCCCGGCGCGATCAGGCGCAGGGGACAACCACCCTGATCTATCGGGTGCAATCGGAAGGGCCTCCGGTAGTGAACATGAGGCTCAAAATCGAGATCAACACCCGGGAGCACTTTTCGGTCAGAGGACTTCATCCTCGGGATTTTTCAATCGCGACTCGCTGGTTTACGGGAACGTGTCACATCCCCACCTTCACCCTGGACGAGCTGCTGGCCACCAAGCTGCGGGCTCTGTATCAACGCCGCAAGGGCCGGGACCTGTTCGATCTCTGGTTGGGGTTGACCGATGGGAAAGCCGATGCTGGGAGCGTTGAGGATATCTTTCAACACTACATGCGCGCGGAGGGCCACCACGTCACCCAAGCCGTGTTCAGGGAAAACGTGGCGGCCAAGCTCCACCACCCAGGCTTCCTGAGCGATATCCCTCCGCTCCTGGTGCCGGGGACACCCTTTGATGGCCCTACAGCATTTGAGCTGATTGACCGGGAGCTCATCTCCCGGATGGCAAAACCGATCTCTGGAGGAGAATGAATTCATCATGACCAACATTGCCGATATCGTGAAATTGAAAACCGGATACGCCAACTTCGTCAACCTGAAGGCCTCATTCGAGGAAGCCCAGGAAAACGCCGGCCGCATGGCAATGTACCGGCCGACCAAAGCCCACCGGAAGGCCTTTGAGCGGCTGTGCCGCGGCCTGTACCAACCTAACGACAAGAAGTTCTATCTGCTGAGCGGTTCCTACGGTACCGGGAAATCTCACCTGTGCCTGATGTTCGCCAACTTCCTGAGCCGGGCGAGCGTAGATCCGGAGATCCAGGATTTCTATGAGAACTACGAGCGGCTGTCTCCCGACATGGCCCGCACCTTGCGGAACATCCGCAAGGACGGCCAGTACCTGGTGGCCATCTGTGATTTCTACTCCGGCCGGAACTTCGAGGATGTGGTGTTGAAGGCGGTCCTGGAAGCGTGTCAACGTCAGGGGCTGGGAGCGGCGGTGCAGACCGAGTTCAGCGAGGCGGAGCGGGTCTTGGCGGAGTGGAGAGGAAAAGGGAAGAAGGGCGGAGTCCGTGATTTCTTCGCCGACTTCGGACAGGCGTTGGGCCGTGTCTCACCCGGGCTGTCGGTCGAACAAATTCTCACTGGACTTCGGGACTGTGACTCGGAGGCCCTGGAACATTTCCGACTGGCCTTCCGCGATGCCATGGGCGGGATGGAGTTCCAGGCGAAATCCGGCAACTTGGTCCCCATCCTGAAGGACCTGATCAAGAATGCCGAGTTCAAGAAACGTTTCAAGGGCATCGCGGTATTTTTTGATGAGTTGGGTTTCACCCTGGAAAAAGCGAAATACTCCAAGGATGTTCTGCAAGGCTTCATGGAGAACGTCTGCCAGCACGAACCCAATGTGTTGTTCGTGGGCTGCATTCACAAGGACTTCAAGGCTTACGCGGACCGGCTGAGCCAGGACGATGCGGCGGTCATGAGCGCCCGGATCACCCAGGTGGACCTCCTCAACGAAGGGATAGAGGAGATCATCGGCGCCATCGTGGAGACGGACAAGGAGTCCGCGGAGTGGAAGAAGACTGTGCACCCGAAGGTCGGCGTCTTCGACCAGTTGGTGCCGGTGTGCGCCTCCCTGCAGCTGTTCGATTGGATTGATGACGTGAAGCGGATTCGACAGAAAGTGTTGGAGGATATCTATGGCATCCACCCGCTGGCACTGGCCTGCCTCCTCCGGCTCTCTTCCGAGATCGGCTCCGACGCCCGAAGCACCTTCACGTTTTTCTCCGGTGAAGTGGGCGGAGAAGAAGGTTCGTACGCAGATTTCATCAAGGACACGCCGATTCTGAACAGCACCGGGAAATTGAACCTGTACACCGTAGACCGGTTGTTCACGTTCTTCAGGAAGGAGTTAAATCCGCGCAATCCCGAGCTTCGGGAAGCCCAGCGTCCCTTGGTGAGCGGCTATTTCAGCAGCCTTGAGGCACTGCGTAAATCGTACAGCCAGGATTTGTTCGCCGAACAGCAGGGTGAGCACGACGCCATCCTCCGAGCGTTGCTGATCTTGCAACTGAGCCGGATCCCGACGACTATGGAGAACATTCAGTTCGGCTTGTACTGCTTGACGAGGGCTGAACAGAAGCAGGTAGAGAAAAACCTGAATTACATGACCAAGGCCGGTGCCGTTTTCTTCCGCCAGCAGTCCAAGACCTATGAACTCGCCCTAGGTGCGGCGGAAGATCCTTATACTTTGATCGATCGATTCCTCAATGACACGAACTTGCACCCCCCAAACATGGTCGAAGCCTTGCTTCAGGAGGCTGGGGAAGGCCATGACCTAGAAGTGTTGGAAGCAAAGCAGTACAACCTGCCGTTCAGTGAAGACAAACGTTTCCGGCGGAGGTTCGTCCGGGCCAAAGACCTGGGAGTGGGGCTCTGGAAAGAGATTCGGAAAGAGCAGGAAGAGCTCCAGTCACACGACCGTGATTCCGTGGAAGGAGCGGTCGTCTACGTGCTCTGTGAAGACGACGGTGAGATTGCCGTCGCCCGGAGCCTGGTCACTTCCATTCCCGAAGCCACCATCGCGGTCGCCATCCCCCATCAATCCCAGCAGTTCTCGGAATTGCTGCTCCAGGTCAAGGCCTGCCGGCACTACCTGCCTCCCAATGAAGCGGAAAAAATCAGCGCCCAGACCGAATCACGCCTTCGAGACCTGCTCGAAAACGCGGAGGATGGATTCCTCACCCGGCTGCGCCGGACGTTTCAAGAGATCCTGGCCGGCGAGGCGGCTTGCTGGTACACCAAAGGCGGCCGGATCCTGCTGGACCGCCCGAAGCAACCCCACAAGCCGGCCGATCAGATCTGCGAGGAACTGTTTACCAAACGCTGCCGTATCAAGCACCCCGACCTCAACCTGATCCACGACGACAAGTGGCGCACGGGGAAGAACAATGCGCTCAAACAGGCGGTGACCGTGCTGCTGGCCGTGGACCAGGAGGTTTTCATCGACAACGGGAATCCTGACAATCACGGCCAGAAGCGCTACCTGGAGAAAGTGCTTCTGAGCGGCGCGGGAGCTCTGAAAAAATTGCGTTCGGATGGCTCGGTCAACTATTTTGCTTGTGAAACGAATCCGGATAAGCTCAGTGGCGATTTTCCCCCTCTCAAAGAACTCACCCAGCGGTTGGCCAGTCTAAAGCTTGGTGATGCCCTTCCCCTCGGGGAATATCTGGATGAAATGCGCAAACCACCCGTCGGGGCTGGGGGGACAGCACTTACCTTGGCACTGGCTCATATTGTCAGGGCGTACGGCGAGAGACTGCGAGCTTACAAGGACTCCACCAGGACGGTTCCCCTGCGGCTCGATTCCTACGACGAGATTGTGAAGCAGATCGCCGATCCCGCCACCAAGACGGTGATCGAAGTGCTAACGGTCGATGCCGGACAGAGTGCCCTGGTTGAAGTCGTTGCCAAGGCAGTCAAAGCTCCCCCGCTCAAGCATGGAGAGACCCGCACGGTGACCGCTCTGGCAGCCATCATGCGCCAGTGGTGGAGCCAGTTGCCTCCGGCCACTAAAATCCTCGAGCTTTACGAGTCAGCCAGGCGGACCCGCCTTAAGAAACTCCTCGATCTATTCAATGGCGCCGCTCACGCGGATCCTTTCGAGTGGCTGTTGCGCCGATTGCCGGCGATCTATCTTGGCGAGGTCCCGACTGGAGGCCTGAGTAAGCAGGATCTGGAGACTGTGGCGAATGATCTGGCGGAGGATGTCGGCTTGTTCAACTCCGGGCAGATCCGGATTCGCAATATCGTAGCCTCGGCGGTGCTGGATATCTTCAACGGCCAAGGCGACTTGGTGGAGTGCGAAAAAGTCGTGATGCGCTGGTATGAAAACCTGAATCCGGGACAGCGCAATCCTCAGAAGTTTGAGCAGGAGGAGGCGCAGCATTTGCTCAGCCGGCTGGCGACGGCAGGAAACAACTTTGAGGATTTCATCTTGAGACTCCTCCCCAAAGACTTTGGATTGGGACCGGTTCTGGAATGGACCTCTCTGCACGCCCAGGATCTGGCGGCCAAGTTCCGCCAGTCAAAGTCCCTGATCGATGAGTTGAAGGCGGAAGTGCCGCAGCCTTCCATCCAGTCCGGGGTGCATGAGATTCAGTCTGGCCAAACAGTCACCGTGGAAATACCCGCAGGAGCGACGGCCATCACCTACACGATCGAGAGAGAGCCTCAAAAGGGTACTGAAACCTTGACGGTCCATGAGCCTCTGGATCTCTTCGCTTTGTTAAGTGGCCGTCCCAACGTGAAAGTAAGCATCCGCGCAGTGGACGGAGAGGGGAATAAAAGTGCTCCGGTGAACCTGGAAATCGTCGACAAGACACAGAAATATGAACTGACAGTGGCCCAAGATCTACTCGGCGTAGTCAAAGCGAGTTTCTTTTTCCCTGAGGATCCAGCTGGATTCATCGCTGTGGTGCGGTCCCTGTTCAAACAGGGTATCCGCCGAGGATTTCTGGCGAAGGGAGTTGCCGCTGAATTGGAAGAGACAATTGTAAAAGTGTTGGAGCGCAAGGCAGAGAAGGAATGATCTCACCATGATGGCAAGTCCAACGATTCACGTGCGCCTGATAGGGGCGGAATTGCCTGTTGATCCCACCTCGGGTTTCCTGTTGGGGTCCAACCGCGACTATGTCCAGGTGTGCGAGCTGATTCGGCAACAGACGGCAAAAGACCAGGATCTGGTCATCTCAATCCGCCAGGAGAAGCACGGTTGGTGGTTGCGGCGGTTCTTGGAGCAGACAGGCATTCCACACAGTTTTTCAGAGTACGGCCCACGAGAGATCCTGGCCGAACGCTGGAACGTCCACGTGCCAGATTGGCTCACTCCGGAGAACATCGTTGAGAATCACTTGTTGAACCTCCACATTCGACAGCAAACGAAAGTCGAGTTCGAGGACGCACTCCTGTCCCATCTGCTCGGGAAGATATTCAACACGGTCGCGATTGCCGAGGAACTTATTCCCACCCTGGTTCAAGTGCTCACCCGGCCCGAAACATCTCACGCCATCAGCCAGCACCCGATTGCGCGAAAGTGCCTGGAGGTGAAATGTGGATGGTGGGCGGAGCAGACGGAGATCGGCTGGATCAAAGACATGTGCATCCGGCTCTCGCAAGATTTCGACACGATCTGGCAAGAGCTAACCGCTTGGGCTTTGTTGGGATCTTACCCCAGCAAGCTGTTGGAGTTTGTGGTGCCGCTGCATCGCGCCAATCTGTTACGGTCGATCCCGGCAGGGATACTGAATGGGATGCCCCTTCACGGGACAACAAAGCAGCATGCTGAGACTCAAATAGAGTTGTTTCTCACGGAAATCCGCAAGTCCATCAAGAACAGTGATGACTTTGAGCGGATCGTGGACGCAACTTCAGGCCTGTTGAGCACTGAGTTCCGGCACATGAAGGAGATCCTGACTGCAGACGTCTTCCCAGTGAAACGAGAAGACGTTGAGGCAGTGAGGCGAAAATTTCAAAGTTGCCCTGAAGTGGGAACTTCGAGCCTGCTGCAACTTGATAGCCTCATCGCGCCTCCCCGACCCCAACTGCCTCATTCTTCCGATCAGTGGGGAGTGGAAGAGTGGATCCACTGGGCGATCCGCGACTATATGCCTTACCGGCATTGGCAAACGAAAGCGAAGGTGTTCGACGCTGAGGTGGAACAGCAGGCCGGTCACTTCACAGATTGGTACCTCCGCCAATATTCCACGCTGCACCAGCAGGCGTCAGTGAGTCTGACCCATGTGCTCAGTTCGCTGCGGGATCGGCTGAGCGCTGATGCGCTTGCCCTGATTGTCCTGCTGGATGGTCTGCCGGCAATCTACTGGCGGCATCTCAGCGAAGCCCTCCGCGTGGCCGGCCTACACCAGGTGGATTCCGGTTGGCGGCTGGCGCCGCTCCCAAGCCACACTGCTCTCTGCAAGCCCCTGCTGTTGAGCGGCGGTTGGGATGACTCAAACCAGGATTATCGGGCGATTGTTGAGCTACGCGCCCAGCAAGAGTGGGGAAAACGAGCAATCGTCTATGTTTCGAGCCTTAAGGAACTCAGTGACTGTCAACTGTCTCAGGAACCAAGCGTTGTAGTCTTTAACTTCCTCTCCACGGATGAACTCCTGCACGCCGACGTGGAATCGGAAAACGCCAGCCACGAAGAGAAGCTGCACCTTCTCTTCGTCAAATTGCAGGAGGCGGTCGTCGATCTCTACAAACGCTGGGGCGGACCAATCGACCAGTTTTCCCTTTATGCCTTGACCGACCACGGCGCGTGCCGGGTATTGGGAGAGGAGAAACAGACTTTGGACTCCAAGGTTGTGCAGAAAATATTCACCGAGGCCAATCACCGCTTTGCGGAAGTCGGTGCGGATGAGGCGCAGAGCGTGCCTCAGAACCTCTGGGATCTCGGGTATCGGTTCCAACCTCCTTTTGTTAAGGTGCAAGATCGTTGCTTTTTCATCCCCAAAGGCCACAACACCGTGAAGCTGCCCAAGCAGGCCAAAGGATACTTGCACGGAGGCGCCACCCCGGAAGAGATCATCGTCCCTTGGATGGTGTGGCGTACTGTGCGACCGGCCATCAAAGACCTGGCCGCCCGGTTCCTAGATCTGCCAATTCCCATTGTTTTCTATGTCCAGAGACTGACCACCCTGGCGATCGAGATCTCAAATCCTAATAATCAGAGGGTGCGAGTCCTGGAGATCCATGTCGTGCAGCCGGAAACGGATCTTGTCAAGTTTGAACCACTAGATCTCGAGGGGAAGCAGAGTGGCCAGATCGCTGCTTCCATGTATTTCAAAAAGTCAGCATTGGGAAGGGGAATTCTTCGGCTTGCGTTGGACTATGAGATTGAGGGTGAGCGGCACACCCTCGAGCTGCCGCTACAGGTTGAATTCCGATCCGCGCAGATGGGCGGATTCAGTTTAAAAGATCTGAAGTGAAGGCGGGTGCCACATGAAGTCTTTTGAGAAAAAAGCCAGGGACTATTATGGAGAAGTGGTCATCAACAAAGGATTGATGTCCCAGGCAGGGCTCGGGGCGAGGGCCATCCCTGTATACGTCGGGGAGTGGATCATCAGTCAGTTTCTCAGCGATGAAGCGCTGACTGGCGAAGGCCGGGAGCAGGTCGTTCAGATCGTGTCCAAATATCTGCCCCAAAAGGCAGACAAGAACCTTCTGTTGAACCGGCTGAAGGAGCAGGAGGAAGTTCAGATCATCGACGATTTTCGGGTTGACGTCAACCTGGAGAAGAACACGCACGAACTGCGCATCCCGGTGTTGGATGTCAATGCAGCAATGATTCAGAAGAACATCGTCGACAACAATCCCATGCTGTTGAAAACCGGCATGTGGGGATTGGGTTCACTCCGCTATGTGCCGCCTGACGGGGAAGAGGTGCTGAAGGGGCAAATCTGGATGGTGGACTTCAAACCATTTCAGAGCCCGGGCGTGGATCTGGAATACTACAAAGCCGGTCGCAAACAGTTCAGTTTGTTGGAGTGGATCGATCTCCTCGTGTCCAGTTGCCAATTCAATCCAGACGTGTTGTCACTGCCGCAGAAGATGCTGCTGCTCAGTCGGATCATCCCGTTGGTACAGCCGCGGGTGAACATGGTGGAACTGGCCCCGAAGGGAACCGGGAAATCCTTCGTGTTCGACAATATTAGCCGGTATGCCGCCGTGATCCCAGGCGGTAAACTCTCGGCCCCGGCGCTCTTTTTCAACAGCAACACCAAACAGATTGGACTCATTCCCCGCTATGACGTGGTGGTGGTGGACGAAGTGCAGAAGATCCACACCGACACGGCTGGGGAGGCCATGGCTGCACTGAAGATGTACCTGGAAAGCGGCCGGTACCGTCGGGCGACCGGCGACATGGGTACATCAGAATCGGGCTTTGCAATGTTGGGGAATATCACCCTCGGTGCCGATCGTCGGCCTATGTACGAGAGCAACGGCATCTTCAAGGAGCTGCCCACCTCGTTGCAGGAGTCGGCGTTCATCGATCGGCTCCACGGCTTGATTGAAGGCTGGTACATGCAGCGGATCTCTCGAAATACACCCTCCAAGGACCTCGGATTCAAGGGCGATTTCTTCAGTGAGGCGTTGCATCAGTTGCGCGTGGATCTGCAATATGCCGACTATGTGTCCCACAGCCTCCGCTTGCCCCAATGCGAGGACATGCGGGACAACAAGGCTGTGGCCAGGTTGGCGGAAGGTTTCCTGAAGCTCCTCTTCCCCGATCTGGTGCTGACCGATGAGGAATTCATCGAGTATTGCGTCAACCCGGCGGTGCGCATGCGACAGCAGATTCGGGACGAGCTGGCCAAACTGGATCAGGAGTACAAGTGGGTGACCATCCGCAGCGAGAAGCCGGATGAGTTCCAAATGTTGCATCCGGAGGTCAAACCAGAAATCGAGCCGGAAAACACCCGCGTCGATCCACTCTCACCCGATCGCGAGCCGATCACCACCACTATCGACCTGGCCGATGGACAGACGGGAATCTCCTACGAAAAGCTGTTCGGCCCCTATCTCCGGGGCGCCCGCCAAATCCGGGTGGTGGATCCATACGTCCGATTCGATTATCAGATCTATAATTTCATGAATTTCTGCGAAGTGATTGAAGCCGGCACAGGCGAGGTCAGATTGACTTTAGTGACATGTGGAGAGTCCTCTCTGCAAGAGATGGAGTTAGAGTCGAAACTGAAAGAATTGCAAAGCAGCCTGTTCTTTAATGGTATCCAATTCAATTATGAATTCGATCAGAACCTGCATGATCGGTGGATAGAAATCGATGAATGGCGGATTCTCTTAGGACGTGGCTTGGATATCTTCCAGAAACCGGAGGGCAAGTTCACGCTGGGATTCGTCGATCAGACCAAACGTAGGTGTAAGGCCACTACGATTTCTTACACGCGGAAGAAGCCGGCATAGCCTGAGGAGAAACATTGACCAATTGGTCAATGGGGTGCTGGCAATCACAATCAGTTAACTTGCAGTTCTGGCAAGATTGGACGTGACTTGTAAAGTAGCGGAGGAGATGGATGAAATCCGGAGGTCCGGTCCTCGTTTCCTGGGTAGCCGTGAACAACGATCCGTTCGAACGGGAAGGGGGCAAGACAACATACAGATTGGTCGAAGGCAAACCTGTTCCAGGCCCAACGTTGACCGTACTCTTCGATGAAGAGTCGCCATACGCAGGCCAGATCAGCGATATCGTCCTTCTGCATCGTCAGGCGGACAATTGGGAAAATGATCGTGAAAGGCAAGCGGTGCATGAGACTCTTAGTACGCTTCGGGAAAGTCGTAGAGATCTGCGTATTCACCTAGAACCCTGGCCAGGCGAGGATCCAACCGACCATCGCGCTATTTTTGAGTTCTTGCGATTGGCAATTCCAAGTATTCGAAAACGATATACTGACCGGGAACTTCTGATCCACATCAGTCCTGGCACTCCTTCTATGCAGACCATTTGGGTGCTGATGGCCGAGACCGGATTTGTCGAGCCGCCATTTAAGCTGATCAAATCCTATCGAAAAGCAGAGCGACGTGGCCGTCCTGCCGTGGTTCCTGTGGAATTGGGGATTGAGACCTTTTATAAGGTTTACAAAGCTGCACATCCTAGAGAGTTGGCAACAGAAGATCAGGGGGTTGTCTGGGATCCCGGGAAATTCAACACTGAGAGAATGCGTCAAGTGTTCATCGAAGCGCGTCGGTTTGCTCAGCTCGATGTTCCCGTGTTGATTCTTGGGGAGCGGGGCACGGGAAAGACGACTCTCGCAGGGTGGATCCGGTTGCATAGTCCATTCCGCAAAGAACAGCAAGACTCTCATTGGCCGGCTGTGGCTTGTGGGCAATACATTCCTGAAACCATGAGGTCTGAGCTTTTTGGATACAAGAAAGGGGCTTTCACCGGGGCTAATAAGGACACGGATGGGCTCTTGGCCGCAGCAGACGGAGACACGTTATTTCTGGATGAAATTGGTGATCTCAGCCATGATTTGCAGCGCCTGCTAATTAAAGCAGTGGAGGAAAAACGTTATCTTCCGTTGGGTGATGATCGTCCCAAGAAGAGTGATTTCCGGCTCTTGACTGCGACAAACATTGGAATGGCAGAGTTACGGCGAAGGCTGGATCCTGACTTTCTGGATCGCATCAGCGTTCTTACGATCGAGCTTCCCCCTCTCCGGAGTGTTCCAGACGAAATACCATGGCTTTGGGAATCAACTTACGAGCATGCTGTACAGCATGCTGGCCTTGATCGGCGACGTTCACTACTTAGTGCAACACATCATCGACGAATCATTGCTCAAATAAGGGACCATACTCTGCCTGGAAATCTCAGAGACCTCTTCCGGATCGCCTTTAGAGTCATCGCCGCCCGCTCCGATCCCCATGAACCACTAACTGCCGCCGAGGCGATCGAATATGGTCTTCTATACCTGAAGGAGATCGAGCAGAGTGCAGATCTCCTTTCAGGCATTTCCCGGTCTGTCGCCAGGGCATATGCGGATGCTCTCCCCTTGGACGGTCTCCTCGATCAATCCAATATACTCTCCACGAAAGAAGTCGAGGATGATCTGAAGACCTACTTGGCCTTTGAACTGAGGCGCATTGCCAAGAGCCGTCACATCTCTGTGAATCAGCTCAGCGATGTATCTGAGAGAACTCTGCGGTCTTGGCTTACAAGCAGGAGGCATAATTCTTCCACTGATCGGAAGAAATCATCCGAAAAATGAACTTAATTCCCAGTGATTACAATCTCCCCCAGGAGCGGCAGGACGTTGTATTGTCTTGAATATAAAAAACATAATGCCTATTACCCAGTCTCGTTGATTGATTTGGCATGCGTTTGGCTAAATACGGTGGTAGACGGCGATGATGCTGTCACAGACCAAAAGGAGCCATCGCATGAACCAAGTAATCGACAAAAGCACGGCAACTACCAGAATCCAGGATCAGTTGACCAATCATGCGTGGGAACGCATGACAGCCCGCACCTTGAATTTAGAGGCAGTGGAAGCGGTGTTCGACTATGGGCGCGTGGTTCACGTCCGTGGAGCAGAGGTTTACGCGATCGGTCGCCGGGAAGTCGACTTTTACGCCAAGAGGGGAATCGATCTGCAACTCTTCGAAGGCATCCAGGTGGTCTGCTCTCCAGACGGTGCCATTCTCACTGTTTACCGGAACAGAAACTTCCGCAGCCTTCGTCCCGGGGCACATGGGCATCGGTCGGTGGCGTGAGTGCCGTCATGGTGAACGAGATAAGACACTCAAGGAGGAAGCCATGAGTAAGCTGAGTGACTTTACAGTTTCATCGCCGAGGCCTCTGCCGGTGATACTTCTGGCAGATGTAAGTGGAAGCATGGCTGAAAACGGAAAAATCGAGACACTCAATGCTGCAGTGAGTGAAATGATCGCTACTTTCGTGGAGGAGGAGGCCACTCGAGCGGAAATTCAGGTAGCGATAATCACCTTTGGGGGAAGTGCGGCTAGAGTGCACACACCATTGAAACCAGCTTCTGAAGTGAAATGGGAAAACATGGCTGCGCGTGGTCGTACGCCGATGGGGAGTGCCTTCACGACTGTTCAACAGATTATCGAAGATCGACAATTGATTCCGGGTCGAGCCTACCGTCCCACAATTGTGCTCATTTCTGATGGTATCCCAACCGATGACTGGAAGACTCCACTGGAGCTATTACTTGGTTCAGAGCGTGCGTCTAAAGCGATGCGCTTCGCAATGGGGATCGGCGAAGAGGCAGACCTGGTAACACTGAAGACCTTTCTTGCGGACCCGGCCTCAAAAGTCTTTCATGCCCATGAAGCTCGTGAGATAAAGAAATTTTTCCGCTGGTTGTCTATGAGTGTCACCAGTCGGTCCCGCAGTGCAAATCCCAACAATGCCGTCGTAGTGGAACCAACCGATCTCGATGATTTTGACTTCTAGGTTGCCCGATGGCTCAAACCACACTCAGTTTTGGAGCCTCAATCCGGGGACCGCTACATTTACAGCAGGGAATTTCAAATCAGGATGCCTGGTTGCGGGCAGAAGGTAGCTTTGGTTCTCTGATTGTGGTTTGCGATGGTTTGGGCTCGAGACCGGATGCTCTACTCGGATCCCGGTCAGCATGTCTGGCAGTTCGGGAAGCGTGTGTACGATGGACCCGAGTCACAGGAGCTCCAGTATCCTACCTGGTTCATCTGATTGAAGTGCTTTGGCGATTACGCATCTATCCATGCGCTCCCCCAGACGCGGCAACTACCTGCTTGCTTGCCTTGGCTCTCCCGACAGGTGAAATGGTTGTAGGTGGAATTGGGGATGGACTCGTTGCGATCAGAACCGGAGACCTCCCTGTCTCCACAATCATTGGGGATCGTGCCAATAGCTTTAGCAATGAAACTTGTGCATTGGGTGTTTCACCCGGAATGAAAGCATGGCATCTCACAAAACTCCCATTCAGCCATCAACAACGTCTGGCAGTCCTTGCAAGTGATGGTGTCGCTGATGACTTAAATCCTGAAAAGTTGGATGATTTTTGTGATTGGTTAATATCCAGTTTTGAGGAGCTGTACCCCGTTCAACGTTGGCATAGGTTGGTGGCGGAATTGCGAGCATGGCCAACACCTAGGCATCTTGATGACAAAACCATTGCTGTGTTGAAGGTGAATGCGGAAGTTGCTGGGAGGAAGCGGTGACCATGTTGAAGTTCGTTACAGACCAAAATGGGATCCGTTATGAACTGTCTGAAAGGCTTGGACAAGGAGGTCAGGGATCTGTCTATGCTGTCAAGGGTGGGCGTCTCGCCGTAAAGCTCATCATGGGAGGTGATCAGCTCCGACGTGATAGGTTAAGAAATCAGATCACTCATGTTCGACGATTACCCTTGAGAGATCTTGCCTTGGCCAAACCTCTCGAAATGCTGCGCCCTCCTCACACCGGTTACGTAATGGAAATGCTGACGGGTATGGGACCGATCAAGTCGTTGATGAATCCTCCGAAGGGTGAATCTTCACTGGCCAAGTGGTATCTCGAAAGCGGGGGCCTTCGCCGTAGGCTCCGTCTGTTGGGCAAAGCTGCACATCTACTTGCCCAACTTCACGGGAAAGGGCTTGTCTACTCTGATCCGTCTCCCGAGAATATTTTCATTTCCTTGACTAAAGATGACAATGAGGTCTGGTTGATTGACACCGACAATCTCCAATACGAAGCGAATCCTGTCAATTGTGTGTTCACTCCTGGCTTCGGGGCACCGGAACTGATAAAGCGCACATCCGGTGCTACTTCGCTGAGCGACGCTTTTGCTTTTGCGGTCCTGGCGTTTCAGACCTTAACTCTCGCTCATCCATTTATTGGCGATATGGTCGATGCCGGCGAACCAGAACTCGAGGAGCAGGCTTATGCGGGCCTGTTGCCGTGGATTGACGATCCTAATGACAATCGGAAC
>JAEAMG010001100.1_pt1 | contig 23087 bp, 33 predicted proteins | sample 8958741 | NCBI WGS metagenome assembly JAEAMG01 (sample SAMN16933256, study PRJNA681125) | bioreactor sludge metagenome | isolation source: anaerobic bioreactor treating anionic surfactant - SDBS | place: India: Bengaluru | collected 2019-02-28 | reverse complement strand
GCCTTCGAGGCCGGGGACATCATCGTTCGCGCTGGTGCGATTACGGTTGATCCGCACGAAGATAGCAGCGCTATTTCCACCGCTGTAACCGGCCCGCTGGGCGGGAAAGCCACGCTTGACAGCGATACTCAGCTCGGCCTGAACTTCGCTTACATGCTTACCGATAAGGTCGGTATCGAACTGCTGGCCGCGACTCCCTTTAGCCATGACGTTGGCGTAAAGGGACTCGGAGCGCTTGACGGCAAGTTCGGCAGCATTAAGCATCTGCCGCCGACTTTGAGCGTCATCTACTACCCGCTTAACAAGACTTCGGCGTTCCAGCCCTATGTAGGCGCCGGCGTTAACTACACTTGGTTCTTCGATGACAAGCTGAGCAGCAGCGCCGAAGCAAACCAATTTAATGGCTTGGATCTGAAGGACTCTTGGGGCTTGGCTGCTCAGGTAGGCATGGACTACATGCTGACCGAAAACGTCATGCTTAACGCTCAGGTTCGCTATATCGATATCGATACCGAAGCGACGTCTAACCATGCAACGCTGGGCAAGGTAAAAGTCGACGTAGACGTAGACCCCTTCGTCTACATGGTCGGCCTCGGCTACAAGTTCTGACGAAACCGGCATCCGCCGCATCGCAGACAAGAAAAAGGCGCCGATCGGCGCCTTTTTCGTTTCCTGAACTTACAGCCCCAGCAACCGGGCTAGCCCTTCGCGCATCCCCGTCGGCGGCTCCGGCAGGCGATAGCGCTGCAGCAGCCGGGTATTGTTCGCCCGGGAGTGGCGGATGTCCCCCGGACGCGGCGCCTGGTAGGTGACCGCGGGCAGCCCGCCCAGCACTTCACCGATCGCTTCAAGCAGTTGGTTCAGCGAGGTCGCGCGGCTCAGCCCGACGTTCACCGCACCTTCCACTGCCTCGGATGACTCCAGCGCCTGCACCAGCACCTCGACCAGATCGCCGACATAGACGAAGTCGCGTGTCTGCTCGCCATCGCCGAATACAACAATCGGCAAGCCCTTCTGCGCACGCTCGGTGAAAATGCTGATGACCCCGGAGTACGGCGAAGACGGATCCTGGCGCGGCCCGAAGATATTGAAGAAGCGGAAAACCACCGGTTCCAGGCCATGCTGGCGGCGGTAGAAGTCCAGATAGTGCTCACTGGCCAGCTTGTCTGCGGCATAGGGCGTCAGCGGTGCCTTCGGCGTGTCCTCGTCAATGGCCTCGCCCTCGCCGTTGTTGCCGTATACCGCTGCGCTGGACGCGAACAGCACCCTGCGTACGCCCTCGGCGCGCATCGCTTCGCAGACATTCAGCGTGCCGATCAGGTTGCTCTGGTGCGTGCCCAGCGGATCGTCTACCGACGCCTGGACCGACGCTACCGCAGCGAGATGCACCACCGCACGACACCCCTGCAGCGCCTGGCGAACGCAGGCGGCATCTGCCACGTCGCCGACGATCAGCTCCAACCGGGAGTCATCCGGCAGATTGCTGCGCTTTCCAGTCGACAGATTATCCAGCACCCGCACCGCATAACCGCGCGCGAGCAAGGCATCGACCAGATTGGAGCCGATGAAACCGGCCCCGCCGGTAATCAGGACAGGACGTTCAGCCATGACGGTAATAGCGCTCCAGCAGCGGCGCCAAGCCGGCACGCCACGCGCGCGGCTTGATTCCGAAGGTATTGAATATCTTCTTGCAGGCCAGCACGCCGTGCTGAGGCTCGTCCTCGGCATCGGAACAGTCGGCATGTGCGGTTGGCACCAGGATTTCGCCATCGAGCGACCGGTGTCTTCCCGCCTCGGCGAGAATCGCCTGACCGACCAGCAGTGGCGTCGAGGCCTCGTGGCCACCGTAGTGATAGACGCCCCACAGCGGCGCCTGGCAGTCGAGCTGCTTGATGACCGCCAGCATCACCCGCGCCGCGTCATCCACCGGCGTGGGATTGCCGCGCCGATCGTCGGCGAGCTCTATCGATACGCCCTCCTCCAGCCGACGCAGGAAACGCCCGAGGATCCCGTCGGCGCTCTCGTCGAGCAGCCAGCCAAACCGCAGCAACACGTGCCGTGGGCACAGCGCCCGCACGCTCTGCTCGAACTCGCTGAGCGCCCGGCTGCGCGAATCGAGCGGCGCCAGTTCGTCCTTTTCGCTGTAGGCAGTGGTTCGCGCACCATCGAATACGCGATAGCTCGAAGGCTGCAGAAGGATGAAGTCATGGTGCTGGCAGAGTTCGGCCAGTCGCTCAACGGCGCGTCCCTGACGGATCAGCACCTGCTCGTCGACCAGACTGCTCTGGAACCAGTCGAAGTAGTAGGCCAGGTTGATGACAACATCCGGGCGGTTGTCGTCGAGCAACTGGGTGAGGCTGGCAGCGTCCCAGCCCTGGGCGGGTGGACAGGGTGCGAAGAAGCCGATGTCTTCCTCGGCACCCAGGCGGATGAGCGCCTGACCCAGGGCATTGCCGCCGCCCAACAGCATCAGGCGCATTCGCATTCAGTAGCCTCTAGAACGGGATATCGTCGTCGAAGCTGTCGTAGTCCGGTGCCGGCTGTTGCGCGGCCGGACGTTGCTGCGGCTGAGCCTGGGCGCGTGGCGCCTGCTGCTGCGGCTCACGCTGCGGGCGCGGCTGACGCGGCGCGTCGTCGGAGCTACCGCCACGACCGCCAAGCAGCTGCATGCTGCCGTTCATGTCGACCACAACCTCGGTGGTGTAGCGCTTGACGCCATCCTTTTCCCACTCGCGGGTCTGCAGGCGGCCCTCGATGTAGCATTGCGAGCCCTTGCGCAGGTACTCGCCGGCAATCTCGGCGACCTTGCCGAACAGCACGACGCGATGCCACTCGGTACGCTCCTGCAGCTGACCGGTCTGCTTGTCCTTCCAGCTGTCGGTGGTGGCCAGGGTAATGTTGGTTACCGCATTGCCGTTGGGCAGGTAGCGGGTTTCCGGATCACCGCCGACATTGCCGATCAAGATGACTTTATTCACCCCTCTGGCCATGGGTAACTCCTTTCTGGAACGTTGATTTGATGGGCGCGCTGTAAACGCTCCTGCCGCGAGGAGCAGGCCAATGACCGCGAATCTTACCTTACCGCCCCTAGGGGGCCAACCGGCGCGAGCGGCTCGAGCCGCTGCGCCGGCAAAAAGCACGGCTGCCGCACAGGCTGTCGGCTGGCTATGCGAGCAGCCGGTCGAGCGCCGCCCGATCCAGAACCTGCGTATCCACCTTGACGTACGCGGCGGCCTCATCGGCGACGATCAGCGCATCGGTCACGCCCGGCACGCCGAGCAGACGGGCGGCCAGTTCGCTATCGGCCAGCGCGCGAGCCGACAGCGGCAGGCGCAGGCTGGTGACATAAGGCGGCTCGCGCATGCCGAAGGCCACCCACAACCACAGCGCACAGAGCACGGCACAGCCGATGAAGACCATCGCCAGGCCGCCGTGCTGATACAGCCAGCCACCGACGATCCCGCCGACGCCGGCACCGAGGAACTGGCTGGTCGAGTACACCCCCATCGCGGTGCCCTTACCACCCGCCGGTGCGACCTTGCTGATCAGCGACGGCAGCGACGCTTCCAGCAGATTGAACGCGGTGAAGAACGCCACCATACCGATCACCAGCGGCCACAGCCCGCTGCCGAACAGCCAGAAGTACAACTCGCAGGCCAGCAACGCGCTCACCGCGCCGAGCAATACGCGGCGCATCTGACGCTTCTTTTCGCCATAGATGATGAACGGAATCATGCCGACGAAGCCGACCAGCAACGCGGTGAGGTAGACCCACCAGTGCTCGTCCTTGGGCAGCGCGCCCTGCTCCACCAGCGCCAACGGCAAGGCGACGAAGCTGGCCATGAGGATCGCGTGCAGCACCAGAATGCCGAAATCCAGGCGCAGCAGCTCGGCGTGACGCAGCGTTAGGCCGAGCGCCTGGCGCGCGACACCGGATTCGCGGTGGCGCAGATGCCCCTGCGCGCGCGGCAGGGTGGCGATGATCAGCGCGCCGAGCAACGCCATACCGGCGGTGACCCAGAATAGCCCGGAAAGCCCGAAGGCCCGGGTCAACAGCGGGCCGACCACCATCGCCACGGCGAACGACAGGCCAATGCTCATGCCGATCATCGCCATGGCTTTGGTGCGATGCTGCTCGCGGGTCAGGTCCGACAGCAGCGCCATCACCGCGGCGGAGATCGCCCCGGCACCCTGCAATATGCGTCCGGCAATCACGCCGCCGATGGAGTCGGCGGTCGCCGCCAGCGCCGCGCCGGCCGCAAACAGCACCAGCCCAACATAGATCACCGGCAATCGGCCGAAGCGATCGGACAGCATGCCGAAGGGAATTTGCAGCACCGCCTGGGTCAAACCATAGGCACCGATGGCCAGCCCGATCAGCGCCGGCGTGGCGCCCTCCAGGTCCATGCCGTAGGTCGCGAGCACCGGCAGCACCATGAACATGCCGAGCATCCGAAACGCGAAAACCAGGGACAGTCCGGTTGCAGCACGGGTTTCGCTGGCGCTCATGCGCTCGCTGTAGGGATCCTGCATGAAGGGTCTCGCTTGAATGAACCGGGCGGCGATTCTAACAGCCATCTTCTTGCCGGGCACGGGCGCGCGCTGTTGCCGCAATCCGGCCGGCCTTATACTTCCGTGTTTCCGCCCGCCACGCGAGGCTGCTTTGGACAAGATTCTGATTCGTGGGGCTCGCACCCACAACCTGAAGAACATCGACCTCACATTGCCGCGCGACAAGCTGATCGTGATCACCGGCCTGTCCGGCTCCGGCAAATCCTCGCTGGCCTTCGATACGCTCTATGCCGAAGGCCAGCGCCGCTACGTCGAGTCGCTGTCGGCCTATGCCCGGCAGTTCCTGTCGATGATGGAAAAGCCCGACGTCGACACCATCGAAGGGCTGTCTCCGGCGATTTCCATCGAGCAGAAGTCCACGTCGCACAACCCGCGCTCGACCGTCGGCACCATCACCGAAATCTACGACTACCTGCGCCTGCTGTACGCGCGAGTCGGTACGCCGCGCTGCCCCGATCATGACACCCCACTGGAGGCGCAAACCGTCAGCCAGATGGTCGATCAGGTGCTGGCACAGCCCGAAGGACGCAAGCTGATGCTGCTGGCGCCGGTGATCCGCGAGCGCAAGGGCGAGCACCTCGCAGTATTCGACGAACTGCGCGCCCAGGGCTTCGTGCGCGCCCGGGTCAACGGTCGGCTGTACGAGCTGGATGAACTGCCGAAGCTGGACAAGCAGAAAAAGCACACCATCGAGGTGGTGGTCGACCGCTTCAAGGTACGCGCCGATCTGCAGCAGCGCCTGGCCGAATCCTTCGAGACGGCCCTGAAGCTGGCCGACGGCATCGCGCTGGTCGCCTCGATGGAAGACGACGGCGCCGAGGACCTGATCTTCTCCGCGCGCTTCGCCTGCCCGATCTGTGGTCACTCGATCAGCGAACTCGAACCCAAGCTGTTCTCCTTCAACAATCCAGCCGGCGCCTGTCCGACCTGCGACGGCCTGGGCGTCAAACAGTTCTTCGATGCCAAACGACTGGTCAACGGCGAGCTGACCCTGGCTGAAGGCGCCATCCGCGGCTGGGACCGGCGCAACGTCTACTACTTCCAGATGCTCGGTTCGCTGGCCGCTCACTACGGTTTCAGCCTCGACGAGCCCTTCGCCGCCCTGCCAGCCGACCAGCAGAAGGTGATCCTGTACGGCAGCGGCAGGCAGAACGTGGAGTTCCGCTACCTCAACGACCGCGGCGACATCGTCACGCGCTCGCACCCATTCGAAGGCATCATCCCCAACCTCGAGCGGCGCTACCGCGAGACCGAATCCAACTCCGTGCGTGAGGAGCTGGCCAAGTACCTGAGCACCCAGCACTGCCCCGAGTGCCTGGGCACCCGCCTGCGGCGCGAGGCTCGCCATGTGTGGGTCGGCGACAAGACCCTGCCGGCCGTCACCGGACTGCCGATCGGCGACGCCGCCAACTACTTCGGCATCCTGTCGTTGCCCGGCCGGCGCGGCGAGATCGCCGACAAGATCCTCAAGGAGATTCGCGAACGCCTGCAGTTCCTGGTCAACGTCGGCCTCGACTACCTGACCCTGGACCGCAGCGCCGACACTCTTTCCGGCGGCGAGGCACAGCGTATCCGCCTGGCCAGCCAGATCGGCGCGGGACTGGTTGGGGTCATGTATATCCTCGACGAACCGTCGATCGGCCTGCACCAGCGCGACAATGAGCGCCTGCTCGGCACCCTCCGCCACCTGCGCGATATCGGCAACACGGTGATTGTGGTGGAGCACGACGAGGATGCCATCCGCCTCGCCGACTATGTGGTGGACATCGGCCCTGGCGCCGGCGTGCATGGTGGGCGCATCGTCGCCGAAGGCACGCCGGACGAGGTCATGGCGCATCCCGATTCGCTGACCGGCAAGTACCTTTCCGGTCGCGTACAGATCGAGTACCCGGCGCAACGCACCCCGCGCGATCCACAGAAGCTGCTCAAGCTCAAAGGCGCGCGCGGCAACAACCTGCGCAACGTCGATCTGGAGATCCCGGTCGGTCTGCTGACCTGCATCACCGGGGTATCCGGCTCGGGCAAGTCGACGCTGATCAACAACACGCTGTTCCCGATCACCGCCACCGCGCTCAACGGCGCCACCACGCTGGAAGTAGCGCCCCACGACAGCTTCGACGGCCTGCAGCATCTGGACAAGGTCGTGGATATCGACCAGAGCCCGATCGGCCGCACACCGCGCTCCAACCCGGCAACCTACACCGGATTGTTCACGCCGATCCGCGAGCTGTTCGCCGGCGTGCCGGAAGCCCGCTCGCGCGGTTACGGTCCGGGGCGCTTCTCCTTTAACGTCAAGGGCGGGCGCTGCGAAGCCTGCCAGGGCGACGGCGTGATCAAGGTGGAGATGCACTTCCTGCCGGACATCTACGTGCCCTGCGACGTCTGCAAGGGCAAACGCTACAACCGCGAAACCCTGGAAGTGAAGTACAAGGGCAAGAGCATCACCGAGGTGCTCGACATGACCATCGAGGAGGCGCGGGAATTCTTCGATCCGGTGCCAGCGGTGGCGCGCAAGCTGCAGACGCTGATCGATGTCGGCCTGTCGTACATCAAGCTCGGCCAGAGCGCGACAACGTTGTCCGGCGGCGAGGCGCAGCGGGTCAAGCTGTCACGCGAGCTATCCAAGCGCGATACCGGCAAGACCCTCTACATTCTCGACGAGCCGACCACCGGCCTGCATTTCGCCGACATCCAGCAGCTGCTCGATGTGCTGCACCGTCTGCGCGATCATGGCAATACCGTGGTCGTCATCGAGCACAACCTGGACGTGATCAAGACTGCGGACTGGCTGGTCGACCTCGGCCCCGAAGGCGGCTCCAAGGGCGGGCAGATCATCGCCAGCGGCACTCCGGAGGATGTCGCGGCGATGCCGCAGTCGCATACCGGACACTTCCTCAAACCGCTACTGGAGCGCGATCGGGCACGCACCCGATAACGCGGCTCGGCGCATAAAAAAGCCCGCAGCACGCTGCGGGCTTTTTTTGTTCCTCAGCGTCTTAGGCCAGCGCCTCCGCCAGCGGCAGGTCAACGGCCTTGGCGATACCCGCACCATAGGCCGGATCGGCCAGGTAGCAGTGCTTGATGTGGCGCAGCTTGATATGCCGCTCCACGCCCTGCATCGCCCGGGCGGTGTTATCGAACAGGCGCTGCTGCTCGTCGGCCTTCATCAGTCGGAACAGATCACCCGGCTGCGTGAAGTAATCGGCGTCGTCCGCACGGTAGTCGTAGCGATCGGCTGCCCCGTCAAGCGCCAGTGGCGGCTCGCTGAAGTCCGGTTGCTGCTGCCATTCGCCGTAGGTGTTGGGCTCGTAGTGCAGCCGGCCACCGTGGTTGCCATCTACCCGCATCGCGCCATCGCGGTGATAACTGTGCACGGGGCAGCGCGGCGCATTAACCGGAATCTGGTGATGGTTGACGCCCAGACGGTAACGCTGCGCATCACCGTAGGAGAACAGGCGGCCCTGCAGCATGCGATCCGGCGAGAAACTGATGCCGGGCACCACATTGGCCGGGGTGAATGCCGCCTGCTCGACGTCCTGGAAATAGTTGTCCGGATTGCGGTTGAGCTCGTAGTAGCCGACCTCGATCAGCGGATAGTCCTTCTTCGACCAGACCTTGGTCAGATCGAACGGATGGAACCGATAAGACGCAGCTTCGGCTTCCGGCATGATCTGCACGTACATGGTCCAACGCGGATATTCGCCCCGCTCGATCGCCTCGAACAGATCACGCTGCGAACTTTCGCGATCATTGGCGACGATTGCGGCAGCCTCGGCGTCGGTCAGGTTCTTGATGCCCTGCTGGGTCTTGAAGTGGAACTTGACCCAGTAGCGCTGATTGTCGGCGCTGATGAAGCTGTAGGTGTGCGAACCGAAGCCGTGCATGTGCCGATAGGACGCCGGAATACCGCGATCGCCCATGACGTAAGTGATCTGATGCAGCGCCTCGGGCAGGCCCGTCCAGAAATCCCAGTTATTGTTCGCACTGCGCATGTTGGTGCGCGGGTCACGCTTGACCGCATGGTTGAGGTCGGGGAATTTCAGCGGATCACGGAAGAAAAACACCGGGGTGTTGTTGCCCACCATGTCCCAGTTGCCCTGCTCGGTGTAGAACTTCAGCGCGTAACCGCGGATATCCCGCTCGGCATCAGCAGCGCCACGCTCACCGGCCACAGTGGAGAAACGGGCAAATAACGGCGTGCGCTTACCAACCTCCGAGAAGATGGCCGCCTTGGTGTAGCGAGTGATGTCGTGAGTCACCACGAACTCGCCGAAGGCACCAGAGCCCTTGGCGTGCATGCGCCGCTCGGGAATCACCTCGCGATCGAAGTGAGCGAGCTTTTCCAGGAACCAGACATCCTGCAGGAGCATTGGCCCGCGGCGCCCAGCGGTAAGCGAATTCTGGTTATCCCACACCGGAGCACCGGCAACGGTCGTCAATTTGGGTTTATCGGTCATGGCTGCATCTCCTTGGCGGATTTCAAACATCCAGAAGCGGTATGACACCGGCTGGTTGAGATCCATCATAGGGAGCCAGCGAAACGTCGACTAATGATGAAGGTCAACGCGCTCGATAGAGCAAATCTTTCAGGCATAAAAAAACCGAGTCCAAGGACTCGGTTTTTCTGATAACGCCGAAGCGTTACTCGGCGGCTTCAACCTCACCGGCGACCGGACGGTCAACCAGCTCGACGTAAGCCATCGGAGCGTTGTCGCCAGCGCGGAAACCGCACTTGAGGATACGCAGATAGCCGCCCTGACGGGTGGCGTAACGCTTGCCCAGATCGTTGAACAGCTTGCCTACGGCAGCCTTCGAACGAGTGCGGTCGAAAGCCAGACGACGGTTGGCGACGCTGTCTTCCTTGGCCAGGGTGATCAGCGGCTCAGCAACGCGGCGCAGTTCCTTGGCTTTCGGCAGGGTGGTCTTGATCAGTTCGTGCTCGAACAGCGACACCGCCATGTTCTGAAACATGGCCTTGCGGTGGGCGCTGGTGCGGCTCAGGTGACGGCCACTTTTACGATGACGCATGATTGAAATTCCTTACCAAACGTTCAGTTCGGTTACTGGGGACGATCAGGCAGTGGCCTTATCGTCCTTCTTGAGACTTGCCGGCGGCCAGTTGTCCAGGCGCATACCGAGGGACAAACCACGCGAAGCCAGAACGTCCTTGATCTCAGTCAGGGACTTCTTGCCCAGGTTCGGCGTTTTCAACAGCTCTACTTCAGTGCGCTGAATCAGGTCACCAATGTAGTAGATGTTCTCCGCCTTCAGGCAGTTGGCCGAACGTACGGTCAGTTCCAGGTCGTCAACCGGACGCAACAGGATCGGATCGATCTCGTCTTCCTGCTCAACAACCACCGGCTCGCTGTCGCCCTTCAGGTCGACGAACGCAGCCAGCTGCTGCTGCAGGATGGTCGCCGCACGACGGATCGCCTCTTCGGGATCCAGCGTGCCGTTGGTTTCCAGGTCAATGACCAGCTTGTCCAGGTTGGTGCGCTGCTCGACGCGCGCGTTCTCGACCACATAAGCCACGCGACGCACCGGACTAAAGGTCGCATCGAGCTGCAGACGGCCAATGCTGCGGCTTTCGTCTTCGTCGCTCTGACGCGCATCAGCCGGCTCGTAACCACGGCCGCGAGCGACCTTGAGCTTCATGTTGATCGAGCCATTGGCCGCCAGGTTGGCGATCAGGTGATCGCCATTGACGATTTCGACATCGTGATCCAGCTGGATATCGGCAGCGGTCACAGCGCCCGCGCCCTTCTTCACCAGGCTCAAGGTCACTTCATCACGGCCGTGCAGCTTGATGGCGATACCTTTGAGGTTGAGCAGGATTTCGATGACATCTTCCTGCACGCCCTCGATGGCGCTGTACTCGTGGAGCACACCGTCGATCTCGGCCTCGACCACAGCGCAGCCGGGCATAGAGGACAACAGGATACGACGCAGCGCGTTGCCCAGGGTGTGGCCAAAACCACGCTCGAGCGGCTCGAGCGTAATCTTGGCACGGGTCGGACTGACCACCTGCACATCAATATGGCGGGGGGTCAGGAACTCATTTACCGAACTCTGCATGGATACACCTATTTTCTAGCCCTTACTTGGAGTAGAGCTCGACAATCAGGTTTTCGTTGATGTCGGCGGACAGATCGCTGCGAGCCGGAACACTCTTGAAAATACCGGATTTCTTGTCGGCATCTACCTCGACCCATTCAACGCGACCGCGCTGAGCGCACAGTTCGAGGGCTTGGGCGATACGCAGCTGATTACGGCACTTCTCGCGAACGGCAACCACATCACCCGCCTTCACTTGGTAGGACGGAATGTTCACGGTCTGACCGTTGACGCTGATCGACTTGTGCGAAACCAGCTGACGCGATTCGGCACGAGTAGAGCCGAAGCCCATGCGATACACGACGTTGTCCAGGCGGCACTCGAGCAGCTGCAGCAGGTTCTCGCCGGTAGCACCCTTACGGCTGGCTGCTTCCTTGTAGTAACCGCTGAACTGACGCTCCAGCACACCGTAGATACGGCGAACTTTCTGCTTCTCACGCAGCTGGGTGCCGTAGTCGGACAGACGGCCACGACGCTGACCATGAACGCCAGGCGGAGTTTCGATGTTGCACTTGGATTCGAGCGCGCGCGCACCACTCTTCAGGAAGAGATCAGTGCCTTCACGACGAGACAGCTTGCACTTGGGACCAATATAACGAGCCATTCTTTACTGTCTCCTGATTACACGCGGCGCTTCTTCGGCGGACGGCACCCGTTGTGCGGGATCGGCGTCACGTCGGTGATGCTGGCGATTTTATAACCACATGCGTTCAAAGCACGCACGGCGGACTCACGACCCGGACCTGGACCTTTGACGTTGACGTCGAGGTTCTTCAGGCCGTACTCCAGGGCAGCCTGACCAGCACGCTCGGCAGCGATCTGGGCAGCGAACGGAGTGCTCTTACGCGAGCCGCGGAAACCGGAACCACCCGAAGTCGCCCAGGACAACGCATTGCCCTGACGGTCGGTAATGGTCACGATGGTGTTGTTGAAAGACGCATGGATGTGGGCGATGCCATCAACCACTGTCTTTTTGACTTTCTTACGAGGACGAGCAGCAGGTTTTGCCATGACTAAATTCCTACGCGATTACTTGCGGATCGGCTTACGCGGGCCCTTACGGGTACGCGCGTTGGTCTTGGTACGCTGACCGCGCACAGGCAGACCACGACGATGACGCAGGCCGCGGTAGCAACCCAGGTCCATCAAGCGCTTGATTTTCATGTTGACTTCGCGACGCAGGTCGCCCTCAACGATGAACTTGCCGACTTCACCGCGCAGCAGTTCGACCTGCTCGTCGGAGAGATCCTTGATCTTTGCTGCCGGATTCACACCGGTAGCGGCACAGATTTCCTGTGCACGGGTGCGACCAACACCGTAGATGTAGGTCAGCGAGATAACAGTGTGCTTGTTATCCGGAATGTTGACGCCTGCAATACGGGCCATTCAGTGAAACTCCAATTGACAGCTACCTACGCCCCGGAAGCCAAGAAAAGGGCGCGAGATATTAACGCTGTAAAAACAAATATTCAACCCGGCAGCACACTAGCTGCCGGGTTATCACGCTTCTACACAATCAGCCTTGGCGCTGCTTGTGACGCGGCTCCGCGCTGCAAATCACGCGCACGACACCGTCGCGACGGATAATCTTGCAGTTACGGCACAGCCTTTTCACCGATGCACGAACTTTCATCACCAACTCCTCGAACCTTACGAGCCACTCAGCGAAGCATGCCGCTGCCGTAGCTCTTCAGGTTGGCTTTCTTCATCAGGGAATCGTACTGGTGCGACATGAGGTGGGACTGCACTTGGGACATGAAGTCCATGACAACCACCACCACGATCAGCAACGAAGTCCCACCAAGGTAGAACGGAACATTTGCCGCAACCACAAGGAACTGCGGAAGCAGACAGACCGCCGTCATGTACAGAGCGCCGAACATGGTCAGACGAGTCAGAACGCCATCGATATAGCGCGCCGACTGCTCACCAGGCCGAATACCCGGGATAAACGCACCGGATTTCTTCAGATTCTCGGCAACGTCCTTGGGATTGAACATCAAGGCCGTGTAGAAGAAGCAGAAGAAGATGATACCGGCACTGAACAGCAAGATATTCAGAGGTTGACCGGGAGCGATAGCCTGGGACAAATCCGCCAGCCAACTCATGCTCTCGGACTGACCGAACCACTGCCCCAGCGAAGCGGGGAACAGCAGAATGCTGCTGGCAAAGATAGCCGGGATGACCCCCGCCATGTTCACCTTCAACGGCAGGTGACTGGTCTGCGCAGCAAACACCTTGCGGCCCTGCTGACGCTTGGCGTAATGAACGGCAATACGCCGCTGACCACGCTCGATGAACACCACGAAACCGATGATTGCAACAGCCAGCAAGCCGACAGCCAGCAAGGCGATGATATTGATGTCACCCTGACGCGCCGACTCAAAGGATTGACCGAGAGCACCAGGTAGCCCAGCGACGATACCGGCGAAGATCAGCATGGAGATCCCATTGCCAATACCCCGCTCAGTGATCTGCTCGCCAAGCCACATCATGAACATCGCACCTGCCACGAAGGTGGTGATGGCCACGAAGTAAAAGCCGAAGTCGCTACTAAAGGCAACGCCCTGGCCAGCCAACCCCACCGACATGCCGACAGCCTGCACGATCGCCAGCACCAGCGTACCGTAACGCGTGTACTGGCTGATCTTGCGGCGCCCGGCCTCGCCCTCTTTCTTCAACTGCTCCAGCTGCGGACTGACTGCGGTCATGAGCTGCATGATGATCGACGCCGAAATGTACGGCATGATCCCCAGCGCAAAGATGCTCATTCGCTCCAGCGCGCCGCCGGAAAACATGTTGAACAGACTAAGGATGGTCCCCTCGTTCTGACGAAACAGCTCGGCCAGCCGGTCGGGATTGATCCCAGGCACCGGGATGTGTGCGCCAATCCGGTAGACGACGATCGCCATGAACAGAAAGCGCAGACGAGCCCAGAGTTCGGACAGCCCACCATTACTCAGCGCGGAGAGAGCACCTTGCTTAGCCATTTATTCCTCGAACTTGCCGCCAGCTGCTTCGATAGCCGCACGCGCACCCTTGGTGGCTGCGATGCCCTTGAGAGTGACCGCACGACCAACCTCACCGGACAGCATGACTTTCACCCGCTGTACGTTCTGGTTGATGATGTTGGCATCCTTCAGGCTCTGTACGGAGACGACATCCCCTTCCACCTTGGCCAGCTCGGACGTACGCACTTCAGCGCGGTCCATGGCCTTCAGGGAAACGAAGCCGAACTTCGGCAGGCGACGATGCAGCGGCTGCTGGCCACCCTCGAAACCCGGAGCAATGGTACCGCCGGAGCGGGAAGTCTGACCCTTGTGGCCACGACCACCGGTCTTGCCGAGACCGCTGCCGATACCACGGCCCGGACGCAGCTTCTCGCGACGGGCACCCGGCGCGGAACGCAGATCGTTCAGTTGCATGAATCAACCCTCCACACGGAGAAGGTAATAGGCCTTGTTGATCATGCCGCGATTCTCAGGAGTATCCTGAACTTCGACGGTGTGACCGATACGACGCAGGCCGAGACCCTTGACGCAAGCCTTGTGATTAGCCAGACGGCCATTCACGCTTTTTACCAGCGTGACTTTGACAGTAGCATTAGCCATGGTTAGAGAATCTCCTCGACGCTCTTGCCCCGCTTGGCAGCAACCGATTCCGGCGACTGCATGGCCTTCAGCCCCTTGAAGGTGGCATGCACCACGTTCACTGGGTTGGTCGAGCCGTAGCACTTGGCCAGAACGTTTTGCACGCCAGCGACTTCCAGGATGGCGCGCATCGCACCACCGGCGATCACACCGGTACCTTCGGACGCAGGCTGCATGTAAACCTTGGAAGCGCCGTGGGCGGCCTTGGTCGGGTACTGCAGCGTGGTGCCGTTCAGGTCCACCTGGATCATGTTGCGGCGGGCCGCTTCCATGGCCTTCTGGATGGCTGCCGGCACTTCACGGGACTTGCCACGACCGAAGCCAACACGACCCTTACCGTCACCCACCACAGTCAGCGCGGTGAAGGTAAAGATGCGGCCGCCCTTTACGGTTTTTGCGACGCGGTTAACTTGAACCAGCTTCTCGATGTAGCCTTCGTCGCGCTTTTGCTCGTTATTTGCCATAACTTAGAACTCCAGCCCGCCTTCACGAGCAGCATCAGCCAGTGCCTTCACACGACCGTGGTACTTGAAGCCAGAACGGTCGAACGCCACCTGAGTGACGCCTGCGGCTTTCGCGCGCTCAGCGACCAGCTGACCGACTTTCTTGGCAGCGTCGACGTTGCCGGTGGCCCCATCGCGCAGTTCTTTGTCCAGAGTCGAGGCGCTGGCCAGGACCTTGCCGCCGTCGGCCGAAAGGACCTGGGCGTAGATGTGCTGGGAAGAGCGGTACACACACAGGCGTACGACCTCCAGCTCGCGCATCTTCAGGCGTGCCTTGCGAGCGCGACGCAGACGAGTTTCTTTCTTTACGCTCATTTGCTATGCCCTACTTCTTCTTAGCTTCTTTGCGACGGACCACTTCATCCGAATAACGCACGCCCTTGCCTTTGTAAGGCTCAGGACGACGGAAATCACGGATTTCAGCGGCCACCTGACCGACCAGCTGCTTGTCAACGCCCTTGATCAGGATGTCGGTCTGGCTGGGGGTTTCAGCGGTGACGCCTTGCGGCAGCTCATACTCCACCGGGTGCGAGAAGCCGAGAGCCAGGGACAGCACTTGGCCTTTGGCTTGCGCCTTGTAACCAACGCCGACCAGCTGGAGCTTGCGCTCGAAGCCTTGGCTGACGCCGATAACCATGTTGTTGACCAGCGCCCGAGTAGTACCAGCCATGGCGCGATTCTGCTGATCGCCATTGCGTGCAGCAAAACGCAGCTCACCGGCCTCCTGAATTACTTCCACGGACGGGTGCACATTCAGATCGAGAGCGCCCTTGGCACCCTTCACCGAAAGCTGCTGACCGGCCATCTTTACCTCGACGCCAGCGGGCAGCTTGACGGGGTTCTTAGCAACGCGAGACATGCTTATCCCCCCTTAGAACACAGTGCAAAGCACTTCGCCGCCAACACCGGCAGCGCGAGCAGCACGATCAGTCATCACACCCTTGTTGGTGGAGACGATCGACACGCCCAGACCGCCGCGCACTTTCGGCAACTGATCGACGGACTTGTACTGGCGCAGGCCAGGACGACTTACGCGCTTGAGTTCCTCGATGACCGGACGGCCTTCGAAGTACTTCAGCTCGATGGACAGCTGCGGCTTGGCGTCGCTGCTGACCTGGTATCCCGCGATATAGCCTTCGCCCTGAAGAACATTGGCTACAGCCACCTTCAGCGTGGAAGACGGCATGCTTACGACGGACTTTTCGGCCATCTGGGCATTACGGATACGAGTTAGCATGTCCGCTAACGGGTCCTGCATACTCATGGGCTCTTAGCTCCTAATACAAAAAAATAAGCCTTCAACGGCTCGTGTCGCCAACGATCGAAACCCTACAAAAATGCAAGGCTCAGGCGAGCCGGACATTCTAGAGAGTTGCCGGAAACGAATCAAGCCCCAATCGGGGCTTGATCAGAAAACAAACAGGACCCGAAGGTCCTGAGTGCTTTTACCAGCTGGCCTTGACCAGACCCGGCACATCGCCGCGCATTGCAGCCTGGCGCAGCATGTTGCGCGCCAAACCGAACTTACGGTAGACACCATGCGGACGACCGGTCAGACGGCAGCGGTTGCGCAGGCGCGAGGCACTGGCGTCACGCGGCTGCTTCTGCAGGGCGACCTGGGCTTCCCAACGCTGCTCCGGAGTGGAGTTCGGGCTGACGATGATAGCCTTCAGCGCCGCACGCTTCTGCGCGTACTTGGCAACCGTCTGCTGACGCTTCAGCTCGCGGTTCTTCATGCTTTGTTTAGCCATGTCCTACTCCAATCAGTTGCGGAACGGGAAGTTGAAGGCGCGCAGCAGTGCACGACCTTCATCGTCCGTCCGGGCAGTGGTGGTCAGGGTGATGTCCAAGCCACGCAGAGCATCGATCTTGTCGTAATCGATTTCCGGGAAAATGATCTGCTCTTTCACGCCCATGCTGTAGTTGCCACGGCCGTCGAAGGACTTGGCATTCAGGCCGCGGAAGTCACGCACGCGCGGCAGGGAGATGGAAAGCAGACGATCCAGGAATTCGTACATGCGCTCGCGACGCAGAGTCACCTTGACGCCGATCGGCCAGCCCTCACGGACCTTGAAGCCAGCGATGGACTTGCGAGCGTGAGTCACGACGACCTTCTGGCCGGTGATCTTTTCCAGATCGGCAACCGCGTTATCGATGATCTTCTTGTCACCGATCGCTTCGCCAATACCCATATTGAGGGTGATTTTGGTAATGCGCGGAACTTCCATCACGTTCGCCAGCTGAAGTTCTTCCTTCAGCTTCGGCGCGATTTCTTTCCGGTAAATCTCTTTCAGTCGTGCCATGGTGTTTTACCTATGATTCTCAAGCGCCAACCGGCTTTTGGGTGGACTTGAAGACACGAATTTTCTTGCCGTCTTCAATCTTGAAGCCAACGCGGTCTGCCTTGTTGGTTTCACCATTGAAGATGGCGACGTTGGAGACGTGCAGAGGCGCCTCTTTCTCGACGATACCGCCCTGAACGCCAGACATCGGGTTCGGCTTGGTATGACGCTTGACCAGGTTGACCCCACCAACGAGCACGCGGCCGTCAGCGAGAACCTTGAGCACCTTACCGCGCTTGCCTTTGTCTTTGCCGGCAATGACGACGATCTCGTCGTCGCGACGAATCTTTTGCATGCGGCTACTCCTTACAGCACTTCTGGGGCGAGCGAGACGATCTTCATGAACTTCTCGGAACGGAGTTCACGGGTCACTGGCCCAAAGATGCGGGTGCCGATCGGCTCCTGCTTGTTGTTCAGCAGAACAGCAGCATTGCCATCGAAACGGATAATGGAACCATCGGGACGACGAACGCCGTGACGGGTGCGGACTACAACAGCAGTCATCACCTGGCCTTTCTTGACCTTGCCACGCGGAATCGCTTCCTTGACGGTGACCTTGATAATGTCGCCGATGCCGGCGTAACGGCGGTGAGAACCGCCGAGCACCTTGATACACATGACGCGGCGCGCGCCACTGTTATCCGCCACATCGAGCATCGATTGAGTCTGAATCATATAATTTCTCCGACCCCTAGCCCTTAGACTTCGACGGCGCGTTCAACGACGTCAACCAGTGTCCAGGTCTTGGTCTTGGCCAGCGGACGAGTCTCGCGGATGGTGACCTTGTCGCCGATACGGCACTGGTTGGTTTCGTCGTGAGCGTGCAGCTTGGTCGAACGCTTAACGTATTTGCCGTAGATCGGGTGCTTTACGCGACGCTCGATCAGAACGGTGATGGTTTTGTCCATCTTGTCGCTGACGACGCGGCCAGTCAGCGTGCGGACAGTCTTTTCAACTTCAGCCATGATCACTTACCTGCCTGCTGGTTGAGCACAGTCTTGACGCGAGCGATATCGCGCTTGACTTGCGAGAGCAGGTGAGACTGCCCCAACTGGCCAGTTGCCTTCTGCATGCGCAGATTGAACTGGTCGCGCAGCAGCTCGAGCAGTTGCTCGTTCAGCTGCTGAGCGGATTTTTCACGAAGTTCATTCGCTTTCATCACATCACCGTCCGCTTAACAAAGGAGGTGGCGAGAGGCAGCTTTGCAGCAGCCAGGGCGAAAGCCTCACGCGCCAGCTCTTCGGAAACACCCTCGATCTCGTAGAGCACCTTGCCCGGCTGAATCTGGGCTACCCAGTACTCGACGCTGCCCTTACCTTTACCCATACGAACTTCGAGGGGCTTCTTGGTAACCGGCTTATCGGGGAACACGCGGATCCAGATCTTGCCGCCACGCTTCACGTGACGAGTCAGCGCGCGACGCGCTGCTTCGATCTGGCGCGCGGTCAGACGACCACGGGAAACAGACTTCAGTGCGAACTCGCCGAAGCTGACCTTACTACCGCGCTGAGCCAGACCACGGTTGTGGCCAGTCATCTGCTTGCGGAATTTTGTACGCTTGGGTTGCAACATTTGGCGTACCCCTTACTTAGCAGCTTTTTTACGAGGCGCGGGCGCTTGCGGCTTGAGCTCTTCATGGCGGCCACCGATGACCTCACCCTTGAAGATCCATACCTTGACGCCGATCACACCGTAGGTGGTGTGCGCTTCGTAAGTGTTGTAATCGATATCGGCACGCAGGGTGTGCAGCGGCACACGACCTTCGCGATACCACTCGGTACGGGCAATTTCAGCCCCACCCAGACGACCACTGACCTGGATCTTGATGCCCTTGGCACCAATGCGCATGGCGTTCTGTACAGCGCGCTTCATGGCGCGACGGAACATCACGCGACGCTCCAGCTGCTGAGCTACGCTCTGTGCAACCAGCATTGCGTCGAGCTCCGGCTTGCGGATCTCTTCGATATTGATGTGCACCGGCACACCCATTTGCTTGGTCAGGTCCTGACGCAGCTTCTCAACATCCTCACCCTTCTTGCCGATCACGATGCCGGGACGAGCGGTGTGGATGGTGATGCGTGCGGTTTGTGCCGGACGATGAATATCGATACGGCTTACGGACGCGCTTTTTAGTTTGTCTTGGAGGTACTCGCGCGTTTTCAGATCCTTCAACAGGTAATCTGCGTAAGTAGCACCGTCTGCGTACCAGACGGAGGTGTGCTCCTTGACGATTCCCAGGCGAATGCCAGTGGGATGTACTTTCTGACCCATCTGATCGACTCCGTTACTTGTCCGCAACCTTGACAGTGATATGGCAAGACCGCTTGACGATGCGATCAGCGCGGCCCTTGGCACGCGGCATGATGCGCTTAAGCGAACGCCCTTCGTTGACGAAGACGGTAGAGACCTTCAGGTCATCTACGTCAGCGCCTTCGTTGTGCTCGGCGTTGGCAACGGCCGACTCCAGCACCTTCTTCATGATCTCGGCGGCTTTCTTGCTGCTGAAAGCCAGCAGGTTGAGCGCTTCGCCCACCTTCTTCCCGCGGATCTGGTCGGCGACCAGGCGAGCTTTCTGGGCGGAGATGCGAGCGCCCGACAACTTAGCGGCTACTTCCATTTCCAAACCCCTTAACGCTTGCCTTTTTTGTCGGCCACGTGACCACGATAGGTACGGGTGCCGGCAAATTCGCCCAGTTTGTGGCCGACCATGTCTTCGTTCACGAGGACCGGGACATGCTGGCGACCGTTATGCACAGCGATGGTCAAACCGACCATTTGCGGCAGGATCATCGAACGACGCGACCAGGTTTTCACCGGCTTGCGATCATTCTTTTCCACCGCCGCTTCGACCTTCTTCAGTAGGTGAAGATCGATAAAAGGACCTTTTTTCAGAGAACGCGGCACTGTCGTATCCCTCTAGTTACTTGCGACGACGGACGATCATGTTATCGGTGCGCTTGTTAGAGCGGGTCTTCGCGCCCTTGGTCGGGAAGCCCCACGGCGACACCGGATGACGACCACCGGAGGTACGACCTTCACCACCACCATGCGGGTGATCGACCGGGTTCATGGCCACGCCGCGCACGGTCGGACGGATGCCCTTCCAGCGCTTGGCTCCGGCCTTGCCCAGCGAACGCAGGCTGTGCTCGGAGTTCGAGACTTCACCCAGGGTCGCACGGCACTCGGCCAGCACCTTGCGCATCTCGCCGGAACGCAGACGCAGGGTCACATAGGCACCTTCGCGCGCCACCAGCTGAGCCGAAGCACCAGCCGAACGTGCAATCTGGGCACCCTTGCCCGGCTTCAGCTCAACACCGTGAACGGTGGAACCCAGCGGAATGTTGCGCAGCGGCAGGCTGTTACCAGCCTTGATCGGCGCATTCACACCCGACAGCAGTTGATCGCCAGCACTCACACCCTTCGGCGCGATGATGTAGCGACGCTCGCCGTCTGCGTACTTCAGCAGCGCGATATGCGCAGTACGGTTCGGATCGTACTCGACGCGCTCGACGATGGCAGGAATGCCATCCTTGTTGCGACGAAAATCGACCAGACGGTAATGCTGCTTGTGACCACCGCCGATGTGGCGAGTGGTGATGCGGCCGTTGTTGTTACGGCCACCGGACTTCGACTTCTTCTCGAGCAGCGGAGCATAAGGAGCGCCTTTGTGCAGCTCCTGACCCACCACCTTGACCACAAAGCGGCGGCCCGCGGAAGTCGGTTTGCATTTAACGATTGCCATGATGCACCCCTTCCTTACTCAGCACTGCCGGAGAAATCGAGATCCTGGCCCGGCTGAAGCGCGATGTACGCCTTCTTCCAGTCGTTGCGCTTGCCCAGACCGCGAGCGGTACGCTTGGTCTTGCCCTGCACATTCAGGGTGTTGACGGTAGCGACCTTCACGTTGAACAGGCTTTCGACGGCCTTCTTGATTTCCAGCTTGGTTGCATCGGTAGCAACCTTGAAAACGAATTGGCTCTTGCTGTCAGCCAGCACGGTTGCCTTCTCGGAGACGTGCGGACCAAGCAGGACTTTGAATACGCGTTCCTGGTTCATCCCAGCAGCTCCTCGAATTTCTTCACGGCCGACACGGTGATCAGCACCTTGTCATAGGCGATCAGGCTGACCGGATCCGAACCCTGAACATCGCGCACGTCGACGTGCGGCAGATTGCGCGCAGCCAGGTACAGGTTCTGATCGACAGCTTCGGAAACGATCAGCACATCATTCAGACCCATGCCATTGAGCTTGCTGGCAAGCACTTTGGTCTTCGGCGCGTCGACAGCGAAATCCTCGACAACGACCAGACGGTCGGAACGAACGAGCTCAGCAAGGATGGAGCGCAGAGCCGCGCGGTACATCTTCTTGTTCAGCTTCTGATCGTGGTTTTGCGGACGAGCAGCGAACGTCACGCCACCGCCACGCCAGATCGGACCACGAGTGGTACCGGCGCGCGCGCGACCGGTGCCCTTCTGGCGCCACGGACGCTTGCCACCACCGGACACATCGGAGCGGGTCTTTTGCTGCTTGCTACCCTGACGACCGCCAGCCATGTAGGCGACGACAGCCTGGTGCACCAGCGTCTCGTTGAACTCACCACCAAAGGTGCGATCGGAGACTTCGATGGCCTGTGCGCCATTTACATTCAATTGCATGTGAACTCCCCCTTAACCGCGAGCCTTGGCAGCCGGACGCACAACCACGTCACCGCCGGTGGCGCCGGGCACTGCACCCTTGACCAACAGCAGATTACGCTCGGCGTCGACACGCACGATTTCCAGGGACTGCACGGTTACGCGCTCGGCGCCCATGTGCCCGGACATCTTCTTGCCCTTGAATACACGACCTGGAGTCTGGCACTGACCAATAGAGCCCGGGACGCGGTGGGATACGGAGTTACCGTGGGTATTGTCCTGACCACGGAAGTTCCAGCGCTTGATGGTACCGGCAAAGCCTTTACCTTTGGACTGACCGGTGACATCCACCAGTTGACCTGCCTGGAAAATTTCCGCCTTGATCTCGTCACCCGCCTGGTATTCGCCGTCTTCGAGACGGAATTCCAGGACAGTGCGCCCAGCCGCCACGCTCGCCTTCGCGAAGTGACCGGCCTGAGCCTTGGTGACGCGGGACGCGCGACGCTCACCGACAGTGACCTGCACTGCACGATAGCCATCGCTCTCTTCATTCTTGAACTGAGTGACGCGATTCGGCTCGATCTCGATGACCGTAACCGGAATAGAGACACCATCCTCGGTGAAAACGCGGGTCATGCCGCATTTACGACCGACTACACCAATAGTCATTTTGAAACCTCTTGAGTGTACGGGGCTTTCACCCGCTATGGCCGCCCATTTCAGAGCGTTACACGACTAAAACTCTCAGGTTTTAGCCGAGGCTGATCTGCACTTCCACACCAGCCGCAAGATCGAGCTTCATCAGCGCATCGACGGTCTTGTCGGTCGGCTGAACAATGTCCAGCACGCGCTTGTGGGTTCGAATTTCATACTGATCGCGCGCGTCTTTGTTGACGTGCGGAGAAACCAGCACAGTGAACCGCTCTTTGCGGGTTGGCAGCGGAATCGGACCACGCACCTGAGCACCAGTACGTTTCGCGGTTTCCACGATTTCCTGGGTTGATTGATCGATCAGGCGATGGTCAAAAGCCTTCAACCGAATACGGATTTGTTGGTTTTGCATTTTGACCTCAGACTCCAAGTAGCCACCCTACCAGGCGCAATACCCCCGGTAAAAGGAGGCGCAATTGTACGGATGCGCCCATAGGGTGTCAATAAATGATCAATAATAGAAAAAGGCCCCCGAAGGGGCCTTTTTCATCATCGTCACATATTACTCGACGATCTTGGCAACCACGCCAGCACCAACGGTACGACCACCTTCGCGAATCG
>JAEAMG010001084.1_pt1 | contig 23115 bp, 28 predicted proteins | sample 8958741 | NCBI WGS metagenome assembly JAEAMG01 (sample SAMN16933256, study PRJNA681125) | bioreactor sludge metagenome | isolation source: anaerobic bioreactor treating anionic surfactant - SDBS | place: India: Bengaluru | collected 2019-02-28 | reverse complement strand
TCGAGAAGAAATACTTTTCCCGAGATGATACCTGATGAGACACCTGTTCCTTTAAGCTGTTTATTCACAAATAGTTCTTTGTTCATTCTTCATAAAATCCGTCATTAACGAGTGCCCCGAGCTTATCGAGGGCCTGTTGTTCATCACTGCCTTCTACTTTGAGGATTACCTTACTGCCGAGAGGGCAGGCAAGCATCAGAAGACCCATAATGCTTTTGCCGTTTACCTGCATACCGTCTTTTTCCATCCACACGTTGGATTTAAATTCAGCAGCCTTTTTTACAAATGTAGCGGCTGCGCGCGCGTGAAGACCAAGCCTGTTCCTGATTGTGAATATTCCCTCCAGCATGCTTTCTATTGTTCCTTTTTCCGTGCCTTCAGAACATCCGTGGCGAGATAGATATTTTTCTGACCGTATTCGGTAATAAAATGTGCCAGTTCGTCGATTTTTTTATTTTCCCTGAAGGTTACAAGCTTAATAAGCATCGGTAAGTTTACCCCGGCAACAACTTCGACCTTGTTTTCTTCAAGAAATGAAAGGCTTATATTAGAAGGTGTTCCCCCGAACATATCGGTGAGAATTATGATACCATCGCCGCTGTTTGCCTTCTTTAATGACTGGATTATTTTTTCTTTAATTACATCGACACTTTCATCGGGAAAAATACCGACGGCTTCGAATTGTTTTTGTTTTCCAACAATAAGTTCTGTGGCAGCTACCATTTCCTTGGCAAGACTGAAATGGGCCACAACTACGAGTCCTGTCATATTGACTCCTTATTTATCAATATCTCTATGGATAACAGACACATTATATCCCATGGTTTCAAATTGTTTCGCTAGTTCGCCGGCAATAAATACCGATCTGTGTTTTCCTCCAGTACATCCGAAACAGATAGTAAGATAGCTTTTCCCTTCATTCTCAAACAGAGGTATAAGGTACACCAAAAAATCAGAAAGAAAAAGAAAATATTTCCTGAATACTTCATGGGATTTAATGTATTCCCCGACCTCACGGGAAAGCCCTGTTTTTTCCCGTAGTTCTTCAACGAAAAAGGGATTAGGGAGAAATCTCGCGTCAAGGACCATGTCGGCTTCCATGGGGATCCCATACGCGTATCCAAAGGAAATAAGGTTAATCTTCATCCTCTGATCTTCGCCGCCGTATTGCTTGAGGACGAGCCGTCTGAGTTCGTGCGGAATGAGATATGTCGTGTCTATGACCTGATCGGCCATATTCCTGATCCATCTGACAATGTCTCTCTCTTCTTTCAGAGCGTCTTTGATATTTGATGAGTTATAGAGAGGATGAGACCTGCGTGTTTCCTTGTAACGTCTGAGCAGCATCTGTTCCGAACTTTCGAGAAAAATGATTTTCGCGCCGAAATCCTTCTTGATATCATGTAAAACGTGTTTTCCTTCCTCAAAAAATTCCCTTTCCCTCACGTCGATAACAAAAGCACAGTTGTTTACCTTATCTGTACCCCTGTAAAGTTCCAGAAATTTTTTCAGAAGTATGAGGGGGAAATTATCTACACAAAAATATCCGATGTCTTCAAGGGCCCTCAAAAATGTTGTTTTTCCCGAACCGGAAATGCCGCTTACAATAATTATGTCCATTATTCTGCCCCGTCTTCCATGGTCTTTTGCATTCTTTTCTCAAGTTCTATAGCGGTATTGATACCATGTTTTCTCAGGATGTGGTTTCTGCAGGCAAGTTCTATAATCGCGGAGACGTTTTTTCCCGAACTGATTGGAATTTTAATATAGGGTAAATCAACGCCAAGGATTTTGAATTTATCCTCTTTAAGCCCCACTCTCTCGTATTCAACAGAATCGTCCCAATCGAAAAGTTCAATAACGAGATCAATTTTCTTTTTATCAATAACGGCGGAAACCCCAAAAAGATGACGTATATCGACAATACCGACGCCCCTTATTTCGAGGAGGTTCTTGATGATTTCCGGCGCTTCACCGTATAAGTCGATTGCGCCTATCTTTTTTACGTAAACTGCGTCATCAATAACAAGCCGATGACCGCGCATAATTAATTCAAGGGCGTTTTCGCTTTTGCCTATGCCGGGCCGCCCCATAATGAGTACTCCTACTCCGAGGACATCCATGAGCACGCCATGCACTGAAGTGGAGGGTGCCAGTTTTTCTTCAAGCAATTTCGTTATTCTTTCTATAAATACGGACGTGACGAGGGTTGTTCTGAGAACAGGTATGCCTTTCTCCTCTGTAGCGATGAGAAAATATTCCGGCATCTTAAGGTTACGTGTCACGATAAAACAGACAACATTATTTTTACAGAGTTCTTTTATAATCTTTTTACTCTCGGCCTCGGGAAGTGATCGCAAATAGGAAATTTCTATGTTTCCCAGCACCTGGACTCTGTGAGGGTGAAGATAGACCATGTGACCGGTTATGACGAGCCCAAGTTTTTGAATACGCGGGTTATAAATTTTTCTTGAAAGCCCCCTGGCTCCGGAAATGACTTCCAGTTCCAGTCCGTACAGGGTGTCTTCTATGAGTTCTTGCAGGATAATTCCGTTCATTTTGCCTGGGGCTCGCGTCGCCCCCTCCACTGTACTAATGTAAAATTAGAAATGTAAAATGTAAAATTATTGGAGAAATATCGGTATAATTGTGTTTCAATTTTACATTCTCAATTCTACATTTTGCATTGTCTTTCCAGGGTCTCCCCCCCTTCTCGCTCAAGAATGAGCTGGAGGGACTATGTTTAATCTTTGTTATCTCTTGTTTCTTACCGTTCACTGTTAACTATTCACCGGCTTTTTAGGATCACGTTGTATTATTGCTCAGTGCGAAACATTACGAAAGTTTATCATCTGCTTCGATAATGTTTACGTAGATATCATGGGCATCGTTAAGCTTCAGGAATTTTTTTCTGAATGACGGATCTCTGAGGACTTTTGAGATGCGTGATAAGACTTTCAAATGCATGCTTGCCGAATCCTCAGGCGCGAGGACCAGAAAAATAATATGGACAGGCTGTCGGTCGACGGCGTCAAAATCAACACCTTCTTTCGATCTGCCCGCGACACAGAGTATTGTATTGAGTTTATGCATTTTCCCGTGAGGAATGGCTACACCATCGCCGATGCCGGTGCTGCCGAGTTTCTCACGCTCCATAATGATTTCCACAACAGAATCGATATCATTAATAAGATTGGCCTTTCTTAAGGGTTCCACCAGTTCGTAGAGGATTTCTCTTTTAGTAGTACCTTTAATATTGGCGATTACACAGGATTCTTTTAATATATCTGCAAGTTTCACGGTTTTTTCCCTACAGTTTCGATAAGGCCGTATTTACCGTCTTTTCTTTTGTACATGATACACACGTTATCTCTTTCACTTTCGCGGAATATTATAAAGTTATCTCCTGAGGCGCGAAGCTGCATAGCGGCCTCTTCGGGGTCCATTGGTTTAGCGTCTAATCTTTTTGTTGTGATAATGTTTGATTCTTCTTTTTCTCCTTTTGTTACCGGCAGTTTTGTTTTTGCTTCCCTGTATTTTTTCAGTTTGTCTCTGTATTTTGAAAGTCTTCTTTCGAGCTTATCGAGGATTTTATCGACAGCCGCCCGTGTATCATCCATTACTTCGTGAGCGTTTATAACAACTCCGTTAACGGTAAACATGACATCTATCCTGTGTCTGTATTTTCTTTCAAGGGAGAGCACCACGTGTATATCAAGAGGTGTTTCAACATACTTCTGGAGCCTCGTCATTTTGTCTTCAATGTAGTACTTTATCTCTTCGTCAACGTCAATGTGTCTAAAGCTTATTGTAATATCCATTAAAACCTCCGCTTACAAAAATAAGGTTGGCAGAAACCAACCCCGTTATAAAAGTAACAGATATACATGATCATGTCAATCCAATTCATTGAAAGTATTACGCTAATCAGCAATAAAGATTTATGAAATTGGTTGTTTATAACAAATATCCCAAATCCCGCGTGTGATACTAAATCATCTGAGAAAGATCGCTTAATGCTGAAGTTTATTCTAGAGCGGCACGTTCTCTTGAAGAACGTATGTTGAGTATATCTCTGTATTTTGCGATTGTCCGTCGAGCTATTTTGATGTTGTTTTTTTCCTTCAAAAGAGACGCCAGTTCATCATCGGTATAGGGGTGGTTTTTATCCTCTTTTTGTACAAGTTCTGATATCATGTCCATGACGACATTTGTCGAGAGCGCTTCCCCTTCGGTTTTATTGATGCTTGTGGGGAAAAAGAATTTCAGTTCATAAATGCCCTGCGGTGAATTCATGTATTTATTTGTCGTAATCCTGCTCACTGTTGACTCGTGAACGCCAATATCCTGCGCGACATCCTTCAGGATGAGCGGCTTAAGGAAACGGAGCCCCTTTTCAAAAAAATCCTGTTGAAACTGGACGATACTTTTTGCCACAAGATATAATGTTCTCTGTCTCTGTTCAATGCTCTTAATGAACCACTCAGCCTGCCGTACCTTGTTTTTAATGTATTTCCGGGCGTCTCCGTTTACCTTCTTGTCGGCATAGAGGTTGATATAATAACGGTTAAGCCTCAACTCCGGGATATCATCATTGTTTAAAAAGATATCGAACCCGTCTTCTGTTTTTACTATATAAACATCGGGTACAATATAGGATGTGTATTCATCTCCGAAATTTCTTCCCGGCTTCGGATCGAAATGCTTGAATTTCTCAAGGACTTCTTTTACCTGATCCAGGGTATACCCCGTTGCCTTTACTATTGCTTTGAGATTATTATTCTGAAAATAATTGAAATATGATGAAACAATGTGTTCAAAAACTTCATCTTTTTCATCGCTTGCTTCATATTGCAGGAGGATGCATTCCTTGAGGTCACGCGCTCCGACACCTGAAGGTTCCAGTTTCTGGATCTTTTTCAGCACGCTCTCCAGGGATTGATGAGTAAAACCTGAATCCTTGGAAATTTCTTCAATGGAGCAGACCAGATAACCGTTATCATCAATATTTTCTACAATCCACTCCGCGACGAGTCTTTCATCTGAATCGAATTCTGAAAGACCTATCTGCCATCTCAGATGGTCCCGCAGGTTATAAGTCTTGCGAACAGTGTTCTCGTAGTCGGGCAACTCCCTGTTATCTCTCGGCGTATATTCTTCTGAGGGCGAAAACCGGTCAAGCCAATCGGCAATATCCTGTGTATCTTCTTTTTCATCCTGTGATTCCTGGGGGGATTCCTGAACAGGCCCTTCTGAGGAGTCTTCAGTAATTTCCAGGATTGGATTTGGATTCCTGAACAGGCCCTTCTGAGGAGTCTTCAGTAATTTCCAGGATTGGATTTTCCTTTATTTCCTGTTCAATTGCCTCAGTGAGTTCCAGTTTTGATAATTGCAGCAGTTTAATGGCCTGCTGCAATTGCTGAGTCAGGACAGGAGATAATTTCTGGGTCTGTTTAAGTTCCAACATTTATGTAAAACTCCTCTCCTAAGTAAACCTCGCGCACAATTCTGTCATTGGCTATATGTTCCGGTGTTCCCTCAAGGAGTACCCTGCCGTTGTTTACGACGTAAGCCCTGTCGCAGATAGGAAGAGATTCCCGCACGTTATGATCGGAGAGCAAGATGCCGATACCCCTTTTTTTCAAACTGTGGATAATTTTTTTAAGATCCGACACGGAAATGGGATCAATACCGGAAAAAGGCTCGTCAAGGAGCATAAACTGAGGTGACGTCATGAGAGCCCGGGCTATTTCCAATCTTCTTCGTTCACCGCCGGAGAGAGAATCAGCGCTGTTTTTTGACAGGTGTTCCAGTTTGAATGATTCAAGGATTTCAAGAATTTTGTGTTGCATCAACTCTTTATCAACATTGAGAAATTCAAGTATAGCCTTAAGATTATCTTCGACGGTCATCTTTTTAAATACTGAAGGCTCTTGCGGTAAATATGTAATACCTTTTCGTGCCCTCATAAACATGGGTAAATTTGTCATATCTTCATCATTGAGCATGATTTTTCCGCCGTTGGGCTTGAGAAAACCGATCATTATATAGAATGTCGTTGTCTTTCCGGCGCCGTTAGGTCCGAATAAACCAACTATTTCCCCCTTGTCAATGTGGATATGTATATCGTCAACTACTTTTCTTGAATTATACGATTTCGATATGCCCTGTGCTGAAAGTGTTGTTTTCATTGCTTCGGAGATCATTTCTTCGGCCTTATCTTAGGATTATTCACTGGTGTTTTTTTCTCACCGGTAGTGTATACAACGGATTTGTTCTTTATCTCAACATTATCTTTAAGACTCGTTGGCGTCTTTGGAGACATCATCTTACCTTCATTAAAATGATATACCGCCTTTTCGCTTTTAGCAACAGTGCCTTTTGAAATGACATTAACCTTATCATAAGCCTCAACTCTTTCCAGATCCTGACCCGAAGAATAGATAAGGAGTTTTCCGCAGAGAAGGCTCATTTCTTCACCTTTAAAGATCACCTTGCCTTCAAGTATATAAAGATCATCTTTGAAATGATATATTAATGTGTCGGCCTGAAAATTATATTTTGTTTTTCCCGTTTCCATAACGCCCGACACATCATGCTCAAGCCTCACCGTTTCCTGATGGGTATTAGCTGTTAGCCCCACCCCTCTCATTGTCAATTTACTTCCCGTGATATTCACAGGTTTTTTTGTGTTGGCAGTGCCGTTCTTAAAGTCAAAATCCATATAGGCGCTTTTCAATGTGTAATCGTTTTTATAAAGGACATCTACATTTTCAATACTGCCGCTTTCTTTATCAGTATCCATAGAGCCTTTCGTACCTTTGAATTGGACCAGGACACCCTCTTTCGGCTTATATTGTCCGGTCAGCGTTTCAAGTTCAATAAGGGGCTTGTCAATATATTTGCGGGCGACTTTTGCCTTGATTTCCCAGTCTATGACCCCCTTTTTTTCTCCTGAATACTTTACTTCTTTGAAAACAATGACTTTTTTTTCTTCGTCGGTAACAGGAGGCGTGATTTTATCGGGTTTTCTTATAAAAAAGTAAAGCGCGAATGCCAGACTTAATATGATGCATCCCGTAAAAATATACAAAATGATTTTTCTGTTTCCCATTTATCCTCGTCACATATAGTTGGCTCATGTTGAAAGCTTCTGGTTTATACCACTTTTGCCTTCAAGAGATCATGGATATGAATAATACCAACAGGACACTTATCTTTCTCGTCGGCAACCACAAATAGTGATGTTATAGAAAAATCCTCCATTTTCTTAAGCGCGTAAGCTGCCAGAGCGTCTTTCGCTATGAGTTTCGGGTTACTTGTCATTATATCAGAGGCCTTTTTGTCAAAGAGCTTTTTATCGTGTTTTTCAATGGCCCTTCGGAGGTCCCCGTCGGTTATTGACCCGATAAGTTCCTCCTTTCTGCTGTAAACACCGGCGATACCGAGTCTTTTTGAGGTGATTTCTATCAAAGCATCCTTCATAGGGCTATCAACGTAGATCTTTGGTATAGCACTGCCGGTGTGCATGAGGTCTTCCACTTTCAGAAGCAGTTTCCTTCCAAGGGTGCCGCCGGGATGCAGTGAAGCAAAGTCTTCAATTTTAAAAGCTCTTTTTTCCATAAGGGCAATAGCAATGGCGTCCCCGAGGGCAAGGGTCGCCGTTGTGCTCGACGTGGGCACGACATTGTAAGGACAGGCTTCATCAACACAGACTTTGAGCACAACGTCCCCATAATTGGCAATTGTTGAGTTTGTGTCTCCGGTAATAATAATCGCCGGGATATCCATTCTCTTTATCAGGGGGAGTATTTTGACAATTTCTTCTGTCTCGCCGCTGTTACTTACGATAATGACAACATCTCCCTTCTGAAGCATGCCAAGATCACCATGGAGCGAATCAGCAGGATGAAGAAACATTGCCGGTGTCCCTGTGCTTGATAGCGTAGAAGCTATCTTTTTGCAGATAAGGCCTGATTTGCCCATTCCCATCAAGACAACTCTCCCGCCGCATCCACCGATAGTCTCGACGGCTTTTTCAAAATCACTGTTCAGGGTTTCCATGACATGGATGATCGCGTCAGCTTCCTTTTTCAGTACCTCTTTCCCCATGGCAAGAAAGTTCATAGCGCACCTTCAATGTTTTTCAATGTTTTTAAGTAACCTGGGAGATTGTTGAGGGAAATAGAATTTTCTCCGTCACAAAGAGCGTCTGCCGGATTGATATGGACTTCCATAAAAATCCCGTCTACGCCGACGGCAATAGCGGCCCGCGCCAGAGGAAAAACAAATTCCGGTTCTCCACCCGAACAATTTGTCAGGGCGCCCGGTTTTTGAACGCTGTGGGTCGCGTCGAAAACAACAGGGTATCCAAATGCTTTCATGATTGGAATAGAACGAAAATCATTTACGAGGGTGTTGTATCCGAAAGAAGTGCCTCTCTCGGTAACGATAATCTTTGTGTTACCCGTGGACTCTACTTTCGCGATAGCATGTTTCATATCATATGGTGACAGGAATTGCCCTTTTTTAATGTTCACCACTTTGCCGGTTCTGCCACAGGCGAGGAGCAGATCGGTCTGTCTTGACAGAAGCGCAGGGACCTGCACGACATCAACCACTTCAGCCGCAGCCGCAGCCTCTGCCGGCGTATGGATATCTGTCAGGACAGGTACTTTAAACTGCTCCTGTACTTCCGATAGTATCTTTAAACCTTCCTCTATTCCTGGTCCACGAAAACTTGAGACCGATGTCCTATTTGCTTTATCGTATGAGGATTTAAAGACAAAGGGGATAGACAGCGATGTTGTAATCTCCTTGAGCCTCTCAGCTATCTTGAGCGTGATTTCTCTGCTCTCAATAACACAGGGTCCCCCGATAAAGACAAAAGGCCTTCCTCCGATTTTTATATCGCCTATATTTATTTCTTTTTGCGTCATACTCTTACCTTCTTATCCGGCAATCCTGGAAGTTGTGCTGCGCGTTGTGTATATACACTTCTGCCTCATTATTTTTTAACCTTTGTTTCCGGTAAACAGGGTGATCATTTCCTCACCGCTTATAACTTTATCGCCGCCTGTGCGTTCGTCGTATCCTGTTTCACAACCGGCCTGTTTTTTGCCTTTTTCATATATGATAAAAGGAACGGGTACCGCGTAGTGCGTTTTCATGGATATAGGTGTCGCGTGATCTGTGACCATAAGAAGCCGTGTGTCCTTATCAGACTTTTCAAGGATAACAGCGACAACATCGGCATCAATTCGTTCAATAGCTTTTATCTTTTCTTTCATGTCCCCGTTGTGAGAAGCCTCGTCCGGTGCCTCCACATGAACATAGACGATATCATGATCCGCGAGAAGCTCTATGGCCTTACTCGCTTTTGCCCGATAATCCGTATCGAGATAACCGGTGGCCCCCTCAACGTAAGGCGCCTCAAAACCCGCAAGTTTGCTCACTCCTTTGACAAGATCAACGGCAGCCACCGTTGCCCCTTTGAGGTGAAACTTGTCAGTAAAAAGAGGCAATTTTGATCGGGTACCCTGACCCCAGAGCCAGATGCTATTGGCGGGAAGTTTACCGGCTTTTTTTCTTTCCTCATTGAGGGGATTCTGTCCAAGTATCTCTTGTGATTTTTTCATCAGAGAAAGGACTGTTTCCGCGCCTGTACCCTCAGGCAGGTACCTGTTGATCTCTTTTCCCGTAATATCATGGGGCGGTGTTGAGCTCATCTGCCATTCCCCATCCTTCCAGACCATAATGTGACGGTAGCTCACGCCCGGAAAAAAACGAAACATATCATTCCCCATCTTTTCGTTCAACGCATCAATGAGAACGCGGGCTTCCTCGGTAGTAATATGCCCGCCGCTGTAATCCCTCATAATAGTTTTTTCCGGGCTGATATCAAGGTTGACAAGGTTGCACCGAAAGGCCACATCTTTGTCTCCCAGTTCAATGCCCATACTGACTGCTTCGATAGGCGCCCGGCCCGTGTAATATTTTGCAGGGTCATATCCGAATATGGACATGGCTGCCACATCACTGCCGGGTGAGAAACCCTCCGGTATCGTATTGACCTTACCGCAGAAGCCCTCCCGTGCCATCATATTCATGAAAGGCTTATTGGCCACCATAAGCGGTGTCTTTCCGCCAAGTTCGTCAATAGGAAAATCGGCCATACCGTCGCCGATAATTACAATATATTTCATTTAATAATCATCCTCTATTCTATACATTTCCTTCTTCTACCCTGATATGAACGCTCTCGCCTCTGATAAAGGATTGTTTATCAATAACACTTTTAGCCTTCTTTAAGTTTTTCTCACTGGCCTCATGGGTAAGCATTACGATGGGTACATACCCGCCTTCTTTTCGTTCTTTCTGCGTTACAGCAGAGATACTTATCCTGTAATCGGCGAGAATACCGGAAACCTTTGAAAGAACACCGGGCCTGTCCGCGGCAGTAAACCTCATATAATATGGAACGAGAGATTCCTTCTCTTCTCTTCTTTTTTTTGCCCTGTGATAAGCGGGTATTTTTACATAACGGTTATCGGATTTCATCCTGAGCGCCATGTCAACAATATCGCTTACTACGGCGCTGCCCGTGGGATCTCCGCCTGCCCCTTTTCCATAATACAGACTGGGGCCGACCCTGTCTCCTACAACATATACGGCATTGAAGACGCCGTTTACACTGCTCATAGGGTGGACGATAGGTATCATAGCGGGTTCGACGCGTGCTTCAATGGACCCGTTTATCTCTCTGGCCATGGCAAGCAGTTTAATTTTGTAGCCGAACTCGCGGGCGAAAATAATATCAATGGGTTCTATTTTTGATATGCCGCCGACAATAATGTCCTTCATATCAACAGGGCAGGAAAAAGCCAACCGGGTCAAGATGCTCAATTTATGTGCCGCGTCAATACCTTCGATATCGAAGGTAGGATCCTTTTCGGCAAAGCCGAGTTTCTGTGCAGCGCGGAGCGCTTCGCTGAAGGTGATTCCTTCATCGGTCATCCGGGTAAGGATATAATTACTGGTTCCGTTGAGGATGCCGAGTATGTAACTGATCCTGTTGCCAACAAGGCCGTCCCGTATGGCCCGGATAACCGGAATGCCGCCGCATACGGAGGCTTCGAATCCTATTTCACATTTCTTTCTTTCGGCAATCTTAAAAAGTTCATTGCCTTTTTCCGCGAGGAGCGCCTTATTGGCAGTGACAACCCATTTGCCCTTTTCGAGGGCGCCGCTTATTAATTCAAAGGCCGGGTGTATACCTCCAATGAGTTCCACAATTATATGGATATTTTTATCCTCGATGAGATCTTTTGAATTACCCGTAACAATTTTTTTTGGCAGACGGGAGTTTTTTATTTTTTTCGCGTCTATTTCGGCAATTTTAACAACGCCGATATCTATGCCTGTTTTTTGTTCAATGAGAGGACGGTTTTCTGTAAGAATCCTGTATGTCCCCGAGCCCACTGTACCAAGGCCTATTATGCCGATACCAATCATGATTTCCTCGCAGAGTTTAGAAAAGTTTTAATGCCCTTCACGGCCTGTTTTATCCTGTGCTCGTTTTCAATAAGGGCGAAACGGACATACCCCTCGCCGTATTCCCCGAATCCCGTGCCCGGTGATATTGCCACCTTTGCTTTTTGCAAAACGGTTTTTGAAAATTCTATAGAACTCATGGAGACGAACTCTTCAGGAATTTTTGCCCATACAAACATGGTTGCCTTTGGTTTTTCCACAACCCAGCCGCTGCGATTCAGACCGTCACAGAGGGCATCCCTTCTCTTTCTGTAAATTTCATTTGCCTCACGCACATCTTTATCTCCCTCATTGAGCGCGATGATTGACGCGATCTGAATGGGTTGAAACATTCCGTAGTCGAAATAACTTTTTATCCTTGCCAGGGCGTTTATCATTTTTTTATTTCCCACGGCGAAACCGACCCTCCAGCCGGGCATACTGTAGCTTTTTGAAAGCGAGTAAAATTCGACTCCCACATCCTTTGCGCCTTTTACCTGGAGAAGACTGGGGGCTTTATATCCATCGAAGACGAGGTCCGCGTACGCAAGATCGTGAACAATCATTATCTCATGTTCCTGAGCAAACTCAACAATTTTTTCAAAAAAACCAGGTTCCACCACTTCTGTCGTGGGATTATTGGGAAAACTGATGATGAGCATCCGTGGCCGGGGCCAGGTCATTTTTACAGCAATGCTGAGACGTTCAAAAAATTCCTCTTTGGGCAGAAGTGGTATAGTCCTTAAATCACCACCAGCGATAATGACCGAATAAGGATGAATAGGATAGGCCGGTGTAGGTACGAAGACAATCTCCCCCTGGCTGATGGTGGCAAGGACAAGATGCCCGATCCCCTCTTTGGCTCCCATGGTGACAACCACTTCCTCGTCACTGTCTATGTCAACATCGTATCTCCTTCTGTACCAATGGGCAATGGCATCCCTCAATTTCTGAATGCCGCGACTCACGGAATAGCGGTGATTCCGGGGATTTTTGGCGGCCTCAACCAGTTTCGAGACAATATGCTTTGGTGTGGCAAGGTCAGGATTTCCCATGCCGAGATCAATAATATCTTCACCGCGCCTGCGTGCCTCAACAGTCAAATCACGTATGATGCCAAGGACATATGGCGGTAGACGGGAAATGCGATAAAAATCTTCCATGTGTTGAAAATAACACAATAATGCGTGTACAATCAATAAGAAAAGCCGATAGCTCTTTATGCGAAATAAGGAATGAAGAATGGAAATGTTTCGAATCGGTTTTTCTACAATTCTACATTTTGAATTTTTAATTTTATATTATTTTTTTCAGGGTCTCGATGAAGCGGATGTTTTCTTCCATGGTGCCGATGGTGACCCGGATGTAATCAGGCAGACCATAAGCTGCCATGAATCGTACAATAACTTGTTTGTCAAAAAGTTTTTTTGTTATGACCTCTGCCGCGGTACCCAGCCTTATAAGGAGAAAATTAGCCTCTGTGGGCACATATTCAATGTTGAGCTTTTTTAAGATGTCATAATAATATTGTTTACCCTTTCTGTTGTTTTCGAGCACTTTTTTCAGGTATCCATTGTCTGAAAGGGCTGCTCTGGCCGCGATGAGGGCTACCATATTAACGCTGAAGGGCTGTTTTGTCCGTTCCATAAAAGACATGAGAGACTTTTCGCCGATGCCGTAACCGACCCGTAGCCCTGCCAGACCGTATGCCTTTGAGAATGTCCGGAAAATAACAACAGGAAAATCATTAATATATTTCAGGGACTGTGGAAACGCCTTGCTTTCTGCGAACTCGGCATAGGCCTCATCGACGACAACAAGGATGTTATCGGGTAAAGACCGCACAAATGTGTCGAATGCCTTGTCCTCAAAGATCGTTCCCGTCGGATTGAGGGGATTGTTCAAGAAAATGACCCGCGTTGTCTCATCGACTAGGTTCCTGAGTGCATTCAGGTCAACATGGAGATCTTTTACCGGTGCCTTTTTAACTTCATAGCCGTATATTTTTGCCGCTATATCATAAAAGGCAAATGAAGACTCGGAAATGACGACGCCCCACGTATTCGATATTTGTCACGTCAACATGGTCGGAAATACCAAGCAGGGTATAACCTTTTACCTTTGCCCTTCTTGCCAGTTCAAGAGGTAGAAGGTCGCCATCGCTTAAAATTGAGTGTGTGTGGAGATCTATCATGGCGGGCTACATCTTATACTTTCCGAAATCATCCTGCGAGAGGTTTTCCAGTATATCTTCCCACTCAGATGTATCGGTAACTACTTTATCGCCCTTCTGGGCAAGATCAACTTTTGCCGACCTCTGGATGACGCTTTCCTCCACGAAAATTGGCGCCCCTGTTCTGATGGCGATTGCGATGGCATCACTGGGCCGCGAATCGACGGTAAACCTTTTTTTGTTGACTTCAAGATGGAGGACAGCGTAGTAAGTGTTGTCCCGCAAGTCATTCACCTCGATTCTCAGTACCTTGACGTGAAGATTATCGAGGATATTCTTCAGAAGGTCGTGTGTCATGGGCCTCGGCGTCGCAATATTCTCCAGGGCGGTCGCAATGCTGGAAGCTTCAAGGAGACCTATCCAGATAGGAAGTACATCCTTTTCTTCAAGGTCTTTGAGAAGTACAATAGGTGTATTGGTGAAAGGATCGACGGTAATACCGGTGACCTTCATTTCCTTCAACATGGTCTACCCCCTTTTTACTTTCGGGTTTGCACCCTTTAGAGAATTAGCATAACCTTTTATGATGTCTACCTCCACCAAATTATTCATCATGTCCTTCGTTCCTTTAAAATTAACTATTTTATTGGTCCTTGTTCTCCCTGCCAGTTCTTCTGCTGAATTTTTACTGATGTCCTCAACGAGGACCTCTGTTCTTTTTCCCTCCATCTGCCTGTTCTTTGCTGTTGTTATAGATTTTTGAACCTGCTGAAAATGAAGCAGTCTTTCCTGGGCAAGGTCTTTCGGCACTATGTCAAGCAGGGTAGCAGCTCCGGTAAATTTTCTCGGCGAATAGGCGAAAGAAAAAATGTTGTCAAACTGTATGTTTTCGATGAGATCTATGGTATCGTGAAAATCCCTGTCATCTTCGCCGGGAAAACCGACAATACAGTCTGCTGTTATGGCTATATCAGGGCATTGTTTTCTCAGCGCAGTTATTTTCTCATAGTACTCGATTCTCGTATAACCCCTGTTCATGAGTTTTAATATTTTATCAGAACCTGACTGAAAAGGCAGGTGAATTGATTCGCAGAGTTTGCCGAGTGTTGAAAAACAGTCAATGAGGGCTGGCGAGAGGTCTTTTGGGTGGGATGTGACAAAGCGTATTCGTTCAATGCCGTCTATATCATTTATCTTCTTTAAAAGCTCCGGGAAAGAAATGTCATTACTGTTTTTATTGTAGGAATTAACATTCTGGCCAAGAAGCGTTACTTCTTTTGTTCCCCTTTTTGCAAGTCCTTTGATCTCTTCTATGATCTTCCCGCTTTCCCTGCTTGACTCTCTCCCACGCACGTAAGGCACAACGCAATAGCTACAGAAGTTGTCACAACCTTTCATAATTGTTACATAAGCCCTGACCGGACTCTGCACATTAGCCGGTTTTAAAAATGGCAGAGTGTCACAGCCATTCTCCGCAAAATCAAAGAAGGGAACTCCTTTTATGGCCTCTTCAACGGCTTTGTTGATTTTTTCGATATTGGAGGGGCCAAGGGCGAAATCAATAAAAGGAAGTCTGTTAAGGATACCCTTTTTTTCAAGCTGAGCAATGCAACCTGTTACTCCCAGAATGGTGCCCTTTTTTCTTTTCACGCTTCTCAGCCTGCCCATACGGCTGTAGAATTTCTGTTCCGCTTTCTCACGGACACAGCATGTGTTTACGATTACAATGTCTGCCTCCTGAACATCCTGAACACAGGTGAGACCGCCATTAATAAGGAGCGACCGCATACGCTCCATGTCGTGATCGTTCATTTGACAGCCAAAATTTTCAATGATGAATTTCATAGTAGATAAACAAGAAAAATAATAGTGAATAGTAAGTAGTTTTCATAAAAAGGATGTTTAACCTTTCTTACTATTCGCTAAATACTATTCACTATTCACTGCTTTTTTATTTCCTTACTTTAAATTTCGGTTCAAGCTTTTCCATCTTTTTCACGATTCCACCGTACTCGAGCTCTGAATAAGGCAGCATTGCGGGGCCGGAGAAGCCCTGCTCTCTCAATTCTGTTGCTTTACGGGAGACTTTCGTCCTGATATAATCCCAGTATGGATGGTCAAATGCGTCTGCCGGTTCAGTCAGTTTACCGTTATGGACGCAGAACCCAAGGGCGCTCACAACAGGAGGGCCGTCAAAATAGGAGACGCTCGAATTCATCTTAACAGGCATGAGCGGGCCATTGTGGCTTCCCCTCATGAAACCGGCAACGTAATGTCCGATGTTGAAAGGCGCCAGTACTTCACCGGTTGCCGGGAAAGGTCCTTGAGCCCTGACGAGCATGACAGGGTCATCTTTACCGGTATATTTTCCAGCGATGTTATGAAGCCGGGAGGTACATGCCACTGCCGCGATGTCACCGGTCTCGCGGGACCAGACGGATTCCACCACGTATCGTTCATTATCTCTTAAAAGTGCCGCGATGTCGTACAGTTCTTCTGGCGAATTCAGCTCTATTACTTTATCGCCTTCCGTATGGGCAACATCCATAATTACGAATTTAAAACCCTTTGCCATATTGGGTGAGAGCATAAGTCCCGAATTGTACATTGGATCGGCAAACATGAGGTAAAGCGGAAGGTTATAAGCGCCCGGATCGGTCTTATCGGCGGCAAAGAAAACAAAAGGTTCGTTGGGACGTTCTTCGAACTCCATCTCTGCCACAGCAGGCCCCATTCCCTTTACGTTTCCGGAAAAAGAGTCTTTCAAAAGGTCCTGTCCCGCGCCATAGAGTCCCTGTTCTTTCGCCACGGCTGTACCGGCGACGAAAACATCCCAGGCAAACTTGTGGATTTTGTCATTACCCACACCATTTTTGTGAGAAAAGAGAAATGCTATATCATCCCCTGTGTGGCAAACAAAAGAATCGACAAAAAGTCCTTTGTTCTCTTTGGCAAGATAATCTTCGACACTCTTTAATAAGCGCGCGCTCGGCTTGATGTGTCCTCCCAGGCTGCCAATATCGGCCTTAATAATAGATAGTGTGATTTTCATAAGCTCCTCCTGAAATAAGATTTATAGTTTTTTATTGAACCTGTATATGTCATATCCAGCCCAAGAGGGGTTACTGAAACATAACCTTTTTCGACGGCATCGAAATCAGTACCGCGCTTCTCTTCATAGGCGTCGGCACTTCCGCCGATCCAATAATAAGTGCCGCCCCTCGGGTCGGTTCTTTCCAGGACTTCATCATTATATATCCTTTTCCCGAGCTTTGTCACCATAAAACCATTCAATTTTCCGTAGTGCAGATTGGGGATATTGATGTTAAGAAAGGTGCCATCAATAAATTTCTTATTTTTAAAAAAGCTGACAATTTTCTTTGTAACAAGAGCGGCTTCATCGAAGAGAAACTGTCCCCTGGCGCATATGGACACTGCCATTGAGGGTATTGCCAGAAAAGCGCCTTCTTTCGCAGCCGCTACCGTACCAGAATAATGGACATCCTGCCCCATATTGGGGCCTTTGTTGATACCGGAGATAATCATGTCAGGCTTTTTCTTGAGGATTGCCTTGATGCCGAGATAGATACAATCCACAGGGGACCCATTTGAAGCATAGGTGTTATCCGATATTCTCTTAATTCTCAATGGCTTATGTAAAGTAATAGCATGACCTATGCAAGTCCTTTCCCGTTCGGGCGCTACGACCCATACATCGTGGCTTACGGCGAGGGTTTCCCTGAGGGCCAGAAGACCTTCGGAGTGAATGCCGTCATCATTGGTGAGTAGGATCAACACGAAATAGCTCAAATAGAAAGATTTCCCCTACAAACACAGCGAGGCTAAAGGGGTGGCTCCGACAGCTTTGCTGGTGGAGGGGGCGACGTAAGCCCCTGCATATAGGTAAAATATCGGGGCGACGGGATTTGAACCTGCGGCCTCCTGCACCCCAAGCAGGTGCGCTAAACCAAGCTGCGCTACGCCCCGATAGATGAGTTAATATAAAGGATAATTGCATAAAAGTCTATACTTTTAGGAGTTTTTGTTGACTTTTGTACTTCGATTAGCATAATATATTTAGCTTTTTTTGAAATAAAGGTAAGAGGAGTATTTATAATGTACGCGATCATTGAATCCGGCGGCAAGCAATACAAGATTGAAGAGGGGAAGAAGGTCAAACTGGAGAAAATAACAGCCCCTGAAGGTGAAGAAGTGCGTCTAAGCAATGTACTTGCAATCAACGGTGCTAACGGAACCGTTGTCGGTAACCCCTACATTAATGGCGCCTATGCTAATGGGAAAGTTATTGCTCAGGGGCGGGATAAGAAGGTAACGGTATTTAAATACAAAAGAAGAAAAGATTACAAGGTCAAGAAAGGGCATCGTCAGGCCTATACTGAATTATTGATCGAAAAGATAGTGGAGGCATAGAATGGCGCATAAGAAAGCCGGCGGAAGTTCACGAAACGGAAGAGACAGCAGCGGCCAGAGGCTTGGCGTAAAGCTTTACGCGGGTCAGGCGGTAAGAGCTGGCGGTATCATTGTTAGGCAGCATGGGACAAAAATACACCCGGGTAAAAATGTCGGTATCGGAAAAGACAATACATTGTTTGCGTTGATCGACGGTGTTGTGAACTTCGAATCGGCAGGTGATAAGAGAAGGGCATATGTTGATCCCGTTGAATGAAATTTGTCGATGAAGCATCTATATATGTTGAAGCAGGAAAAGGCGGACACGGCTGTGTAAGCTTCAGGAGAGAAAAGTTTATTCCACGGGGTGGACCTGATGGCGGCGATGGCGGAAAGGGAGGGGACGTAATTGTAGCTGGAAAAAACAATCTCGCAAGTCTTCTCGATTTTAAATACAAACGAAAATATAAGGCACAGAACGGCAAAGCCGGGAGCGGACAGAATAAGACCGGGAAAAACGGTATGGACAGCATTATTTACGTACCCCTGGGTACTATTGTTTACAGAGAGCCTGACATGGCAGAGCTATTTAATATCACGAAAGATGGAGAACAATATGTCGCGGCCCTTGGCGGGCGTGGCGGCAGAGGGAATACCCGTTTCGTGACACCAACACACCGCGCGCCGTTGGAACGCGATGAAGGTGAAGAGGGCGAAGCCCTCTCACTAAAACTTGTCTTGAAACTGCTCGCCGACGTGGGTCTTGTGGGGCTCCCAAATGCCGGCAAGTCAACACTTATTTCCCGTTTGACTGACGCGAGACCCAAGGTTGGCGATTATCCATTCACAACGCTGACTCCGGCGCTGGGTGTCCTGAGAAACGGTGAGCAGACCTTTGTCATTGCCGATATACCGGGAATTATTGAAGGGGCATCGACAGGCAAGGGATTGGGAATTACTTTTCTGAAGCATATTGAGCGGACGAGGACGCTCCTCATCATTCTCGATGTGTCTTCACCGTCACTGAAGAACGATTATGAGACATTGATTGATGAACTGAAAAAATATAAAGAGGAAATGCTCCGCAAGGAAAAGATTATTGTGTTGAATAAAATCGACCTCGTATCCGAAGAAATTCTCGCGGAATGGGACACGTATTTCAGAAGAAAAGGAGAATCTATCGCGCATGTAAGCGCTCTGACCGGTCAGGGGATCAGCGAGCTCAGGGAATTGATTGCAGGCGATAAGAGCCTTAACACCATAAAAGACTGCGTGAACTGAAAATTAAGGTATCAGGCAAAATGAAAAATAACAAACCTCCTCTCAAACGACTTGTTGTCAAGATCGGAACATCAGTGCTTGTTGATGAAAACAAAAAGATCAGCACTGAAAAGATCAAGAGCATTGCCAGACAAGTGAAGGCCGTCAAGGCGATGAATATCGATATTATCATCGTTTCAAGCGGGGCCATTGCCTGCGGCATGGAAACCATAGGACTGTCCAGGAAGCCCAAAGAAATCTCGAAAAGACAAGCCCTTGCATCTATCGGTCAGGTCTTGCTTATGAAGATGTATCGGGAAAATTTTGAAAAAGAAAATATGAAAGTGGGCCAGATTCTTTTAACCCATGAGGACATCAAAAATAGAGTGTGTTGCATCAATCTTATGAACACCCTTGATACGCTCCTCGCCATGGGTATTGTGCCGGTCATTAATGAGAATGATGCCCTTTCTTTTACGGAAATCAAATTTGGTGATAACGACAATCTTTCAGCGCTCATCGCCCAGATAGCGGACGCGGATCTGCTGCTCCTTCTTTCTGACGTGGAGGGGCTCTTTGACCGTGATCCCAATGAAGACCCACAGGCCCGCATGATACCTGTTGTAAAAAAGATCGATAAGGAAATCGAAAAGACAGCAACGGGAACGGGGAGCGAAAAGAGCGTCGGCGGTATGGTAAGTAAACTCGAGGCCGCTAAAAAAGCCGGTCTCTACGGGATCTCTACGAGAGTTGTCCTTGGCACAAAAAAGGATATTATCCTGAAGGTGGTTGAAGGCAAGGCCGTCGGTACCCTTTTTCTGCCTGAAAGAAAGCTGGCACGTAAGAAGTGGTGGGCCGCGTTTGCTTTTAAACCGAAAGGGGCGCTCTGGGTTGACGAAGGCGCCGAGCGGGCGCTTGTGCATAATGGGAAAAGTCTTTTACCTTCCGGCATTGTCAGGGCAGAAGGAGCCTTTACAAGCGGTGAGTGTATTGAGATGAAGAATACACGGGGAGAAGTCATTGCCAAAGGTATCAGCAATTACTCGTCGTCCGAGATAGACAAAATAAAGGGTATAAAAAGTATTGATATAGAAAAGAGACTCGGATATAAGTACACGGAAGAAATCATACACAGAGATAATATGGTGATTATATGAAAGAAAACCGTTCAAACCGTTTAAGCCGTTCAAACAGTTTAAAAAATTCAAAAGGTCTGGAACAGCCCAACGAGCTTACCCGGAAAGTAAAAGCGGCATCAGACAGTGTCGCGCATGCAGGCACTGACACAAAAAATATGATTCTCGGACGCCTTGAGAAGTTGCTGGCAAAAGAGCAGGGCTACCTTTTTACGCAAAACCAAAGGGACATAAAGGCCGCCGAGAAGGCTGGTCTCGCGAAAAGCCTTATAGACAGGCTCCGCATTGATGATAAAGTCATCCGAGAAATGCAGGGGAGTTTGCGCGACGTCATCAACCTTCCTGATCCTGTGGGTGACATTGTTAAAACATGGAAGAGACCGAACGGACTTCTCGTTGGCAGGATGAGAATACCCATTGGGGTCATCCTCATTATCTATGAATCAAGACCGAATGTTACCATAGAAGCATTTTCGCTCTGCCTGAAGAGCGGCAACGCAGTGATACTCAAGGGCGGCTCTGAGGCATACTATTCCAATCGTGCCCTCTATGCGTTAATCCGCGAGGCCTTAAGCGGCTCCAGCATTGATGAGGACGCGGTGCGGTTTGTTGAGACCGCGGATCGTGATTATATCTATAGTCTCCTCAAGATGGACGACCATGTTGATCTCATTATACCAAGAGGTGGTGAGGCGCTTATCAGGAATGTTGTTGAGCAGTCACGTATCCCAGTTCTCAAACACTACAAGGGAGTTTGTCATATTTTCGTTGACGAATCTGCCTCTTTTGATATGGCATACGATGTGTGTGTCAATGCCAAAGCGCAGAAACCTGCCACGTGCAATGCCATGGAGACACTCCTTGTCCACGAGGCCGTCGCGAAGACCTTTCTGCCCGAAATTGCGAAGAGATTTAAAAAGCAGGGCGTTACGCTGAAGGGCTGCAAAAAAACAATGAAAATCCTCAAGGATATTGAACCGGTTCCAGAAACTCAATGGTATGAGGAATATCTCGATCTTACACTGAATGTGAAGGTTGTGACCGGTATAGATGAGGCTATTGCACATATCAGAAAATACGGATCGGGTCATACCGATGCAATTGTTACGTCAAATTATGAGAGGGCATGGCAGTTTACCCGTGAGGTGAATTCATCACTTACCCTTGTCAACGCGTCAACACGACTAAATGATGGCTTTCAACTCGGTCTCGGCGCGGAAATGGGTATCAGCACGACGAAACTCCATGCTTTCGGCCCCATGGGCCTTGAAGAACTGACAGTAACAAAATTCATCGCCTTTGGCGATGGCCAGTTGAGGACATGAAAAACAATGGCGACAGGTATTTTTGGAGGAACGTTTGATCCCGTACACATGGGCCACCTGCGGATTGCCGAAGAAATCAGAGAGATCTTTTCACTGGAAAGGATTTATTTTGTGCCCGGCGGCATACCACCTCATAAAAGGAGGCGGAAGATTGCCGGCGCCGAAGAGAGACTCCTCATGCTGAAAGCCGCCATAAAAGGCAATACATTTTTCCGGTTATCAGAGATTGAGACCAAAAGAAAAGGCCCGTCTTACACGATTGATACGCTGAAAGCGTTTGAAAAACGCTTTAATGAGCTTTATTTTCTCATTGGTATCGATGCCTTTTCACAAATAGACACATGGCATCTCTACCCTGAATTGTTCTATCATACTAATTTTATTGTTATGACAAGACCATCGAGCAGGAAACAGACCATATTGGAAATGCTTCCCGGCGATGTAAAAAAAGATATCAAAAAGAGCAATGATTCGCTTTGCGTGCACAAATCAGGCAAAAAGATCCACCTTCATGATATTACGCAGATCGATATTTCTTCCACAAAAATAAAAGAACTCTTGAAAAAGCACCGGTCAATCAGGTATCTTGTTCCCGCTTCTGTGGAAAAAATTATTACTGAGAGAGGATCATACACAGGATAAATGGAAGTATTTGAAAAAGCGAAGATATGCGGAATGCTCGCCGAGGAAAAGAAAGCGAAAGATGTGATTATTATGAAACTTGATGATCTCACGGATATTGCTGATTATTTTCTTGTTGCCAGCGGTGCCGGAGAGCGTCAGGTGAGGACCATCGCGGACAATATAGAAACAGGCATGAAAGAGAGAGGTGTCAAGCCATTTTCAATTGAGGGTCATCGTGAAGGTAGATGGGTAATTATTGATTACCGGGATGTTATAGTTCATATATTTCTTGAGCAGCTTCGGGAACTGTATGATCTTGAAAGCCTCTGGATAGAGGCAAAAAAATACAGGGTAGAAAAAGAAAAAGTACTAAGAGGTGGAGAATGAAAATGAAGAAAAAGGAACGTGATTTTTACCGGAAAAGATTGCTGAAAATGCGGGAGGACATACTGAATAAAGCGAAAAAGCTGAAAGAAGACTCCTACAATCTTGGTACGGACGGCATACAGGACATGGCAGACGCGGCAAGCAATACATATACGGCGGATATCCTCATGAGTATAAGCGACAATGATTTGAAACTTTTAAAGGATATTGACAATACCCTTGATAAAATAGAAAAAGGGACCTATGGAATTTGTGAAGAATGTGAAGA
>JAEAMG010001083.1_pt1 | contig 23125 bp, 20 predicted proteins | sample 8958741 | NCBI WGS metagenome assembly JAEAMG01 (sample SAMN16933256, study PRJNA681125) | bioreactor sludge metagenome | isolation source: anaerobic bioreactor treating anionic surfactant - SDBS | place: India: Bengaluru | collected 2019-02-28 | reverse complement strand
CGCTCGGCATGCTCGGCGAGGTTGTTCTTGTCGACGCGATAGAGCGGCGCATCATCGGCGAACGGATCGGGATGGTGCATGCCCGGCTGGTAGCTCGCCGGCGGGGTGACGCCGCCGGTCCACGCCGGGATGGTGCCGTCCGCGTTGCCGGCCCGCTCGGCGCCGAGCGGCGTGAGGTCCTGTCCCAGGCGCGCCGCCTGGCTCGCATCCACCGCGGCGAGTACCGGCCAACTGGCACAGGCCGTCAGCAGCACTGCAATCTTCACGTACATCGTCTACTTCCCCCTTGTGGCGGACGACGACGGCCGTGCATGTGCAGGCTCGCGGCCATCCGCTGGCATTGTTGTTCGGTTCGGGCAGGCGAGCCGTCCTGGCGTTGTGCATCCTGCGGCCGCTTGGCTGCGGCTCTTGTGGGGCGGTGCGTGCCGACTCAGTCGACGCGCTGGAACTTCAGGTCCCAGACGCCGTGACCGAGGCGCTCGCCGCGACGCTCGAACTTGGTCACCGGGCGTTCTGCCGGCCGCGGCACGTATGCGCCGTCGGTTGCGAGATTGCGGTAGCCCGGCGCGGCGCTCAGCACCTCGAGCATGTGCTCGGCATACGGCTGCCAGTCGGTCGCCATGTGCAGCACGCCACCGACCTTGAGCTTCTGCCGGATCAGCTCGGCGAAAGCCGGTTGCACGATACGGCGTTTATGGTGACGGCTTTTGTGCCAAGGATCGGGGAAAAACAGCAGAACCCGATCGAGGCTGGCGTCGGCGACGCATTCACGCAGGACCTCGAGCGCGTCGCAACTGTAGACGCGAACATTCTGCAGGTTTTGTGACAGAAGTCCGCTGAGCAGCGCACCCACTCCCGGCTTGTGCACTTCAACGCCGATGAAGTCCTGTTCGGGCGCGGCGGCGGCCATTTCCAGCGTCGAATGGCCCATGCCGAAGCCGATCTCGAAGGTACGCGGCGCCTGGCGGCCGAACACCTGGTCGAAGTCGCGCAGGCCGTCGCTCAGCTCCAGGCCGAACTTCGGCCAGCCCAGTTCGATGCCGCGCTGCTGGCCGAGAGTGGTGCGGCCGGCGCGCATCACGAAGCTCTTGATGGTGCGCCGATGTTCGAGCGGCTGCTCGGGCGTGGAGGTCGGTTCAGTCATGGGATACCTGCGAAAACAAAAAAGCCGGCCCCGACTCGACATCGGGACCGGCCACGAGAGGAATCAGCGGATCAGCCCTTCCAGGGGCGACGAGGCGCTGGCGTAAAGCTTCTTCGGCATGCGTCCGGCGAGATAGGCCAGACGCCCGGCCTCGATGGCGTACTTCATCGCCTCGGCCATCAGCACCGGGTTCTGCGCATGGGCGATGGCGCTGTTCATCAGCACCGCCTCGCAACCCAGCTCCATCGCGATGGTGGCGTCGGACGCGGTACCCACGCCGGCATCCACCAGCACCGGCACGGTGGCCTCCTCGAGGATGATGCGCAGGTTGTACGGGTTGCAGATGCCCAGGCCCGTGCCGATCAGGCCGGCCAGCGGCATCACCGCGATGCAGCCCATCTCGGCCAGCTGGCGGGCGATGATCGGGTCGTCGCTGGTGTAGACCATCACGTCGAAGCCGTCCTTGACCAGCACTTCGGCGGCCTTGAGGGTTTCGATCACGTTGGGGAACAGGGTTTTCTGGTCGGCCAGCACTTCCAGCTTGACCAGTTTGTGGCCGTCGAGCAGCTCACGCGCCAGGCGACAGGTGCGCACCGCATCCTCGGCGGTGTAGCAGCCGGCGGTGTTCGGCAGGATGGTGTAGCGCTCGGGGCTGATCACGTCGAGCAGGTTCGGCTCGCCGGGGTTCTGGCCGATGTTGGTACGGCGCACGGCGACGGTGACGATCTCCGCGCCGGAGGCCTCGATGGCGTCGCGCGTCTCGTCGAGGTCCTTGTATTTGCCGGTGCCTACCAGCAGCCGTGATTGATAGGTGCGGCCAGCCAGGATGAAGGGCTTGTCGTTAGGAACTGCGCGCATGGGTAATCCTCGTTCGGAGGTTGAACAGCACAACGACCGCCGTCACGGCAGCGGACGCTTCGAATCCGGGTGGCTGGGAGCGCTAGCCGCCGCCGATGGCGTGCACCACCTCGACGTGATCGCCCTCGCTGAGCGCCGTCGTGGCATGCGCGCTGCGTGGCACGATGTCGCGATTGAGTTCGACCGCCAGGCGCCGCCCGCTCAGTTCCAGGCGCACGAGCAGATCGGCGACCGTCTGGCCGGCGGGCAGCTGGTAGGGTTCGCCATTCAACTGGATCAGCATGTGGGTTGGCCGCCGTTGCAAAAGGGGGTCGGCATTCTAGCCCGAACCACCCGGCACACCAAGGCGCCGGCGGCAGCCGTTCATCCCGCTCGACGAGGCAGGCGCCAGCCGGCCAGCCCCAGGCACAGCCAGCCGGCGAGGAAGGCGGTACCGCCCAGCGGCGTGACGATACCGAGCTTGCCGATGCCGGTGAGGGTCAGCAGGTAGAGGCTGCCGCTGAACAGCACGATGCCGATGCCGAACAACACCCCGGCCGCCTGCAACAGCCGGCCCGGCGCGTGCAGGCTCAGCAACGCGACACCGAACAATGCCAGGGCATGGATCAGCTGGTACAGCACGGCAGTCTGGAAGATGGCCAGGTACTCGGCGCTCAGGCTGGCTCTCAGGCCATGCGCGGCGAAGGCGCCGAGCGCAACGCCGGTGAGGCCGAAGCCGGCGGCGAGCGGCAGGTATGCACGAATCATCGGGTCGTCCGGGTGGTGGCTGCATAACGGCCGCTATAATGCCGGCTCTTTTCGCCTGCGACCACGTCACATGCTCCGCTCCCTGCTGCGCCGCTCGTTCAAGTTGCTGCTCTGGATCGCCGCCCTGTCGGCCGTGCTGGTCCTGCTGCTGCGCTGGGTGCCGCCGCCATTCACCGCGCTGATGGTCGAGCGCAAGATCGAATCCTGGGTCGACGGCGAGCCCATCGACCTGCAGCGCGAATGGCGCCCGTGGCAGGAGCTGCCGGACGACCTGAAGATGGCGGTGATCGCTGCCGAAGATCAGAAGTTCGCCGAGCACTGGGGGTTCGATGTCGCCGCGATCCGCGCGGCCTTCAGCCACAACGCCAGCGGCGGTTCGCTGCGCGGCGCCTCCACGCTGAGCCAGCAGGTGGCCAAGAACCTGTTCCTGTGGTCCGGCCGCAGCTGGCTGCGCAAAGGCGTCGAAGCCTGGTTCACCGCACTGATCGAACTGCTGTGGCCGAAGCAGCGCATCCTCGAGGTGTACCTCAACAGTGTCGAATGGGGCAGCGGCATCTTCGGTGCGCAGGCGGCCGCGCGGCAGCACTTCGGCGTGGGTGCGCCGTACCTGTCGACCCGCCAGGCCTGCCTGCTCGCCGCGGTGCTGCCCAACCCGCGCGAGTGGAGCGCCGGCCGCCCCAGCGCCTACGTGAGCAATCGAGCGAACTGGATCCGCCGGCAGATGCGTCAGTTGGGCGGCAGCCATTATCTGCAGCGCCTGGAAGTCGAGCGCTGAGCGACCGCCGGCACTGCGATCGGCGTGACACCCGCGGCTCGACCGACGTCTAGCAGTACGGCGATCATCGTCGACCGCACCGCAACCCCTGGCACCACAGCGCACTGTGGCTTTCTTCGAGCAGTACCTCTACGGATCCGAAGCAGGACATGAATACGCCTCTCCTCCGGCTGTGCCTGGGTTACTTCCTGCTGGCCATGACTTGGGTGCTGATCAGCGATCCGCTGCTGCTCGCCTTCACCGATGGCCGCCAGGCCGGCTGGCATAGCCTCAAGGGCGGGCTGTTCGTACTGGTCACCAGCGCGCTGCTGTATCTGCTCGGGCGCCAGCATATCCGTCGGGCCGCCGCGCAACAGCAGACCCAGCGCCAGCAGGAAACCAGCCTGCGACAGGCCGCCGCGGTGTTCGACAGCACCCAGGAAGGCGTGCTGGTGACCGATCCCGAACAGCGCATCGTGCACGTCAATCCGGCGTTCAGCCGCATCACCGGCTACGCCATCGACGAGGTGCTCGGCCAGACCCCCAAGCTGTTCGCCTCCGGCCAGCATGACCGGCACTTCTATCGCGACATGTGGCGCTCCCTGCGCAACACCGGCGCCTGGAGCGGCGAGATCTGGAANGCGCACAAGCGTGGCGGGGCGATGCTGCTGATCGACCTTGATCACTTCAAGGACATCAACGAAAGCCTCGGCCCCAGTCTCGGCGATGCGCTGTTGCAGGCCGTCGCGCGACGGCTGGGGGAGCTGGTACGCGAGGGCATGACCCTGGCCCGCCTGGGCGGCGACGAGTTCGCCCTGCTCTGCGAGAACTGCGGCGCCGACCAGGCCGCGTCACTCGCGCTACGCATCCTCGGTGCACTGAACCAGCCGTTTCGCCTCGGCGAGGTCGAGCTGTTCAGCAGTGCCAGCATCGGTATCGTGCTGTACCCCTTGCCGACCAACGTGCAGAACGTCGAGCAGCTGATGCGCAATGCCGATTCCGCGTTGTTCAAGGCCAAGCACGACGGTCGTGGCAGTTATGCCTTCTACTCCGAGGAGCTGACCCGTCAGGCCCGCCAGCGCGTCGAACTGGTCACCGCCCTGCGCCAGGCGCTGGAGCAGCAACAGCTGCAGGTGCACTACCAGGCGATCTACGACCTGCCCGGCGGCACGATCGTCGGCTTCGAGGCGCTGGTGCGCTGGACGCATCCGCAGCAGGGGCCGATCTCGCCAGCCGTTTTCATCCCCCTCGCCGAGGACAGCGGGCTGATCGGCGCCATCGATCACTGGGTGATGACCCAGGCGTGCGGACAGATGCGGGACTGGCTGAATGCCGGCCGGGCGCTGCACTTCATGGCGGTCAACGTCTCCAGCCGCATGTTCAGCTACGGCGAACTGGATGCGCAGGTCGCCGGCATCCTCGGCGAAACCGGCCTGGCGGCTCAGTATCTGGAGCTGGAAATCACCGAAAGCGCGATGATGCAGGACCCGGACGCCGCCAGCGAGCAACTGCGCCGGCTGCGCGAACTCGGCGTGCGTCTGGCGATCGACGATTTCGGCACCGGCTATTCGTCGCTGCTGCGCCTCAAGCGGATGAACGTGCACAAGCTCAAGCTCGATCAGGGCTTCGTCCGTGGCCTGCCGCAAAGCCTGGAAGACGCGGCGATCACCCGCTCGGTCATCAGCCTGGCGCACAACCTCGGGCTGCAGGTCGTCGCCGAAGGCATCGAACAGGCTCACCAGGCGGCCTTCCTGCTGGAGCACGGCTGCGACTACGGCCAGGGCTACGGCTTCGCCCGCCCGCGTGCCGCGCAGGAGATCGACTGGCAGATCACCCGCATGGAGTACGGCCAGTCGCAGGTCGTTGCCGGGCGCCATATGTCAGTCTGACATCATCCATGGGTAGGCTTTCTCGCGCCGGTGCACTACCCTGCGGCGAAGGCAGGGCTGCGCACGGCTGAGCCGAAACGCCCGGCAATCCATTGAATCCGTCTCCATTCGCGTCTGGTGGCGCCTTGCAGTCAATTTATGGGCGATCCCGCAATCGACAATGAGTCCTCGACCGGCTGGCGCCAGCTGATCGGCTGGCGCAACGGCATTGCCTGGCTGGTCCTGCTGTTCACGCTGCTGGTGCAGCTGGTGGTGTTCCAACACCTGCGCAGCAACGAGGAGCAGGCGGCCAGCCAGCAGTTCGACCTGCTCAGCGAAAAGGTCATCGAGGCCATCCAGCGTCGCCTGCACAACCACGAGCAGATCCTGCTCGGCGGCGCCGGCCTGTTCGACGCCAGCGGCCTGGTCAGCCGCGAGCAGTGGCACACCTATACGCAGCGCCTGCGCCTCGACGAGCGTTACCCGGGCATCCAGGGCGTCGGCTTCGCCCAGGCGATCCGGCCCGCCGAGCGCGCGGCGCACGAGGCGGCGATACGTGCCGAAGGTTTTCCCGACTACGCCATTCGCCCCGAGGGCCAGCGCCCGCTGTATACCTCGATCGTCTATCTGGAGCCGTTCGATGCGCGCAACCGCGCAGCCTTCGGCTATGACATGTACGCCGAACCGGCGCGCCACCAGGCAATGCTGCGGGCGGCGCGGGAGGGCAAGACCAGCATCACCGGCAAGGTCACCCTGATGCAGGAGATCGATGGCAACGTGCAGGCCGGCGTGCTGCTCTACGTGCCGGTGTACCGCCCAGGGCTACCGCTGGACACCGCCGAGCAGCGCATGACGGCGCTGCGCGGCTTCGTCTACAGCCCTTACCGGCTGGGCGATCTGATGCAGGGCATTCTCGGCGATGTCGACCTGCCGCTGGATCTGAGCGTCTATGCCAGCGACCGCGAACAGTCCGAGCACCTGCTGTTCACCACCCATCAGGCGCCCGACAATGCCCACCAGCCCGTCTACAGCCGTCTGCAACAGCTGCAGCTGTACGGTCAGACCTGGACCCTGCGCCTGAACAGCCTGCCGGAATTCGAGGCGCGCTTTCACACCAACGACGCACTGGTGGTCGGCCTGGGGCTGGGCCTGAGCCTGCTGCTGTTCTTCCTCACCGCCTCGCTGGCGCTGCGCCACCAGCGCGCCCAGGCGCTCGCCGAACAGATGACCCGGCACATCCGCCGCAACAAGCAGGCCCTGCGGCTGAGCGAGGAGCGTCTGTCGCTCGCGCTCAAGGGCAGCAATGACGGCCTCTGGGACCTCGACCTCGAAGCCGGCACGCTCTACGCCTCGCCGCGCGCCTGGGAGATGCTCGGTTATCGCCCCGGCGAACTGCCTTCCGATCTCAAGCTGTGGGAACGGGTAATGGTCGCCGAAGACCTCGCGCGCGAACGTGCCCGTCTGGCCCGGACGATGCTGTCGGACGTCGACCACTTCACCACCGAACTGCGCCTGCAGCACAAGCACGGCGAGGTGGTGCCGGTCCTGCTGCGCGGTTACATCCAGCGCGACGCGAACGGCCAGGCGCAACGCATCAGCGGCACCCTGATGGACCTGACTGAACGCAAGCGCATCGAGCAGATGAAGAACGAGTTCGTCTCCACCGTCAGCCATGAACTGCGCACGCCGCTGACCTCGATCAGCGGCGCGCTCGGACTGATCACCGGCGGCGCTCTGGGCGAAGCTCCGGCGGCGATGCAGCAGATGCTCGAGATCGCCTACCGCAACAGCCAGCGCCTCGGTCACCTGATCAACGACCTGCTCGACATGGAGAAGATGGCCGCCGGCAAGATGACCTTCGAGCTGCGCGAACACGACCTGGCGCGCCTGCTGGAGGACGCCGTGGCGAGCAACCGGGGCTTCGCCGAGCAGCACGGCGTACGCTGCGTGCTCGAAGCGCCGCCGCGGGTCAACGTCTGGGTCGACGGCCTGCGCCTGCAACAGGTGCTGAACAACTTCCTCTCCAACGCCATCAAGTTCACCCCCGAGCACGGCGAAGTGCGTGTACACGCCAACATGCGCGGCAATCAGGTGCGCGTCTGCGTCAGCGATCAGGGTCCGGGCATCCCGCAGGCGTTCCGTCAGCACGTGTTCGAGAAGTTCGCCCAGGCCGATGCCTCGGACAGCCGCAAGATCGCCGGGACCGGCCTGGGCCTGGCGATCAGCAAGGAACTGATCGAGCGCATGGGCGGCAGCGTCGGCTTCGAGTGCGTGGACGGCCAGGGCACGACGTTCTGGTGCCAACTGCCGGTGCAGACCTCGCTGTACGGCGACAGCAACGACGATGACGGACGTCCGCGCCTGCTGGTAGTCGAGGACGAACCGGACACCGGCCGTCTGCTGCACCTGATGCTGCGCGAGGGCGGTTATGCGGTGGATCGCGTGCAGAGCCTGTACCAGGCGCGGGAACGGCTGGCAGCCGGCGGCTATCAGGCGATGACCCTGGACCTGCACCTGCCCGATGGCAGCGGCCGCCAACTGATCGAGGAGATCCGCCGCGATCCGGCGCTGCGCAGCCTGCCGGTGATCGTCATTTCCGCCGCCAACCAGCTCGACCCCGGCATTGCCGACGAGCACACCATCTGGCTGCACAAGCCGATCACCAGCACTCAGCTACTGACCTCCGTGCAGCATGCACTCGCACCGTCGCGCTGAGCGGCGCTGACCGAGCGCCCATGAAAAACGCGGGAGGGTCGTCAGACCACTCCCGCGTTCAACAGAACCTTCGCCGCGTTGTGCGTCAGGCCTGGATCGAGCCTTTGAGCTTGTTCATCGCATTCTTTTCCAGCTGGCGAATGCGCTCCGCGGAGACGTTGTACTTGGCAGCCAGGTCATGCAGCGTCGCCTTGTCCTCGCTCAGCCAGCGCTGCTGGAGAATGTCGCGGCTGCGCTCGTCGAGGCCTTCCAGCGCTTCGTGCAGGCTGGAGGTGGAACTGTCGCTCCAGTCGGCATCTTCCAGCTGACGGGCCGGGTCGTAGCGATGGTCTTCCAGATAATGCGCCGGCGACTGGAACGCGCTGTCGTCGTCGGCATCGGCAGCCGGATCGAACGCCATGTCGTGGCCGGTCAGACGACTTTCCATCTCGCGGACCTCGTGCGGCTCGACGCCGAGGCTGTCCGCCACGCGGTTGACTTCCTCGTTGTTCAGCCAGGCCAGACGCTTCTTCTGGCTGCGCAGGTTGAAGAACAGCTTGCGCTGCGCCTTGGTCGTGGCGACCTTGACGATGCGCCAGTTGCGCAGGATGAATTCGTGGATTTCCGCCTTGATCCAGTGCACGGCGAAGGACACCAGCCGTACACCCATTTCCGGGTTGAAGCGCTTGACCGCCTTCATCAGGCCGACGTTGCCTTCCTGGATCAGGTCGGCCTGGGCCAGGCCATAGCCGGAATAGCTGCGGGCGATGTGCACGACGAAGCGCAGATGCGCCAGAACCATCTGCCGCGCGGCCTCGAGGTCCTGCTGGTAGAACAGCCGCTCAGCCAGTTCGCGCTCCTGCTCGACGGTAAGCAGCGGCAGGCTGTTTACGGTGTGCACGTAGGCCTCGAGATTGGCTCCCGGGACCAGCGCGTGAACAGGTTGCAGAGTCGTGGTCATGCAGTTCCTCCGATAGTGAAGCTGCAGCAGTTTAGCACTGCCGCATGAGACTTCAAGCACACCGAAAAGTTCACTTACGTTACCGATAAGCTCTTATATATCAACAAGTTATCAGCGCGGCGCCAATTCGCTCAAATGCCTCGCCACGGCCAGCCAGGCCCCGATATAGCCCAGCAGCACGGCACCGATCACCAGCGACAGGGCATCGCCCGAAGGCACGCCGGCCAGGCCGAAATCACTGCCGTAGAGCCCCGCCAGCCGCGTTACCGCCTCGTTCAGCCAGCCCAGGCCGTAGGCCAGCAGCAGCCAGGCGATGAGGCCGGCGCCCAGACCGTAGAGCGCGCCCATGTAGAGGAACGGACGCCGCACGTAGCCGTCCGTGCCACCGACCAGCTTGACCACCTCGATCTCGGTGCGGCGGTTCTCGATATGCAGGCGGATGGTGTTGCCGATCACCAGCAGCAGCGTGGCGATCAGCAGCAGGCTGAGGCCGAAGACGAAGCGGTCGCCGAGCTTGAGGATCGCCGTCAGCCGCTCCACCCACAGCAGATCAAGCTGCGCCTGCTCGACGCCGGGCAGCGCCGCCAGCCGCGTACGCAGGGCTTCGAGCTTGTCCTTGTCGACCTCCTCGGGCGTGACCAGCACCACGCCGGGCAGCGGGTTTTCCGGTAGTTCCTTGAGTGCCTCGCCGAGCCCGGACAGTTGCTGGAATTCCTCCAGCGCCGCCTCGCGGCTGATCCACGTCGCCTCGGCGACATCGGGCAGCGCCGCCACTTGGTCGCGCAGCTTCTCGCCGCGTGCCGCATCGATGTCCAGCTTGAGGAACAGCGAGATCTGCGCCGCGCGCTGCCAGGAGCCGCCGAGGCGTTCGACGTTGTCCAGCAGCAGCGCCAGCCCCATTGGCAGGCTCAGCGCCACCGCCATCACCAGACAGGTGAAGAAACTGCCGATCGGCTGCTTGAACAACCGGCTGACGCTGTCCACCAGACTGGCGCGATGGCTTTCCAGCCAGGCATGCAGCAGCGTCTGGAAATCCGGCTCGTCGCTCTTGTGCTCGGTTTTCTTCACCGAGCCGCCGACGCGCTCGGCCGCGCTGGTATTGGATTTGGCTTTGCGTTCGTCGCTCATCAGCTGGCCTCCCCGTCGCCGATCAGGCGACCACGCTGCAGCGTCAGCATGCGATGACGCATGCGCGCGATCAGCGCCAGATCGTGACTGGCGATCAATACCGTGGTGCCGAGGCGGTTGATGTCCTCGAACACGCCCATGATCTCGGCCGCGAGCCGCGGGTCGAGGTTGCCGGTGGGTTCGTCGGCCAGCAGCAGCGCCGGCCGATGCACCACGGCACGGGCGATGCCGACACGCTGCTGCTGACCGGTGGAGAGGTCCGCCGGGTACTGCAGCGCCTTGTCCTTGAGACTGACGCGCTCCAGCGCGGTCATCACCCGCTGGCCGATCTCGCGCTTGTTCAGCCCGAGGATCTGCAGCGGCAGCGCGACGTTGTCGAATACCGTGCGATCGAACAGCAGCTGGTGGTTCTGGAACACCACGCCGATCTGCCGGCGCAGGAACGGGATCTGCGCCGTGGTGATGCGCGACAGATCCTGTCCGGCCAGCAGCAGCTTGCCGCTGGTCGGCCGCTCCATCGCCAGCAGCAGGCGCAGCAGCGTGCTCTTACCGGCACCGGAGTGGCCGGTGACGAAGAGGAACTCGCCGCGCTGCACGTGAAAGGACAGCTCGTGCAGCCCGACGTGACCGTTGGGGTAGCGTTTGCCGACCTGCTCGAAACGGATCATTTGCCGTCCTGCTGGCCGAACAGCGCCCGCACGAAGGCATCCGCCTCGAAGGTGCGCAGATCATCGATACCCTCGCCAACGCCGATGTAGCGGATGGGCGTGCCGAACTGCTTGGCCAGGGCGAAGATGACTCCGCCCTTGGCGGTGCCGTCAAGCTTGGTCAGCGCCAGCCCGGTGAGCTCGACCGCCTGGTTGAACTGGCGGGTCTGGTTGATCGCGTTCTGCCCGGTGCCGGCGTCGAGTACCAGCAGCACCTCGTGCGGCGCCGTCTCGTCGAGCTTGCCGATCACCCGACGGACCTTCTTCAGCTCCTCCATCAGGTTGTCCTTGGTGTGCAGGCGGCCGGCGGTGTCGGCGATCAGCACGTCGATGCCGCGCGCCTTGGCGGCCTGCACCGCATCGAAGATCACCGAGGCCGAGTCGGCGCCGGTGTGCTGGGCGATCACCGCGATGTTGTTGCGCTCGCCCCACACCTGCAGCTGCTCGACGGCGGCGGCGCGGAAGGTGTCGCCGGCAGCGAGCATGACCTTCTTGCCCTCCTGCTGCAGCTTGCGCGCCAGCTTGCCGATGGTGGTGGTCTTGCCGACGCCGTTCACGCCGACCACGAGAATCACGTAGGGCCGCGCCTGGCTGTCGATGATCAGCGGCTGCTCGACCGGTTGCAGCAGGCTCGCCAGCTCTTCCTGCAGCGCCTTGTACAGCGCACCGCTGTCGGCCAGTTCCTTGCGCGACACCCGCCGGGTAAGGTTCTGCATGATCACGCCGGTGGCTTCGACGCCGACATCGGCGGTCAGCAGGCGGGTTTCCAGCTCTTCGAGCAGGTCGTCGTCGATGGCCTTCTTGCCGAGGAACAGGCTGGCCATGCCCTCGCCGATGCTGGCGCTGGTCTTCGACAGGCCCTGGCGCAGGCGGGCGAAGAAGCCCAGCTTGGCCGGAGCCTCGGACGCCGGCGCGGCAGCGGCCGGCTGCGGTTCGGGCTGCGCTTCGAGCGGAGGCTCGACTTCTGGCTCGACTTCTAGCTGGGGCTCTTCAGGAACGGGTTCTGCGAGAACGGGTGCTGGGGAGGCAATGGGCTGCTCCGGCTCGGCAGTGCGCTCGGACTGTGCGGCCAGCGCCTCGGCCGTCTCGGCAGCCTGGATATCCGCGTGTTCGGCCAGTGGCTGGCTGTCTTCCGGCGGCTCACTGGCGGGCGGTTCGGCGGCCGGCGCCTGCGGCTTCTTGCGCAGCCAGCCGAACAGGCCCTTCTTCTCGCCGGGCTCGGCCGGCGTCTTCTTGTCGTCGTTGGAACCAAACATGGAGAAGATATTCTCAAGGATGCGAAACGCCGGCAGCCACGCGGCCGGCTGGACGGGCGCTATCCTAGCACCTCCCCGCCGGGGTGCGCTAAGCACGGGCGCAGGCCCCACGGCACTGCACGCTTTGCCTGTTCCGCCCTCGCCAGTACCATGTTCGGCGCTTTGCCCGCCCTGCCAGCCGCTTCGGCGCCATTGACCCGGGAAACCTGCTATGCACCTGACGTTACGCCGCGCTGCGGCCCTGTTGCTCGGCGCGCTGTACCTGCCGCTGGTCGCCGCGACCGACAGCCAGCCGACCCACGAATTCTTCCTCGACAACGGCCTGAAGGTGATCGTGCGCGAGGACCACCGCGCGCCGGTGGTGGTCTCCCAGCTCTGGTACAAGGTCGGCTCCAGCTACGAGACGCCCGGCCAGACCGGCCTTTCGCACGCGCTCGAACACATGATGTTCAAGGGCAGCCGCAAGCTCGGTCCCGGCGAAGCCTCGCGCATCCTGCGCGAGCTGGGTGCCGAGGAAAACGCCTTCACCAGCGACGACTACACCGCCTATTACCAAGTGCTGGCGCGCGATCGCCTGGCAGTGGCCTTCGAACTGGAAGCCGATCGCCTGGCCAGCCTCAAGCTGCCGGTCGAGGAATTCACCCGCGAGATCGAGGTGATCAAGGAAGAGCGCCGCCTGCGTACCGACGACAAGCCCAACGCGCTGGCCTTCGAGCGCTTCAAGACCGTCACCTACCCGGCCAGCGGCTACCGCAACCCGACCATCGGCTGGATGGCCGATCTCGAACGCATGCAGGCCGACGAGCTGCGCGCCTGGTACGAGCAGTGGTACGCGCCGAACAACGCCACCCTGGTGGTGGTCGGCGACGTGACCCAGGACGAGGTGCGCGGCCTGGCCGAGCGCTACTTCGGTCCGATCGCCAAGCGCCCGCTGCCGTCGGCCAAGGCGCCGCTGGAACTGGACGAACCCGGCGAGCGGCGCCTGCAGCTGCACGTCAACACACAGCTGCCGAGTCTGCTGATGGCGTTCAACGTGCCGAGCCTGTCGACCAAGGCGGACGCCCGCCAGATCCACGCCCTGCGCCTGATCGCCGCGCTGCTCGACGGCGGCTACAGCGCGCGCCTGCCGGAACGCCTGGAACGCGGCGAGGAGCTGGTGACCAGCGCCTCCGCCTGGTACAACGCCTACGCCCGCGGCGACAGCCTGTTCATGCTCTCGGCGGTGCCCAACGTGCAGAAGGGCCGCAGCCTGGCCGATGTCGAAAGCCGCCTGTGGGCCGAGCTGGACCTGCTCAAGCAGCACGCGCCGAGCCGCGAGGAACTGGAGCGCGTACGTGCCCAGGTGATCGCCGGACTGGTCTACGAGCGCGACTCGATCACCCAGCAGGCCACCACCATCGGCCAGCTGGAAACCGTCGGCCTGTCCTGGCGACTGATGGACGACGAGCTGGCCGCGCTGGAGGCCGTCACCCCCGAGGACATCCAGCAGGCGGCGCGCACCTACTTCACCCCCACGCGCCTGAGCGTCGCCCACGTGCTGCCCGAGGAGAGCGCCGATGAATGATTCCCGCACCCTGCGCCGCAGCCTGCCCGGCCTGCTGCTGGCCGCCTGCCTGGCCTTGACCGGCTGCGATCAGGACGCCCCTGTCCCGCCACCCCAGGCGGCGCCGGCAACCACCGAGACCCGCCCGGCGGCGACCGGCGGCGACGCACCGCGCCTGGAATCGTTGGCCAGCCTCGACGAGCAGCCACTGGCGCGACGCAAGCTCGACATCCAGACCTGGCAGACCGCCGAAGGCGCCAAGGTGCTGTTCGTCGAGGCTCACGAGCTGCCGATGTTCGACCTGCGCCTGACCTTCGCCGCCGGCAGCAGCCAGGACGCCGGCACGCCAGGGCTGGCCCTGCTGACCAACGCGATGCTCAACGAAGGCGTCGCCGGCAAGGATGTCACCGCCATTGCCCAGGGCTTCGAGGGGCTCGGCGCCGACTTCAGCAACGGCTCCTACCGCGACATGGCGGTGGCCAGCCTGCGCAGCCTGAGCGCCGCGGACAAGCGCACGGCGGCGCTCGAGCTGTTCAGCGAAGTGGTCGGCCGTCCGACCTTCCCCGAGGATTCGCTGCAGCGGATCAAGAACCAGCTGCTGGCCGGCTTCGAATTCCAGAAGCAGAACCCCGGCAAGCTGGCCAGCCTCGAACTGTTCGAGCAGCTCTATGGTGCGCATCCCTACGCGCACTCCAGCGAAGGCACCGCCGAGTCGGTGCCGGGCATCGGCGTGCAGCAGCTGCGCGAGTTCCATGCGCGCGCCTATGCCGCCGGCAATCTGGTGATCGCGCTGGTCGGCGACCTCGACCGTACCCAGGCCGAGGCCGTCGCCGCGCAGGTGTCCGCCGCGCTGCCGCAGGGCCCGGCTTTGCCGGCGACCCCGGTACCCGAGGCACCGCCGGCCGGCAAGCACCACATCGAATACCCGTCCAACCAGACCCACCTGCTGCTGGCCGGCCGGCAAGCACCACATCGAATACCCGTCCAACCAGACCCACCTGCTGCTGGCCCAGCTCGGCATCCCCCGCGGCCATCCGGACTACGCGGCGCTGTACCTGGGCAACCAGATTCTCGGCGGCGGCGGTTTCGGCACCCGGTTGATGGAAGAGGTGCGCGAGAAGCGCGGCCTGACCTACGGCATCTACTCGGGCTTCAGCCCGATGCGCGCCGCCGGGCCGTTCATGATCAGCATGCAGACCCGCGCCGAACTGACCGACGGCTCACTGCAGCTGGTACAGCAGCTGGTACGCGACTACCTCGCCGACGGTCCGACCGAGGCCGAGCTGGAGCGCAGCAAGCGCGAAATCGCCGGCAGCTTCCCGCTCTCGACTGCGAGCAACGCCGACATCGTCGGCCAGCTCGGCAGCATCGGCTTCTACGACCTGCCGCTGACCTATCTGGAAGATTTCATGGGTGAAATCCAGACGCTGACGGTCGAACAGGTCAAGGCGGCGATGAACAAGCACCTGCAGCCGGACGGTTTCGTCATCGTCACCGCCGGCCCCAGCGTCGAGCAGCAACCGCTGCCGCCGCCTACCGAACGACCTGTCGAACAGCCCAGCGCGGTTCCGGAGCATTGATGGCCAACCCACCGATTCGACCCAGCGCCCATGGCGGCCAGGGCCAGCTACGCATCATCGGCGGCGACTGGCGCTCGCGCCGCTTCAGCTTCCCCGACGCCGAAGGGCTGCGGCCGACGCCCGACCGCGTGCGCGAAACGCTGTTCAACTGGCTGATGCCGTACCTCTCCGGCGCGCGGGTGCTCGACCCGTTCGCCGGCAGCGGCGCGCTCTATCTCGAGGCGTTGTCGCGCGGCGCCGGCATGGCGCTGGCGCTGGACCTCAACGCCAACGCCATCGCCAGCCTGCGCAAGCATCTGGACACGCTGAACTGCGGCAACGGCCAGCTGCTGCAGAGCGATGCCCTGCGCTACCTGGAAACCCAGACGCCGACGCCGTTCGATCTGGTGTTCCTCGATCCGCCGTTCAACAAGAACCTGCTGCAACCGGCGTGCGCGCTGCTCGAAGACAAGGGCTGGCTGGCCGAGCGCGCCTGGATCTACACCGAAAGCGAAGCGCTGCCGTCGAGCCTGGGGCTGCCGGCCAACTGGCGCCTGCATCGCGAGAAGAAGGCCGGCAAGGTGTACTACGCGCTGTGGGAGCGCACGGCCTGAGCGATTCAGGTGCCGCGGCTGACGCGCGGCACCCTGCGGTTCAGTAGAAGTCGACCGTCTGCCCGTCGCGGTCGAAAGCCAGGAAGCGACCGATATTGCCGGTCTCGATGGCAGCGACCATCATCTTCAGCGGCTCCTCGGCGTCGTCCGAGCCGGGCGTGATGCCGGCCAGCCCCGGCAGTGCGGCGGCGAAGAACAGGTCCCAGGCCACGCCGGTACGCCGCGACTCCTCGCGCAGCGCGGCGAAGCTGCTCAGCTCCTCGGGCAGCTTGTCGACGCAGAGCACCGGCTTGAGCGAGCCGCCGGCATTCTCCTCGAAGCGCTGGCGCTCCTCCTCGGTGGCGTCGTCAGGCAGTTCCGCCGTGACGAAAACGAACAGCAGCCGCTGCGGCTCGCGTTCCTGCCGCGCGGCATTCAGGAGTTCATCGAACGGGGTGGTGGTCATGGCTTGGTTTCCAGGCTGCGGATTCACCGTGCACTGTTTACCCGCGGCGGCGCGCTGGCCATATCTCCAAAGGTATACGTCCGCCGAAAGGCCGGCACCATTCAAGCCGCACATGGTGCTGTTCATTGCCCACGGCGGGCACTAACGTCGAGCCAACCCATGCGCTGCGAGCAACCGTGACCGACCTCTTCCAACCCGCCTGGTGGCTGCCGGGGCCGCATCTGCAGACCCTGTGGAACCCGTTCTTCCGCACCACGCCGACACTCGCGCGCCGGCGCGAACGGCTGTGGCTGGCCGATGGCGACTTCATCGACCTCGACTGGCACGGCCCGCACGACGCCACGGCGCCGCTGGTGCTGGTGCTGCACGGGCTCACCGGCTCGTCCAGCTCGCTGTACGTGCTCGGCCTGCAGCAGCAGCTGGCCGCACGCGGCTGGGCCAGCGTGGCGATCAACTGGCGCGGCTGTTCGGGCGAGCCCAACCTGCTGCCGCGCGCCTACCATTCCGGCGCCAGCGACGACCTCGGCGAAGTCATCAACCACCTGCAGGCCAGCCGCCCGCTGGCGCCGCTGCACGCGGTCGGCTATTCGCTGGGCGGCAACGTGCTGCTCAAGTACCTGGGCGAAACTGCCGGCAGCTGCCCGCTGCGCAAGGCCGTCGCGGTGTCGGTGCCGTTTCGCCTGGACCAGTGCGCCGACCGCATCGGCCTGGGTTTCTCGCGGGTCTATCAGGCGCACTTCATGAAGGCGATGGTCGCCTACGTGAAGGACAAGCAACGGCTGTTCCGCGAACGCGACCTGCAGCAGCACCTGGCCACGCTCAGCGGCCTGGGCACGCTCGACGGCATGCGCACCTTCTGGGACTTCGACGGCCGCATCACCGCGCCGCTGCACGGCTACCGGGACGCCCAGGACTACTACCGGCGCGCGTCGAGCCGCTATTTCCTGCCCGACATCGCGATCCCGACGCTGCTGATCCAGGCCGCCGACGACCCCTTCGTGTTCCGCCACAGCGTGCCGGAAACCAGCGAACTGTCAGCGACCACCACACTGGAACTGCACGCCCACGGCGGGCACGTCGGCTTCATCGAGGGCACCCCGCACCGCCCGCGCTACTACCTGGAGCGGCGCATTCCGCAGTGGCTGGCGGGTGCCTGAACGCTCTCAGCTGCCGAACGGCAGCCACGCGTGGGGGAATCGTGCCTTGAGGCCGAGCCGGTCGATGCGCCACTCGGGCGGCAGCCCATCCTGCACCCGTGCTATCACCCGCAGGCTGCGCGTCGGTGCGCTGAACGGCGGGCGCAGTTCGACCGGGACCGGCGCTGCGTCGTCCACCGCCTGGATCACCACCGCCTGGCGCTGGCTGTGGTCCGGGAAGATCAGCATCAGCGACTTGCCGGGCATGGCCTCGGCGGCATGCCGCGGGTCGAGATAGACCCACACCTGCGGTTCGCCGTCGCTTTCCACGCGCAGCAGCGGTGTACCCGGTCCGACGTTCTCGCCGGGCGCGACGAGGATTTCGCCGACGCGGCCATCGTTCTCGGCGCGCAGTTCCAGCCCCTGCAAACGGCTGTCCAGCCAGGCCAGCTCCAGATCGCGCTGGCGCTGTTCGGGTCCGGCGTCCGGCTGGCGCCGCTGCTCCAGCTGATACAGTTCGCGCAGCCGTACATCACGCAGATCGGTCGCCGCCAGCAACTCGCCACGGGTTGCCGCGCCGGCATCGAGCAGCCGCTGGACCTGCCGTACGCGCGCTTCGGCACCTGCCAGCGACTCCTGCAGCAGCGCCCGTTCGGCTGCCAGGCTGGCGGCATTCGGGCTTTCCATCGGCGTGCTCGCCGCCTGCAGCAGGAAGCGCCGCGCGCGCCATTCCGGGTTGTCCAGACGTACCAGCAGCTCGCCGGCCGTGACCCGCTGCCCCGGCTGTACCAGCAGCTGCTGGACCTGCGCGGCGTCACGGGCGCGCAGCTCGCTGCCCGGCAGATGCAGCTGAGCCGGCGCCTCGATCAGCCACAGCGTGAGCACCCAGCGGCCGATCAGCCAAAGCAGCGGACTGAGTACCGCCAGCAGAATGAGGTACCAGCGCACTCGGAAGGCCAGGCGCTTGCCCGGCGCATAGAGCACCTGCAGGCCCTGCTCCTGAGTGGGTTGTTGCTCCTTGGCGCTGGAGAATTTGATCTTCATGCGATGTGCTCAATGGGGATAGTGAGACCAGTCCTGCCAGTCGATGCCGACGACGGCCTGTGGCTGCAACTGCTGGCGCCAGCGCTCGGTCTGCGCCTGCAATTGCGCGCGCGAGGCAGCACTCCAGCTTTCCTCGGCGGCCAGCTGCGGTTCCACGCTCTGCGCCAGGCGGAACGACAGCCCCGGCCAGCGGCGTGCGATAGCCGCCGTCAGCTCGGCGCTGCGTACGGCGTTGCGGGTGTAGATCATCAGGCTGACCTGGCGCACGCCGCGCTGGCGCAGCTCGCAGGGCACGCAGTACTCGCCGGCGCGCGGTGCGGCGAACCAGCGGTGATGGCTGGACAGTTCGAGCGGCCAAGGGCTGACACCGGCGACCGCCGTCAGCGTGTCCATCCAGTCGCGCAGCCGCGCCTCGGGCACCGGCCAGCCGAGCTGCTCGACCTCCAGATCCAGATGCAGACCGGCGAACGGCAGCGCGCTCAGCTCGCCGAGCAGATCGAGCAGTCCCTGGCGACCGTCGGCCTGCAGCCAGTGCGGATCGCCGAGCAGCAGCAGCACCTCGAAGCCCTGCGCGCGCGCGGCCTCCAACAACCCGCGCAACTGGCCGCGCAGGCGCTCCGGCTCGGCCACCTGGGCGGCGTCCAGGCCGAGGTAGAGACGCTGCATGCCGGCCGCGCGCAGTTGCGCCAATGCCTCGGCGCGGCGCTGTTCATCGAGCAGCGCGTGGCTGTCCCAGAGGTAGACGCCCTGCTGCCATTGCGCGGCCTGGCGACCCGCCGCCGTGCGTGCGGCCGCCACCGGTGCCTGCCAGTCGAGCGTGGCCGGCCCGAGCAACGGCGCGTGCGCAACATCGTCGTCCACGAACAGGCGCAGAGCCGCTTCCTGCAGCCACAACCCGTGCCAGGCGGCGATCAGGCGCAACCCGGCGTAGCCGTGCTCCAGCTCGGCCGCCAGGCTGCCCAGATAGGCCTGATCGACGTCGCTAGCGCGCCGCAGACGCTGCTCACGCACGGCCAGCGCCGCCGCTTCCAGCTGCTGGCGCGCCTGCAGCAGGTCTTCGGCGGCCGCGCGCTGCGCACGCAGTGCCTGGCCGAGGCCCTGCACCAGGCGCTCACGCTCGGCATCGAGCTGCGCCAGCGCCATCTGGTGACGTGCCGCACCCTCATCACCGCGCGCCTGCCCGTAGGACAGCGGGTCGAAGGGCGCCGACAGGCTGATGCTGGCCACCAGCCCATTGCCCGGCTCGTTGCCGCCGCTGCGGTCTTCGTAGCTCTGCGCGACGCTGAAGCTCGAATCGACCGCCGCGTACCACGGACTCTGCCGATTGCGCTCGGCCTGACGCAGCTGCTCGCGGCGCTCCTGCAGCCGCGGATGCCGCTCGAGCTGCTGCAGCCAGGCGCCCAGCGGCTGCGCAGCGTTCGCCAGCGCCTCGGCACGAGCCTGCTGGCGCGCGTCGATGGTCTGTCCACTCAGCGACTGCAGGCTGTAGCGGGTTTCTTCCAGCAGCGGCCCGGCGGCGGCGCAACGGCGCTCCAGCGCCTGCCAGCGGCCATCCTGCAGACGCGCCTCGGAAGCCAGCAACCAGCCTTCGCGCAGGCGCGCCGCCAGCTGCTCGCGCGCGCGCCGTGCAGGCTCGGCGATGCCGTCGCACCAGCGCAGTTCCTCCTGCGCTCGCCACCAGTCGGCATAGGCGCTGCGCAGTGCCAGGCGCTGCTCGAGGCGCGCCAGCTGCAGTCGCGCCTGCTGTTGCTGGCGCTGGTCTTCGACGCTGCGCAACGCATCCTGCTGGCGCTTCAGGCTGCCCAGCAGTGGATGGCGCAAGCCGAGCGCCAGATCGCGGCCGTAGTAATCGTCGCGCACCTCCTCGGTCACCAGTTCGCGGTAGCGTCCGGTGCCTGCCGAGGCGAACCATTGCCAGCCGGCTTCGGCCTCGCGCTGGCGCTGCAATGCCTCGAGCGCCGCACCTTCGGCCTCGGCCGCGCGCAGCAGCGGCGTGCTGTCGGCGCCATCGAGCAGCGCCGGTAGCGGCAATACCTCGGCCAGACAGGATGAAGCCAGACCCAGCAGACCCAGCAATAGGAATACTCGCCGCATCAGAACCTCTTCGCCTTGCGCAGCACCCACCAGGGCGCCATCGAGGTTTCCTCATGGCCACGCCGGATCATTTCGTTGAGGATCGCCACCGCGCTCCAGCAGCGCATGACGAACATGAACAGCGGAAACAGCGGCACGACCCAGCACAGCCACAGGTCCTGCCGCGGCCGCTCGGACACCATGCACACCGCTACCACGTAGGCCAGCAGGGTGTTGGCCAAGTACACCAGATAGACCAGCCAGGCGAGCACCAGGAAGGTCGACAGCGTCAGCGAGTACAGTCCGACGATGAAGTAGCCGAGGATGATGAACGGCAGCACCAGCTGGAAGAAGAACCCGCTGACCAGCACCACCAGAAAGTTCGGCCAGCCGAGCAGGCGCGGCGTGAAGCTGTGGCGATGCTTGCGCACATAGAGGAAGAACAGATCGCCATCCCAGCGCAGGCGCTGCATGAGGAACTGGCGGAACGTCACCGGCGCGTCAGTGTGGCCGATGGCGCACGGCTCGAATGGAATGCGCAGCGGCCGGCGGCCGAAGTAGTTCTTGATGCGCAGGGTGATATCCAGATCCTCGGCGGTATGGGTGTCCCAGCCACCGATTTTCTGCAGAAAGCTGCGACGAAATGCGCCGAACGCGCCGGATACGTTATTCACCACGTTCCACTCGCTGAGGCCGATCTTGGCCAGCTGGATCGACAGCAGGTATTCCAGCGCCTGCATCGCCGTGGTCAGCGAGGCGCGAGCGTTGCGCACCCGCAGGCTGCCCGCCACCGCCGGCACGTCCGGGTCCTGGAAATGGCGCACCACGTTGACCACCATGTCGTTGTCGAACGAGGTGTCGCCATCCAGCGCCATGACGATCTCGCCGGTGCTGTATTCCAGCCCTGCATTCAGCGACGAAACCCGGCCACCGCGCTGCCACTTGGCGATCGGCCGCAGAAAGCGCCGCGGATACAGCTGCGCATCGAGGCGAAAATCCCGCACGGCCTGCATCGTCGCGTGATTGGCCGTCGCGCCGTCGACCACCGGAATCATCTCGATCTCGCCGCGATAGGTCTGCTCGCACAGGCTGAGCAGCGTGGTCTGCACATCGCGACCTTCGCTGTAGCAGGTGATCACGCAGGACACGCGCGGCTGGTAACTGTTGCCTTCCGGCAGCTCGAAGGGTTTGCGCACGAACCAGCGCAGCACGCCGAGCAGGATCACCAGGCTGAGCGGCACCTCCAGCAACAGAAACGCCGGAAACAGCATCACCAGCAGATAGCCCAGGCCGTCGGGCTTGTCGATTTCGCCGAGAATCCCCAGCCACTGCAGCCAGAAACCCTCCATCTCAGCCCAGCTCCCCGTTCAGGCGCGCCAGCAGCAACGCGGCATCTTCCTGTTCGAGCAGGTCGGCCGGTGCGGTGAAGCCGATCTGACGCAGCTGCAGCTGGCCGATCTGCTCGCTGGCCAGCCGCTCGGCACCTTCCTGCAGGCGTTTACGCACCACTGCCAGGCCGGCCGCATCGGTGTGCGGCATCATGATCCAGAGAATCTCTTCGCTGACCCGGCTGCAGCGATCGGTGTCGCGCACGGCTTCCTGCAAGCGTTCCACCAGGCTGTCCACCAACGCATGGCCGCGCAGCTCGCCGAGTGCGCTGATGGTCGCCGCCAGGTTGACGAACCGCAGCCCCAGCAGGGAGAACGCCGGCTGCTTGTAGCGCCGCACCAGCTGCAGCTGCCAGTTGAGCAGCTCGTGGAAGGACTTCTGGTTGAGCAGGTTGAGCGCACCGAACTGATCGGTCTCGGCGACACTGGCCGAGTAGCCCTGCCGACAGCGCAGCCGCCCGGCCTCGGCGAGGCGGAAGTGACGCACCTCGCGCACGCGCAGCTTGTCCGGCGCATGGGCCTGGCCACAGTCCAGGCAGCGCGCCTCGACTTCGGCATCGACGAAGAACGCCTGGCAGCTGCGGCAGCGATAGTTTTCCAGCGGCCGGTCGTAATCGCTGCCGATGTGACGCAGGCGCGAGAAGCAGTTCGGGCAGAGCAGCAGGCCATCCTTGAGGAAGTGCTCCTGGGCGCCGACGTGGCCGCAGGTGAAGCAGTGCAGCGACGGCTGACGGGCGATTTCCAGCGTCTGGCACTCGGGGCAGACGTCCACGTAGTTCAACCGGCCGGAGCCACAACCGACGCACAGGCGCACCCGATCGACCAGCTCGCCCTCTTCCAGCCAGCCCTGCTGGGTCATCAGCTGCAGCCAGGCGAAGGCGTTCGGCGTTTCGTCGTCTTCCAGCGCCTCCAGCAGCGGGTAGTGATAGTGCTGCGCCACACCGGCATCGCGCACCGCATGGATGGCTCCGTGCGGCCGCAACCACAGCCAGGCAAGCACGCGCGACTCGAAACGCTCCGGCGCCACCCCACGATTGAATAGCGCGAAGCGCTCCTGCCACAGCCGCCAGAGCGGGACCAGCGCACTCAGATCAGCCGGCGGCGCACCGTCGCCCAGCGCCTTGCAGGACGCGTCCTGCTCCTGGCAGCAGTAGATCAGGCTGAAGCGATAACGCTTGTCCATACGCAGGCTGCGCAAGGCTTCGC
>JAEAMG010001097.1_pt1 | contig 23147 bp, 7 predicted proteins | sample 8958741 | NCBI WGS metagenome assembly JAEAMG01 (sample SAMN16933256, study PRJNA681125) | bioreactor sludge metagenome | isolation source: anaerobic bioreactor treating anionic surfactant - SDBS | place: India: Bengaluru | collected 2019-02-28 | reverse complement strand
GGGACGGGAAATTCTTCAACAGCCACTCGCTGTAGCTCACGGGTTGTCCGGACGCGCGGATTTCCATCACATATCCTAGTCGTGGTCCGTCCCCGAAGTCTGCTGCGTCGGGTATCGCTGTCACGGTAAGAGCCAGCATGCCGCTGTAAGGCGCATACAGCCGTCCCGCAAAAGTCTGGCTGCCGATGTCGCTGGGTTCGAAAAAGCGTACAGTGGCATGCGCGATGAAGTCGAACAAGTCATTTCCGCATTCTACGAAAAATCCGCCGCGCAGGCTGTCTCCCACAGACAGGTCTGGCACATCCAAGTAGATGTCGATCATCGAGGAGAAAGCGCTGCGCCGGATCGATAGCAATCGCACTACCGAATTGCCGCTGGTTGTGGCGTTCCTGTAGGAGGGCAAGTTAGTGCTGAATGCAAAGGCGTAGTTGAGTCCGATGGCGGCGGGCGAGGTGAGGATCGTCCCGTCCAGCGCCAGCGTGCCGGTGCCGTGGATCGGGCCGACCTTGCCTGTGCCTGCGAGGATCGCTCCCGTGGTGATCTCGACAGGCGAAATGATGCGGCCGTGAACCGTGAGCGTGCCGTTGCTGACGCAGACAGGCACGTAATAGTTCTGGCTGACGGCGGGCAGAACCAGGTTGCCGCCGCCCGTTTTGATGAAACTGTGCTTGCCTAAAAGGGGACCCGACAATTCGAGCGTGTTACGGGCGTTCTCGACGTGGATCGCCGAAGGTCCCGAGAAAACAATACGGTTGGTGATGACGGCGGTGCTGTCATTCGAGTCCGGCTCGTAGCGCAGAGCTCCGGAGACGCCGAGGCCCGCTGCGTCGGGAAGGGTGTCGCCACGCCCGAGGCTGTTCAGCGTCAGGTCGCCGCCGAAGTCGTAGACCTTCGTCTCGCCTGCGGTGCTTGCCGAGGTCATGCGTAACTGGCCGCCGGGGTTCACGGTGACGGAAACGCTTTGCGCCGGAGAGGCTGGCTGCGTGAACTGGAGCACGCCTTGCTGGATCACCGTCGGCCCTGTATACGACTTGCCTTCACCTGTAAAAGCCGCCAGCCCGACGCCATCTTTGACGATTCCGCCCGGACCGCGCCAGTTCGCCTTCAGGCGCGCCGCACCGTAACTGACGTTGCCGGTTGGGTTGTGCACACTAAGCTTCAAATCGGAAGCGAGGATGACATCCGCATCGACCTCTAGTTCGACATATCCAGCACCGTTGCCATAGATCGCGAGCGCTGCGGTCGCATTGGTGGTCATGAAGGTCAGCGTGTTGGTGGATCCGCTGTCGCTGATTTTGTTGCGGTAAGAGGTGTCGCCCTGGTTGAAGGTCAGCGAGCCGATTGTAACAGGAGCGCGAAGGTTGGCTTCTCGATTGGCAGAGGCGGGCGCATTGATCTGGGCGGCAGCACCGATGCCGTTGGGGTAGGGCTTGGGCGTTGTGCTCCAGTTGGCGTCAACTGTCCAGTCCGCGCTCCCGGAAGGCAGGAAGAACGGGACATTCAACGGCACGACGAATGTGGCCTCCTGCAGCGGGCTCCACTCCCCGCCTGCGCTCAGCACACGCGCCTTGAGCGTGGCCGTTGCCGCGAACGAAAGGGGGCCAGTGTATAGTTTGCCGACCGCCGCGCCGCCCAGGGCGCGGGGGTCGACGCCGTTCGTGGTCCAGTAGACGTTGCCGGTGCCATTCGGATTGGTGACGGTGATCCAGGTGTTGGTGGTGATCTCTCCGCCGTGTTGGCTGTATTCTGGTGCCAGCGTTGCAAACCAAAGTCCATATTTCAGCAGTTGGTTGAAGAACGCGGTTCGTCGCGTGTCGGCGGCGATCCAACTATAATAAAAACTTTCGTTCACCGTTTGGCTGATGGTTTCCTGCATGATCGGGTTGATGGCGTTACGCAGCATGAAGTAATTGGCCTCCATGCTTTCGCGTGTCAAACAGCCGCCGTGGAACAGGTGCTTCTGGGCGCGGTCCGCGAAAAGCAGGCGGAACTCCGGCGATGATCTCAGTCGCGTGTAGACAACACGCACATCCTTTGTGGTGCCCGCATTGATGGCTGACGTATCACCGATGTCGATTCTGGACGTTCCAGCATCACTTCCCACCCCGTCACCGTTCAGGTCGCCGATGAAACTGTCAAACGTGGCAGGATTCCAGCCTGCCGATCCGAAGCCGCCCTCGCCGTCCCACATATAAAAGCGCCAACGTCCGTTCGTGCTGCGTTCCCGCGCTGCTACCCAGTTGTTGTGGGGCCAGTCCCACATGGCCGCGTACGCGTTCACCATCACGTAGTCAGCGATATTGTCGGTGTCCACATAGTCTTGCGCCTTTACATAGTTCGCGGCTGTCGTCAGGTCGTTGGTGCGCAGGAAGGCGAATGTGTTGTTCCAGTGGATTGAGTCTCCGCTGGCAAAAGCGCCGGTCTGTATCACGTCCCAACGGGCAACGCTGCCGTAGTGTTGCTGCATGAAGGCTTCGCGCAGATGTTCGCAAAAGTTGTAGTAACCCTTCCAGATGCCATTCATATAGATCGACACGAACGTGCCGTGCGCCCCCTCCTGCCCGGTGCCGATATAGATGTGTCGCATGAGTTCGTCTTTAATGAAAGGGTTCGATACGTCGTTTTTGCCGGCCCGCAGCCGCATGTCTTCGAACTTCGTGACGCGGCTCTCCGGGAAGAACGCGTAGTCCTGAGGAGATTCACCCAATTCGCCCCTGAAAAAGAAATTGAAGGAGGGTTTTTCATAGAAAGATGTCGGACTGAACCGCGCGGTTGGCGCCACCGTGAGCCGGTAGCGCGGCCGCGCATGAGGGCTCCCGGAAATCCGCAGGCCGAGCTCTGTCCGCAGCGGGACGCCGCTGGTCGGGTAGTATTCGAATCCGACGGCCCGTTCTGCAGACCGCCCGTTCTGTATCGGCATGCTGAAGGCCGACATGTCCCCGTAGTTGTTCCATATGTCGTTGGTGAAGCCGCCACCTTTGATGGCCATGATGCCCTCGCCGTTCACAGGCCCTCCGCTGTTGTTCGGGCCATATAGGCTCAATGCTTGGTCGCCAGTGAAACAGAGGGCAGGAAGCGATTGGCGGGCTGCGGATTGCCCAACGAGATAGTTGTAGGTTCGGACGGGGGAGGGTACCTCACCTGCCTTGAAGCAGCGTGCCCTTACCGAAGTGTTGTTTGTGATGGAAAGCGGTGCGCTGTAGAGCGCATTCGTGACAGACGGCTCACGGCCGTCCAGCGTGTAACGGATGCTCGCCTCCGGGTCGGATGCGGCCAACTGCAGGAGGAATCCGGATGCATAAAACCCGCCAAGGTGGCTGAAATTCGGAGGTGCCGTAATCGCTGTGAAAAGGTTGCCTGCATTGGTCGCGCCGGGCGTCGCGATGTCGGAGAAGGCAGTCTGTCCGTTTGCGACCCTGACGTAAGAGTGGAAGTAACTCTGCTCGGGAAGCGAGGGCGCCAACTCGCTGATGACGCTTCCGGACGCATCGATAAGCCCTACGTATTCACCGCCTGAACTTAATTTGAAATTGGTGTGCAGGTAGGTTGCTCCGTTGGCCGGTCCCACGTCAAAACCGGTGGCCATCACGATCAGGTAGCCTCCGGCGGAAATCGAGCTTCCTGCAGGGAAATACCACTTGCGTGGCTTTTCGTTGTCATCGGTCAGCGACCATCCCGTAAGGTTAACCGCCTCGCCGCCGGCGTTGAAAAGCTCGATCCAGTCGCTTTCGGAATCGGGCGTGTCCGTGTCTAACTCCACATCAACCTGATCGCCCTCTTCTCCAACTCCGGCTGCCTGCGGCTCGCTCGTGCCGACGAAGAAACTGCCCGTGTCATCCGGACGCGTCAGTGTGCGCGAGGAGGCTCCGGTTGTCGACACGGTGACGCGCCCGATCAGATCGGAACTGCCCAGCGAGTTGTTGTGGATCTGCAGGGCCAACACATTGTCGCCACCCGAAAGGAGCGTGTTGGCAGGACCGATCAGAAGGATTTCCGCCAAGTTGGTCGCGCCGCCTTCACCATTGGCACCGTGGCTGACCGTGGCTAGGGCAGTATAGGGAGTAATGGTATTCTCTGTGCCGACATTACGGCGCGCCACCTCACGTCCGTTCAGGTAGACGATGATGCCGTCGTCGTAATCGAGGATGAGTTGCAGCGGTTCGCTGGAAGCTGCCTCGGCGGTGGTGGCGGAAAAAAGAGTGCGCGTATAGACACAGGCGGCAATATTGTATACCTGACTGGTCAGATTTGTTCCCAGAAGGTAGTGGACGGGCACATTGCGGTCGTACCCGAAGGGGCCTTTTGACTGGGGCCATGCGGAGTCGTTATACCCGATGGTCGCCCAAGTCGCCGTCTGCGGTAGCCCGTTGATGAGTCCGTAATCGATCAGCCCGCCAGAGGGTTCAGCGACTCCCGCGAAGTACTTCCATGTCGTCGAGTTCGTCACCAGGGACACGGGTGTGGCACCGCCGATTTTCAGATCCGCCATGGACAGAAAGTCGCCGCTCGTGGTCGCTTTGTTGTGCGTCTGGATGCACAGCAGATTGGTGCCTGTCCATAGCCGGTTGCTTGCCATGCCGAGGTCAATCGTTATGGCAGGAGCGCTTGGAACATTCGTATTGAAGGCGGTCTGGTCACGGTAGCCGAACATGCCGGGGTTACCCATGTTGCGCCGAGCCACCTCAACGCCGTTGACGAAGGCGATGAAGCCGTCGTTAAAACGCGTTACGAGCTGAAGTTGGTTCGTCGAGGCCGCTTGACCCGCCGTCACCGCAAACGCCTTGCGCACATACAACGACGCCAGTTTGTTCTGCATGGCGCCGGAGGTGTTTACGCCAAGCGTTACGCCGCTGAATGTGCCGAAGCCGAAGGGACCCTTACCTTCCTTCCAAAGTGAATCGTCATATCCCGATAGAATCCAGGGTGTCGTTGTGCCGAGTTTGGGATAGCCGGGCTGCGTCCGCTGGAGCATGCGGTCCGAGTTCGCTGCGGAAATCTCGTTGATGACGACTTGGCCGCAGGCCGTTTGCGCCGCAAACAACAGGCCGAAGAGAAAACAAAAAAAACATCTATAAACGCGCTTGGCCGCGTTTATCAGGGAAATTATATGAACTGTTCTCACAAAGCCTTTCATGGCGTAAGTGACTTACGACCTGATTTTAAGTGTACTCTCCCACAACCACAGTTAAATCGTAGCCTTCTTGTTGCGTAAAAGTCAATTCATCCTTTTAAGGTTTTGAAGCAAGACGTCATTAATATTCGAGACGCCGAGTGTTTGGGGAGGGAGGAGTGAAAGGGGACGGACGGCAGCCCGGCACCTCGCGTTTGACGGAAGAAGCCGCCCCATTGGGGTGGCTTCCTGTTTTTTCGCCAAGGTCCTCAAATCGGAGGCACAGTCCATCAAACAGCAAAGACACCGTAGATTTTCTTGGGACGGTAATTCCATGCGTTTTATCACTTGGCGGGAAGGTCAAAATAAAGTATCATATAGCGTCAACTTTCGCACCCCTCATGCCCGGAGCATGCGGCTGTTTGCAGAAGTTACAAACCGACAAGCATGGAGACGACCACAATGCCCTGTAAGAAATCCGCCAAATGCGCCTGTAGTATGGCCGCGAAAAAGCCTGCCAAGGCTGCCGTTACTGCGCAGCTTCCCACCCAGAACGCGAAGTTGATCGCTTGGGTCAACGAGATCAAGAAACTGTGTCAGCCCAAGAACGTGGTGTGGTGCGACGGATCAAAGAAAGAGTATAAGGAGCTGTGCGACCTGATGGTCGAGGCTGGCGTATTTACCAAGCTGAACCCGAAGAAGCGCCCCGGTTGTTATCTGGCCCGCTCGCACGCGTCGGATGTGGCGCGCGTTGAAGACCGCACCTATATCGCCTCGAAGAAGCAGATCGATGCCGGCCCCAGCAACAATTGGCGCGACCCGGATGAGCTGAAGGGCGTGATGCTCGGCCTTTACAAGGGCTGCATGAAGGGCCGCACGATGTACGTGATCCCGTTCTCGATGGGACCGTTGGGCTCGCCGGTCGCCAAGATCGGAATCGAACTCACCGACTCTCCGTACGTGGTTGTGAACATGCACATCATGACCCGCGTCGGCACCAAGGTGCTGAAGCAGTTGGGCAAGGATGGCGAGTTTATTCCGTGCCTGCACTCCGTCGGCGCTCCGCTCAAAGCCGGGCAGAAGGACTCCTCCTGGCCCTGCGCTCCGATTGAGAAGAAGTACATCGCCCATTTCCCGGAAGAGGGGGCGATCTGGTCGTTCGGTTCGGGCTACGGTGGCAATGCTTTGCTGGGAAAGAAGTGCTTGGCGCTGCGTATCGCCTCGTATCTGGCCAAGCAGGAGGGCTGGATGGCCGAACACATGCTCATCCTCAAACTCACCTCGCCCGAAAAGAAGTCTTACTACGTGTGCGCCGCCTTCCCGAGCGCCTGCGGCAAGACCAACCTCGCCATGATGGAACCCTCGCTCTCCGGTTGGAAGGTCGAGACGCTGGGTGACGATATCGCTTGGCTTCGCATCGGCGAAGATGGACGTCTGTACGCCATCAATCCCGAGTATGGTTTCTTCGGCGTGGCGCCGGGCACCTCCTATGCGAGTAACCCGAACGCGATGCGTACGATCACCAAAAACACGATCTTTACCAACTGCGCGCTGACCGACGATGGCGACATCTGGTGGGAGGATATGGATGGCGAGCCGCCGAAGCACGCGATCGACTGGAAAGGTAACGACTGGACCCCTGACATGCGCGATGCGGATGGCAAGAAGATCAAAGCGGCTCACCCGAACGCCCGTTTCACAGGCCCTGCAGGTCAGTGCCCGGTGATTGCCCCCGAGTGGGAAAATCCGGCCGGTGTGCCGATCAGCGCGATCCTGTTCGGCGGGCGTCGTCCGGCGACGATCCCTCTGGTCAACCAGGCGTTCGACTGGACGCACGGCGTTTTCATGGGCTCTGCGGCCGGTTCCGAGACGACGGCGGCCAACATCGGCGCAGTCGGAGTGGTTCGTCGCGACCCGATGGCGATGTTGCCGTTCTGCGGCTACAACATGGCTGACTACTTCACGCACTGGCTGAGCATGGCGATCCGCACGGACGAGTCCAAGCTGCCCAAGGTGTTCTTTGTGAACTGGTTCCGCAAGACTCCCGAAGGCAAGTGGCTGTGGCCTGGGTACGGCGAGAACAGCCGCGTGTTGAAATGGGTCTGCGAGCGCATCGAAGGCACCGCCAAGTGCAAAGAGACCCCGATCGGCATCATGCCGACCGAGGACGCGATCGACCTGAAGGGCTGCAATGTGTCTGCCGAGGACATGAAAGCGCTGCTGACGGTGGACGTTGAAGGCTGGAAGAAAGAGCTGGCTGGCGTAGCTGAGTCGTGGGAGAAGTTCGGCTCACGCATGCCGTTCGCTCTTAAGGCCAAGTTGGCCGAGATCCAATCCCGTCTGAACGCCGCGAAATAAGCGTTGTCGTAGACGCTGATTCGAAAAGGCCCGGGGCTGATGCTCCGGGCCTTTTTTTCATATCGGTGTTTGACTATGGGGGGGGGTTGAGTAAACTATTTGACCCATACGTGATCTTTAGCAGTTGTATCCGGAAGGAAGTGCCGCAGTGAGTGTCGTTCAACCGTTGCTCGATTTGCAGGAAATCGATGGCCGCATCCGAGGCCTGCAGCAAGAAATCCGTGACATTCCGCAGCGCAAAGCCCAGGAACAGGAGCGCCTGAGCGGCGCCCGTGAGGCCTTGGCCCGTGCGCAGGCGGAGTTCAAAAACGCCCAGTTGAGAGTCAACGAGGCGGAACTGGAAGTGAAAGCCCGTCGTGACAAGATCCAGTCGATCAAGCAGAACCAGGTCTTGCTCAAGACGAATAAAGAGTTCCAGATGTACAATCTCGAAATCGCCAAGATCGAGGGCGAAATCGACAGTTACGAAGCCCGCCAACTGGCCGCGATGGACGATGTGATTCCGGTCAAGCACCGTGTGGCTGAGGCTGAGGCAAAGCTTAAGGAAGAGCAGGCGGTGGTAGACAGTTACGTGGCCGAACTGGTCGCGCGTCTGGCCTCTGTGCAGGCTGAGCTGGCCGCTGCCGAGGCTGAGCGTGCCGAATCTATCAAACGGGTGACGCCACAATTCATGCTCTATTATGAACGGTTGCGTACCAAGCGCTGGCCGGTGGTTGTGAGTCTTCAGCCCGACTGTGTCTGCAACGGTTGCCATCTGGTGCAGCCGCCTTCTGTCGGACAGATGGTGCGGCGCAATCAGGGAATTGTGCCCTGCCAGATGTGCGGGCGCATCCTGTATATGGCTCAGTAGAAGGCACTCTCTTTGCGAGGTGCCTTTTTTCATGTGTGAGTGAGCTTTCGCAATTTCACTTTGCGGGGGCTGCAAGGGGAGCGACCGGTCGCTTCTGCTTCGGCAGGGGAGGAAAGTCCGGACTCCGCAGGGCAAGAGGTCAGGCTGTTAAGGCCTGAGAGGTGCCGCCATATCGGCGCCGACGGAAAGTGCCACAGAAAACAAACCGCCCGGCGTTCGCGCCGGGTAAGGGTGAAAAGGTGGTGTAAGAGACCACCGGGCAGGCGTGAGAGCGCCGCCGCATGGCAAACCCCCTCTGGAGCAAGATCAAATAGGGGACTCGAGACGCGGCCCGTGTCGCTTTGGCGCAAGCTGAATAGGGTCCCGGGTAGATTGCTCAGATGAATGATCGGAGCCGCCTTCGGGCGGTGAACAGAATCCGGCTTATTCGCCCCCTTGCGGTCACCGCATTCTTTTTAGCCGAGAACCGCGTCGAGCAGGGCAGACACGTCGTCCGCTTTGATCGGACGGGGGTTTGCTGCGGTCGATCCCGACGCAAGCGTTTCGCGGATGAAGGCTTCGCGGTCGGTGACCGACTGCCCCGCGAAGGGATTGTCCAGCCGCATCGCCGACAGCCAAACGGTGATTTGAGCCTCGACGTCCAGTCCGTGCCGTGCCTTCAAGTCGTTTAAGTCCTGCCGGATGACCTCGCGGTTGAAGGCGAGGCACGCGGGCAGGCAGCAGGCGCAGACCAGTCCGTGGGCCGCATGGAAACGCACGCCGAGCGGGTGGGCGAGGCCGTGGATCACGCCGAGGCGCGCGTGCGAGAGCGCAAGGCCGGCCAGATAGCTGGCTTCCAGCATGTCGGAGGCCCTGTCGCTGTTCCCTTGATAGAGCGGCAGCAGCGTCTGTGAAATACGCACCAGCGCCATTTCGGACAGCGCCCGCGTGAAGGGCGTGGCAGAGCGGCTTGTGTAGGACTCGAACGCTTGCACAAACGCGTCCAGCCCTGCGGCGGCGATCGTCGCGGGCGGACAGCTCTTGAGCAGACAGGGGTCGAGGATCACCAGTTTGGGCATGTAGGAGGGATGACGGATGGATTGCTTAAGTGTGCGATCGGGATCAGTCAGCACGGCGACAACCGTGGCTTCGGACCCCGTTCCCGCCGTGCTTGGCGCCACGATTAGCGGCAAGGTGGTTGGCGGGATATCCTTGGGGTTCATCTGATAGAACGCCGAACGCTCGGGCGCGTCGATCAGTCCAGCCGCAGCTTTGGCGAGATCGACTACACTGCCGCCCCCGACTGCCGCCACCCAGTCGGGCCGGTTCACGCGCAGGTCCGCACGCAGGGCGTCGACCTCGCCGACGGTCGGTTCATCACCCTCATGACACCACGTGCGGACGGTCATGCCGAAAGGCGGCTCTTCCAGAACGGCGTCGAGCATGCCCGATCGCTTTAACGACCGTCCATGAACCAGCACGCCATTCCGGCCATAGGAGGATGCCGCCCGTGTGAGGCCCAGCACCGCGCCGTTTTTAGAGACGGTCTGTTGAGGCAACAGAAGGGTGGGGGGGAGTAAACTCATATTTCAGGTCTTATGCGTAGAGCATGATGACGGCTGCGATGACCAGCGGCTCAGTGCTGTTGTTCTCGACGCCGTGTGTTCCGCCTTTGCCGGTTAGAATCATGTCGCCGGTTTTGATGGGGACCCATTCGCCGTTCTCTTGGATCAAGCCGCTGCCCGCGAGCACGAGGTAGATTTCGTCCTCTCCGTCATGCGTGTGGCTGCCGATCGAACTGCCAGGGGCGAGTGTCATGCGCGTGCAAAGTCGAACCTTGGCGCCAAACGCCTCGGGCTTAAACCAGTGCTCCAGCGTGACCGACCCTTTTCCGCCGCGCATATTCTCGCGGATTTCCACTTGCAGTTCCTCGTTCCGTGCGATCATAAAAACTCCTTTAGATGGTTGCAATTTTAACAGGTCCAGTATGGTTGGCGAGCCTGATCTATCAGGCAGATATCAGGGAAAACGCTTGCCGAAGGTCAGTTGGGGTTGATGCGGTAACGGCCACCTTTCGAGAGGAAAAAGACGGTGTTTTTGCCGGGCTCGGAAACGGCTGAGAGGGGGGGGGCTCCGGCTGATGAATTGACGCTCCAGGTTCCGGGGGCGAGACCTGCGAGCAGCACCTTATACTCTTTGCCGTCGGAGGGAACTGTGAGGTCGAAAGACTGCGTGATCGGGCTTGGGCCTTTCGCAAGGTTGACGACCCGGTCTGCGATGCGGAGCGCCACGCTGACGGGAGTCTCGGACAGGTCATACGGGAGCGGCGGCGTTGCCGCGTCGCAGGCTTGCAGCAACGTCAGGAAGGTGTCGTGCTGGTTCGCTTGTTTAGGGGAGAACAGCACGCGGTGGCCGAGGGCTTCGGGCTGGGCCTTATTCGGCGGTGAGACGGCATATCCGAAAACATTGTGGGTCTCGGTCCCGCTCTTGACCTCCACCGTGCGCTCTCCAGGTGTTGGCCAGAGCATGCAGATATCGAACCGTCCTGTGACGCCGAAAGCGGTGTTGTTCAAGAGCACGCCGCCCGGAGTGAGCTGCGGCGGCTGGAGGGTATTGAGTTGCCAATATTTCTTGAACTCCGGTTTGGCCGTGCTGATGTCGTCAAGGAGGATGACGGCAGCGGGATGGGCGGGGCTGTTCAGATTCAGGAAACAGAACGTGCGCGTAAATGCGGTTATCTTCCCCGAGTAGGCACCGTGCAGGTCTACAGAGAAGAGGCTAAAGGAAGGACATGCGGCGGATGGTCCGAAGCTGCAGGACCTCTTTTTGCCATAGTTGAAAAGCGCGTCTTTCTGTGCCTGCTCCGGGGTGCGGGGATGGGACTGGAGAAAGCGCGAGCCGCCATCATTGGCGGGCGTGTTGAGAAACTTCTCTTGAGGGTCCACGACCAGCATCATGCTGTGAGCGATAGAGCGCTTGTTGAAGTTCATGTCGAAAGGCGTGCCGTAAAATTTGTACTGGCCGAGGTCGGCGACCTGCAGGCCGCGATAATAGATCTGAAACGCACCCGCATCGGCATGCTGGTGGTTGCCGAAATGATAGCCTCCGCCTTTGATTTCGGCGACAACGTCGTTCGAGTTGGTTCCGATCTCCCAGCCGGTACGGGCGATCATGCCGCCAAGAACCGGGCCGAAGTCGATCGTGAGGGGTAACGCGTCGAGCTTCTCGTTGGCCCGGATGCCGGGATCGTTGAGCAGCAGGTAGAGCAGCGGGTCGGAAGCCGATCCGCCCTGGCGCATGAACTCGCCTTTGAGGACCGGGTCGCCATTGTAGGCGTAGCAGAGAAGCGCCGTTTGCGAGTAACCATAGTAGCGGCCAGAGGGGACGCCGTCGCCGTCGCGCAGCATCTCGCCATTCGGCAGACGCATGTAGAGCCAATAGGTCGGGACGGACTTGATGTTCGGGTCGAATACTTCCTTTCCGGTCATGCGGCGGAAGAGCCAGGCCGCATGCATCTCCCAGCCGAAACGGAAGGCTGCATAACTGACGCCTTGGTTGTGGCGCGGCGACTGGTATTCGAAGCGGCGCATGGGTGCGAGTTCTTCGAGCAGCCGGTATGCGCAGTACTGATAAGGCACGGAATCCTCGTTATAAAGCGCGATGGCCATGGAGAGCAAGTCACGGTTTGTCATGGCCTCGTTACCGTGGCCGTTGACGATCGTCCCTTTAAAAGGCGGCCAGCCGCATTCCATCTCCTCCGCAAGGCGCATCATGTGGCGCCGGAGCGCCTCTCTCTCGGCGGGCGTGCAAAGGCTATAACACCAGTCATAGACACGGGCAGCGGAATAGATCGCGGCACCGATTTCGCGGGTGATGTCCAGCAGGTTGCCGAATTCCACACGCGGCAGGTAGTCCAGCATGAGCTGTACCGCTTCGCGTCCGGTTTTCTTGTCGCCCTGCATCAGGTAGACGAAGGCTTTCGCCGCGGCAGCATTCTCGAGGGGCGTATTGTAGGCGACTTCTTTATCGGGGCTGAATTTGAAGGCAAACGGCGAAGACGCCACCTTCTTGACTTTTTCCCACTGTTTCAGATTTTCCGGGTGGGTCAGGTTGGCGCGGATTTGCGGCAGTGAGTTGGTTGTGACCCACAGGCGGGGATGGTTGGACGGAGGTAGAACAACGGGCCGGTAGGCAGCGGCCTCCTTCGGGATGGCCGGAGGACGGTAAGGATGGATTTCGAGCCGGTCGAGCCGTACGCCGGGCGGCAGCCAGACTTTTATCTCCTGCGGCCCGCTGGTCAGGTCAAAAATCCCAAGAAACTGCCAGCAGGAGTCCGGGGCACTCCAAGGGACAAAAACGACGCGGCTGGTCGGACGTTGTGAACCGATCTGGAGCCGGGCCGTGAGCGAGGCGTTTTTGCTGGTTGCCTTGCGCATCTGCTCCGTGCCAAACGCATCGGTGGCCGTGGTTGTGCTGAACGCGAAGCGTCCGGCAACGGGTTCACTGATGCTGAAGACAAGATCCGGGTCGGTGAGGTTGGTCGTGATATTGGAGCTCAAGCCGGGTTTGAGCGAAACGCCTTTTTTGCCTTGGAAGGACTCTTGCGCGACGACCTCAACGCGCGCAGAATCAAACCGCGTCTCTTCGGCCTGATAGACGGTAACCCTCTTGGGGGTGGCTGCTGATCCGCTGCTTACAGACAACAGGAACAGCGATAACAGGGGAGTACGTATCATTACTTTCACTTTTTGATAAGAACAAAAACGGGTTGCGAAGTCAAGACCGGTTGACCGCAGGCCCAGGTGCGACGCATCTTCGTTTATATTGTCAATGACGACAGTTCGCGGTTTCACTCGGACGCCTCACCGGTGGAACGCCGGAGGGCAGCGGGTTCATCCGGTCTCGCGCCTTCTGAAATTTTCATTTATCCTCCTTGACGCTAACGAAGTTCACGTGAGACAATTCCCATAAATTGATTTGTCTTTTATGTTGGCGTCAGGATGGTGGTTAGAAAGGTGAGGTGGTTATGAGAAGTAAGGGTTACTGTCTTCGGGCATCATCAATCGTCTCGGTGTTTGTCCTCCTTTTCGGACTTTCGGCGTTTGCCGCCAGCGGCACCTGGAACGGGACGCAAAACGCGCTTTGGACGAACTCCGCCAACTGGAGCGCGTCGCCCTACCCCTCCGGTGACCAAGTCGCGACCTTCAACAACAGCGGAGCCGGACGGACCACGATTGATCTGACCGGCCTCCCGCGTTTCATGGGCGTGACGAACCTCATCTTCGACACAGCGAGCGCCGCCGCTTACACGCTCGGCAGCGGTGCCCTGAACGAACAATCATTCGCCTTTACGAACAGAAGTTACCTCCGCCTCACGTCGAACGTCAGAAGCAACCAGACCGTGAACGCCCTTATTCTGCTGGGGCATGACCGTTCGTCCAGCCTCCACTCCTTCCGCAACGACCGGCTGGGCAATACCCTCACGCTCGCGGGCGACGTGACGACCACCAACAGCGGCGGCACCGCTGGCGCGAAGTACCTCTCCCTTGAGGGTAGCGGCGCCATCACGGTCAGCGGGAACATGACGGTGGGCGGGGCCTCGTCGCTCACCGTGACCAACGCCACAACGGGCCCCCTGATCCTGTCGGGGACGAACCGTATCAGCACCCTCGTCGCCGCAGGCGGCGATGTGACGATTACCGGTACCAATCGCATCGATGCGATCCGCGTCAATACCGGTCGTCCGCTCAACGTCAACACCACCAATACGATCAGCGCCCTTTATCTCAGCGGTGACGCTGTGCTGCCTGCGGTTGTCAACATCGCCAGCGGAGGGTGCCTGTCCATCACCAACAGCGGCGGAGATGGCTTCTATGCCACAGGGGATGCGACAATCAACGGCCCCGGCGCACTCGAGATGCAAGGCGGTGTCACAAACGACATGACGAGCAACAACTTTGTGGCACCCGGCAAGACGCTCACCATCAATGCGCCGATCACGGGCGCATCAGCCGCGCTCGAGCTCTGGTCCGGTACGGGCACTTACATTTTCAACGGCATCAACACCTTCTTGGGGCCGGTTACGATCGGGCCGGCTTGCACGGTCAGCATCGCGAAGATGGGAAACAAGGGGTCCACCACAAGCAACCTGGGGAGCGGCACCACCGTCACCCTGGGAGCAACCGGCACGCGGTTGCTCTATACCGGTGTCGGCGAGACCAGCGATCGCACCTTCGCGGTCAACAACAGCGCCATCATCGAACAGGGTGGCAGCGGCCACCTCAACCTCTCCGCGCAGGTGAACGTCTCGTCGGGCTCAAAGACGCTGACCCTTCAAGGCTCCACGCTGGCCACAGCGGAATTCAGCGGACTCCTGCGCAATGATTTGGGAACACTCTCTCTGGCCAAAGCCGGCACCGGGACCTGGCTCCTGACGACGAACCATACGTTCACCGGCACGACCACCGTGAACAACGGCGTGCTCGCCCTCACGGGAATCAATGGGACCCTGAGCAGTTCCACCGGCTACATCTTGGCCGGCGGCACCCTGCTTTTAGATAATACGGCGGAGGCCAACAACACGAATCGCCTGCGCGATGCCAGCGCCATCAACCTGAACGGCGGCAAACTCCGCTTTTCGAACACGGGCGGCAGCGCCAACTACAGCGAGAACGTGGGTGTGGTGACCGCCAATGCGGGCTACAGCACGATTGAGACGCTTCAGGCCGCAGCCGGCCAGACCGCCACGTTGCGTCTGGCCGCCCTGACCAACAACGCAGGCGGCGCGGTCAACTTCATCGGCACGGGTTTGGGCCAGAGCGACCGTAACCGCATCTACATCACCAACCAACCCAACGGTTTGATCGGCCCCTGGGCGACGGTTGACGGGGCCAGGCTGGCCGCCTACAGCAGCGTGAACGGCGTCTATGCGGCCGGCGATGCCGCATTCACCGATATTGCGGCCCGCGGACCCTCCACCATTGTTGACAACAGCGGCAGCAACGTGCGCATCAGCAGCGCCGGCACCAGCGGCCCGATCGCGCTGGGCTCGGCAACCACGCGGGTCGCCTCGCTCCTTCAAGACACCACGACCGACGCGGAGATCAACACGGCGGGCAAGACTTTCCAGACCGGCGGAATCGTCATTCCTGTCAATCGCGCTTCCGTCACCGTTGGGCAGGCCCCGAATGACGGAATTCTCTCGTCCGTGCAGTCCAGCGGCGAGGTCGTTCTCAACAACAACAGCGCGAACGATTTGGTCGTCAACGCCGTTGTCGCCAACAACGGCACGGCGACGCGACTGGGCAAGGTCGGTACGGGCACCGCCAAACTGACTGCGGACAACACGTTTTCGGGCATCACCGCCATCGGCGGGGGCACGCTCATCCTCGCCCACAGCAACGCGCTGCAAAACAGCACGCTGAGCACCGCCGGAGCGGTGTTCGACCAGTCGGTCGCCAACCATGCCTTTAACTTGGGCGGGCTTTCCGGTTCTTTCCCGCAGGCGCTCGCTGACAACGCGGGGTCGCCTAACCCGGTGGCTTTGACCGTCGGCAAAAACAACGCCAGCACCACCTACAGCGGCGCGCTGAGCGGCAGCGGAAGTCTCACCAAGACCGGTACCGGAACGTTGACCCTTTCCACGGCGAACCCTTTCAACGGCGGACTCACTATCGAGAAGGGAACTGTGACCGCAAGTACGGGCGGCGCGCTCGGTGCAGGCGCGGTCGTCAATAAAGGCACGCTCAATTTGACAGGCGCGAGCGATATCACGTACACGGGACTTTCCGTCGGACTCAGCGGCGCGGGCACCAACAACGTCACGCTCGGCACGGGGACGGCGCGCGTCTATCTGAACGGCGATTATTCCGGCTTTACCGGTGTCTGGAACATCGGAATCGGCGCGGCAGCCGGCGCGGCCAGAGCCGAAATGAACGGTTTGGATCATGGCGACGCTACCATCAACGTCCGGTCGAACGCCACGCTTTGGTGTTACAGCGCCGTCACCCACAATGCGAAGGTCTTCCTGAACGGCGGAGACACGGGGGAATCGTACGGGCAACTGCGCATCGATAATAACGCCAACTGGGCTGGCCCGGTTACCCTCCTTGGGCCTGTCACCAACACCGCGGACGGATTCCTTGGCTCTGAGGGCGGAGTGGGCATGATTTCCGGCGATATCGGTGAAGTCGGCGGTCCCTATGAGGTGGCAAAAGCAGGCACGCAAACCCTGATTCTGACAGGCGACAACACCTTCCGCGGCCCCGTCTGGGTCAAGGCGGGTACTCTGAGAGTGCCGGCCATCAACAGTGTCAACGCCGGTGCCGGGCCTCTCGGCGCACCCACGAATGCCGCACAAGGAACACTGAAAATCGGATATTCGACAACGGGCAGCACCCTGTCCTACGTCGGCATGGGCGATACCTCCGACCGCGCGATCGACCTCGCGGGCACCACGGGTGGCGCGACGATCGACCACTCCGGGACCAACACGCTGACTCTCACGGGCGGCATGCTCGTTTCCGGCACGGGTACCAAAACCTTGACCTTGCAGGGCGGCACCAACGGCATGGGTGTTTTCACCGGTGTCATCTCCAACGGTGTCGGCAGCACCATCGCCTTGACCAAGGCGGGCGCAGGGACTTGGAAGCTTACCAACGCAAACACCTTCAGTGGCGGCACGCAGGTGAAAGACGGCGGAACGCTGGTGGCAGCCCATCCCAACGCGCTGGGCACCGGCATGATCCTCTTCCCGAATTTGCCGGGAACCATCGATTTCGCCAACGATGGCGTCGGCGAGACGCCCTATGATATCACCATGAATGCGAGTGCGGTGGGAACGCTGATGTCGAATCGAGGCACGGAAGGCGAGGGGATCAATCACTCGATCGGCGCGTTGCATTTAAGCGCAGTGACCCTGAACGTCACAAACGGAGCCAACGTGGTTAGCGGCACGCCCTCCATCACCGCATCTTGGCTCAACATTTACTCGGGATCGGCGAGCACGCTTATCCTTTTCCCGACCACGGCGGACCTCATTATCGGCTGGGCGGCTGTCATTTCGAACAACTTTGCGAAAACGCTTCAGCTCGACGGCACCAGCACGGGCAGCGCTTTTACCGGGCCCATCAGCAACGGTCTCAACACGGTTTCGGTCACGAAAAAGAATGTCGGAACGTGGACGTTCTACGGATCGAACACTTACAGCGGCGCGACTTCTGTTGACGGAGGCCGACTGGTTGTGGCCGGGGCGAACGGCGCGATGCTCGGCGCGGGGGGCATCACGCTCAACCCGGATGGGACGCTGCTGGTGACGAACAGCGTGCTCGCCAACAACGCCAACCGTTTGAGCGATACCGGCTCGATCACGATGAAGGGCGGAACCCTTGTTTACGCGCATAACGGTGGCGCGACGAACTACAGCGAAAACGCGGGCGCGCTCGTCGTCAACGTCAAATCCAATAGTCTCGTCACCTCGCAGGCGGATGTCGGGTCCACCTCTCTGGTCACGTTCGCCTCGCTGTCACGCACCGGCGACGGGCTGATCGATTTCCGGGGCGAGGGTCTCGGCGTGGACGAACGCAACGAGGTCCGCTTCGCGACGCCGCCGGCCGAAGGGCTGATCGGCCTGTGGGCGACCTGCAACTCCACGAATTACGCCGCCTACAGCAACGCGTACGGCGTTGTGGCCGCAGGCGAGGGGCTCTTCTCGGACATCCCCGCGCGGGGGCCTTACACGATCGCGGACGATGCGACGCTGAACGCACGGATCAACAGCGAAGGCGTCGAGGGGCCGCTCTCTCTCGCCGGCGCGACCACCAGCAATCTCAAGTCGCTGATGCAGGACTCGGAGTGGGCATCGACCGTGGCCATGACCAACCAGACCCTGCTGACGAGCGACATCATGATCGCAGCCGGCAAGCAATCATTGGCTCTCGGCACCGCTGAGAATGAGGGCTTGGTCATGCCGACGGTAGCGGGCGGCGCTTTGACGCTGATCAACCGCTCGGGCAGCGGCACGCTCACTCTCAACGCGGCCGTTACCAACAACACGTCGGCTTCGTCGCTCGCCAAGTACGGCTCAGGTCCGGTCCTGCTCGCGGGCCGGAACAGTTACACCGGACCGACGCTGATCGACGAGGGGGTTCTTGAGTTCGGCGGCAGTTTGAACCAGCGTCTGAGCGGCGTCATCAGCGGCGCGGGGACCTTGTCCAAGAGCGGCACCAACCAGCTGCAACTGCTTGGAGCCAACACGTTCACCGGCCCCGTGTCTATCAATGCGGGCATTGTCCGCCCCGACCAGAACAACACATTCGGCACCGCCGCAGGCGGCGTTTTCATTGCAGACGGCGCCACGCTCGATCTCGGTTGCGACTCGACGGTCGGCGGCACGCGTGGAACTGATTCGCTCAACATGGGAGCCGAGTTATTCACAGTCAGCGGCGCGGGCGTTGGAGGGGCGGGGGCGATCGTCTGTAACGGAGGCGTCAATCAGGCGAACGCCATCAACCGGATCTCCTTGTCCGGCAACACGACGTTGGGCGGAGGAAGACGCTGGGATCTGCGCAGCAACACGCCGCGTCTGGATTTGAACGACTACACCTGCACGAAGACTGGCGTGAATGAAATCGCGATCATCAGCACTGTCATCACTCCGGGAACGGGGCATTTCGTTGTCAATCAAGGGCTGCTCCGTTTCGAGACAACAACCACCGTGAACGGAACTTCTAACAACACGGTTACGGTCAATAGCGGAGGTATCCTCGAACTCTACCAACTCTATCCGTCCGTGCCCGTTTGGACGCTCATCCTCAACGAGGGTTCGTTCTTCCGCGGCTCGTGCGCTGCCAATAACTCCGCAACTAACATCAACGGTTGGGCCGGCCCCGTGACGTTGAATGGCCGGGCCTTCTTCAATGGTAACGCGTCTCCGTGCAACTGGACGGTGACCGGCGACATCTCCGGCCCCGGCACGCTCGTCAATGCGGGCAACAGCGGTGCGACCCTCTGGCTGATGGGAAGCAATAACACGTATAACGGCGAGACGATCATCAGCAACGGCACGCTCTTTGCCAAGTATCCGGGAACAATTCCCGGCTATGACGCTGGCAAAGTCACCGTAGCCGGTTCCGGCACGCTGTCCATCCCCTCCGGCGATGGCGTGACGGGATGGAGCGCGTCACAGATCGAAGACCTGCATGACAGCTCGACGTTCACGGCAACCACGTCCGGGCTCAGCATCGACACCACGCTGACGGGTATTGACTACTTGGGTGACTTGTCCAAAACGCTTGCGCTGACTAAGAACGGCGACAACACCCTGACGCTGAAGGGCGCGAACACCTTTGCCGGTGCCCTGAAGATCAATAAGGGCGACGTCGTCATGAACGGCGTCGGGAACCATAAGATCGGAGCCCTCACCATCGCCAACGGTACTTTGGTGCTGACCAACATTGCGCCAACGTACGTGTACGTGACCAACAGCACCGCCATTGTCGGCAATAACACGACGGAATTCGGCCGCATGACAGTCGGGGGTAATTCCGCCTGGTCGTCTTACTTGCCGCCGTCCGGCACAGGAGGCTCCGTCCTGTATGTGGGGAACAACGGCCGAGGGATTCTCACCCTGCAGGATAATGCTACAGTCAGCAACCGGCTGTATGTCGGAAATGCCGCGAGCAGTGCCGGTGCGGTCTATCAGCGCGGCGGGACGATGGCTCACTGGTGCGGTGCCAGCAGCGATGGCCGTATCGGCATGACCGGTTACGGCTATTACGAGCTCAGCGGCGGCATTCTCACAAACAACGGTTATTGCCAAGTCGGCCGCGATCCGTCCGGCATCGGCATTTTGGTCATGAATGGCGGCAAGCTGGTGCAAAACAACGGGTATGGCGGGGACCTTACTGTTAGCCGCGGCGGTACCGGCGTGGTTGATCTCGTGTCAGGGTCGTATGTTTCGATCCCGGGCATGACCCTCGGCGGCGCTTCAGACAATGGCGGCGCACGCGGGTTCGCTGAACTCACGATTGAAAATGACGCCGATGCCACTCTGGGAGGCACGTTGTTGATGGCTGACCGCACGAACATGTTCGCCACGGTCAACCTGCTCGGCGGCAGGCTCACCGCCAACCTCTTCAACAAGGCCACCCGCTACGGCTCGCTCGCGTTCCTTAACTTCAACGGCGGCACCTTCCGGGCCCGCGCGGCTGGCAACCTTTTCGGCACGGGCGTTAACGCGCTTGACGGGGTCACTGTCTATCCGGGCGGCGCGACCATTGACGCGACCAATCTGAATGTCACGGCGAACGCCAACCTGCGCGCTCCAACGGGGAATGGCGTGGCCAGCATTACGATTGTGCCGCGCGGCGGCTACATCGGGCCTCCCTTCGTCACCATCACGGGCGGTGGCGGTGTGGGCGCGACGGCGATCGCGCGGTTTGATTCGGACAGCGGCTTCGTGACCGGCGTTACGATCACCTCGCCAGGTTGCGATTACACCAGTGTCCCGACGGTGCAACTCTCGGGCGGCGGGACCAACGTCCAGACCCTCGTCACCGGCGTTACACTGGCGCCGAACACGAGCGGCGGCCTCACGAAACTGGGTAGCGGCACGCTGACGCTGACGGGCACGAACACCTATGGCGGCGCGACCACGCTGAGCGCCGGCACGCTCAAGCCGACGCACGCGTTGGCCATTCCCGCGACAACGGTACTCACGTTCGCGGGCGGCACGCTCGATCTGAACGGGCTGACGCTGACGAATGAGGTCAACACGACCGGCGCACTCACGGGCGGCATCACCAACGGCACGCTCCAGACCGTCTTTTCACCTGGAGGCGAGAACTGGATCGACACCCAAACGTATGCTCTGAATGTGCGCTCGTCCGGCGTGCTACGCGGCACGTACTTCATGGACGCGGCCGCTAACGGCGACTGCGATGTGCTGGCCGTGCAAGGCGACATCAACCTCTCCAACATCGACCTGCAGGTCGTGGACACGTCCATGCTCTCCCGCTCCAAAGTTTACACGATTCTGACCTGCACGGGCACGCGAACCGGCACCTTCGGTTCCAACAATCTGGCGGATGACCGCTGGCGCCTGCTGTACGGGGCCGACGGTTCGGTCAAACTGGCCTTCATGGACGGCACGGTCTTCATGCTGCGGTAAACCGCAGCGATGCCTGGATCACCGAGGGCGCACGGACGTGTTTGTCCGTGCGCCTTTTTTCATGATCCTCGAGCGTCGTTTCTGACTGAAAGGGTGCCCCTTTGTGCCTAACAAACCAGCAACGGCAACAAAAATCACGTTGTTTCACCACACCTCAAGTTCCTCACAGGGCTTTTGGAAGGTAAGCGGAGCCGTATTTGTACATCGAGACCTTTCAGTGTGATTTCGCCTCCGTGTCCTCGCGGCGCTCCGCCGCCCACTCGCGGGAAAAGCGGATGGCGTTCTGTCTGATTTCATTCCAACTGATCGGCATATGGGCTCCATCCCTTCACTTTAGACGTGCCTAAAGTACCATAGCCAAGCACAGTCGTAAAGCGCATGAACCGGTTTGCTTCGATGCCGTTTCGTCAATTACGGAAGGGCGCTCGGTTTTGTGATTCATCGCGAAAAAGTCTTTTTTCATTTTCTTATTTACGCATGCGGAGACAACGCGCTATTTTATGTAAGAAAAGTGGTCTAAGCGGACGGTTCAAAGTTGATTCAAACCTTGTCAGCGTATGAGCGGCCTTACCGCAGATGCTTGTTGATAATGCCAGACCGAAGAAAGCAGGGAGAGAGTTGAGAAAACGTTCAGAGTTTTTGTTTGTAGCTGTGTGCGCGATGACGCTTGCACTAATAGCGGTGCGCACCTCTGCGCAGGAAACGGCCAACGCCGGAGTCGCCCTTACCGCGAAGGCGCGGCGGGCACCGGCGACGCCGCTGGAGATGGCGTTGCGGCTGGAGAAGGAATTGGCGATGGGCGCGGGCATTCTCATGCCGATCCCGGGGCGGCAAGTCCGGCTGAGCGGAGGCTTCATTCCTCTGGACAGCGGGACAGGGGGTTTTCCGGCCGAATTTTTTATGGGGCTTGTTCCTGACAAACTCAACGGCGTCGAGGCGTGGCGGGCGACGCTGCGCACGGACGATGCCAGCGGCGACATGCTTTTTTACAACGCGGACGGCAAGGTCTTCTGGTCGGTCGCCGCCGACGCGGCGATCTGGTCGGCGGACTGGATCGCCCGGCTGCACAGTCTTGACGGCGAGGCCGCGGACTTTTTCAGCACCGGGCAGGTGCTGCAGACGCTGAGCGAAAAGCAGACACGGGTGAAGGTGCCGGAAGACGCCCTTTACCGTTCGGCGTGGCTGGCCACGCGGCAGTACTTCCTGCCCTCTCACGTGGAGATGACGTACACATTCATGCTCAAGGAGGATCTCGCCGCTTACCGTTCCGGAAGAACGGGGGCGCGGGCGTCGGCCGCAAACGTCCTGTCGATGCCGATGTCGATGTCCGACCCGCTGACAAATCTGGCCGTGACGGGCTTCGCGGCCGACACGAACGGCGTGGCGCTCTCCGCCGCGTGGCCGACGGACATGCCCATCGCGGGAGACGCGCTGGACATCTTCTTCACCCGCACCCTGATTCCGCCCGCCTGGTCGAACCTGTGGCGGGTCGCTGTCGACCCTGCGGCGGGCGCGGTCGACGTCGCCATTCCCCGCGCCGAACTCCCGCCCGCGCCGGAGGCAGTCCCCGCCGCGTGCGTGACGAACATCGTCCCGTCCGCCTACGATCCGGGCGTGATGATCACGAACATCGTATGCACCAACACGGTGTGGCTGACGGATTCCGGCTTCTTCCGGCTCGC